>MDSW01083487.1_pt1 | contig 12764 bp, 14 predicted proteins | sample 811171 | NCBI WGS metagenome assembly MDSW01 (sample SAMN05326641, study PRJNA326480) | marine metagenome | isolation source: seawater | place: Atlantic Ocean: North West | collected 2012 | reverse complement strand
TCATTATAGTTTAAATCTCTATTATCAGATGGTACCCTAAAGTAATCACCTAGATCTTCCGCAATCATTCTTTCTTCTCTTGATAATAAAGTCTCATGAACTTTTTCAGCATGTCTTATGCCAATATTTTTAATTTTTGATTTTGATTTATAAATTTCATTCATTGTTTTAGCTAGAAGTCCAATGGTTGCTGCTGGTGACTTTTGAACAAAAATATCTCCAGATTTTCCGTTTTGAAATGCAAACATTACAAGATTTACGGCATCATCTAATGTCATCATAAATCTTGTCATTGAAGGATCTGTAACTGTAATATCTTTTCTTTCTTTTATTTGATGATAAAAATGAGGAATTACAGATCCTCTTGAAGCCATCACATTTCCATATCTTGTCCCACAAATAACAGTTGTATTTGAATTTCTAGATTTTGCAACAAATACTTTTTCCATCATTGCTTTTGAAACCCCCATTGCATTAATAGGATAGACTGCTTTATCAGTACTTAAACATATTACTTTTTTAACATTATTTTCTATAGCTTCAGTTAAAACATTTTCTGTCCCAAGAACATTTGTATTTACTGCTTCAATAGGGAAGAACTCACAGGATGGAACTTGTTTTAATGCTGCAGCATGGAAGAGATAATCTACTCCCTTCATTGCAGGTGATATACTATCTTTATTTCTAACGTCCCCAATAAAGAATTTTATTTTAGGATTATCATAATCAACTCTCATATCATGTTGCTTTTTTTCATCTCTTGAAAAAATTCTTATTTCTTTAATATCTGAGGATAGAAACTTTTTAAGTACGGCATTACCGAAAGAACCCGTACCTCCTGTTACTAAAAGGACTTTATTATTAAACATTATAATTAATTAATTTTATAAAGTTATTAATTTCATTTTGAATTGTCAGTTTTGAATTAGAATTATATATCTGTCTAGAAGAGTTTTCAAAAGCCATTTTAATTTCTGATTCTTTTTTTGGATTAAATTTTATTGATGTTTCTGCAACCTCCGTTATTGATTTAATATTTGATGACAAGATATTTGCTCCAGATGATATACCTTCAATAATGGGTAACCCAAAACTTTCAATCATTGAGGGGAAAATGATGTAATGTGACTGTGAATATATATTAATTAACTCTTTTCTATTTACATAACCTAAAAAATGTAGTTCTTTGTTATCAATTAATTTATTTTTTCCCTTTGTTGTTATACAGAGCTTTACATGTTTGTCAGAATCAAAGTTTGATTTACAAAAAGCATTAATCATTTTTTTTATGTTTTTATGCTTTGAGTTACTTGAAACACATAGATAGTTTATTTTTTTTGATTTAAAATTTCTTTTTGAGTAAGAAATATCACTTATGTCAAAAAAAGGTAAAACTTTTACTAATTTATCTTCAATCTTAAGTCTATTTGAAAGTAAAATTTTAGAATAATTAGTTTGTGTTATCCATTTATATGATTTTTGATTAAAGCTTTTTATGTATTGACGTTTTATGAAATTTAATAAAAAGTCAAAAGGTGAGGATAGCTGTAAGCTTGAGCTTATCAATAATAAGTTATGAAAATATATGTATACTTCTCTATCTATTTTTATTGGAGGTGGAATATTTGAAAGACATATTATTTTATCATAATTTTTAAAAATCGATTCATATACCTTTTTTCTACTTAAATGATTAGGCTTAACTATAATTGTTTTATACAATTTTAACTCCTCAATATTTTCTACATTGATTCTATTGTCAATTAAAAAATGAAACTTTGTTTTATTTATACTTGAGTTGCTAAGTCCTCTAACAAAAGCTTTCAAAATATTAAATCCTCCATATGAATGAATATATATAGAATCTATAAGTATCATTTTACAAAATTGAATTTTCTAAAGATTTTCTTTAGCATTAATATTTAGAATTTCAATCAAATTTTTTCCACTGGGATAAATTTGACTATGACTTAAATTATTATTTTTATCTTCTTTAAGATTTCTAGGCAATAATCTTTTAAAATCTTCTAGATTATCTTTTATCAAATCTTTTATTAATCTAACTAATCTTTTCATTGTATTGGTTGTATAAGGTCATTAACTTATATAGAAAGTGATAATTTTTTGATCTATTGACTTTATTTATGTTGCAAAGGGGGTAGTATTAATTTGTTTAAAGATACTTACAATCTTATTTTAATTTACTCTTCTAATGTTTTTTAAAATCGCATAGACATGATGAAGGCTCTTAAAGAAAAGTGAATCACCAATTGTAGCACCAGTTTTTATAACCTGAAAATCTGATTTACTATTTTGTATCAATTCTAAAATATTTAATTCATCGTAAAGATTTTTTTGAGTCTTTAAATCAAAAGAATCTTTATTTGTATTAATTGAAAAAAAGTAATCTGAGTTATTACTGATTAAGTCTAAATATTTACTAGCTTCATTTAAGTTCATCTCACTAATCGATCTACAATTAATAGCTAAATCAAAATTAAAATCCATTAATTTTTCAGTTTCCCAAGGAGGAAGCATTACTACATCATATACCTTAAAAATTTCATTTAGATCGCAATTCATCTCTATATACCTCAAATATGTACAAACCTTAGCATTAGAATTTTTATAAATAAAGTATGGAGCTCGAGAATGCATAGACGGGAGATCAATAAGTACATATTTAGCATTATACTCTGATTCATTTAATATGATATTAGCAAGCTGTCCCTCACCCCATCCGATTTCCAAAATTTTAATCTCTTGGTCTTTATTTTGCTCTGAAATATCTTTTATTAAATTTTTTATGATACTATACTCTTCATAGTATTTTAATTTTGAGTTAAGTTTAATATTGTTCTTTGTTATATATCCAGAATTCAGATTTGTATGTAACACTTCAAAGTTATTTGTAGATATAGATAAATGATAATGCAAACAAAGGGTCTTAATCACCTCTAATACACAATCTTCATAATTCAAATTTGATGGAGCAAAGGTTTTATATGACAATGAGCCCGCATGATTAAAAAAACGTAAATCAGATTTTAATATATTAGAAACCATTTTTTTTTCCAAATCAGCCCACATCATCCCAAAGTTGCTAACAGGATAATTTTTATTCATATAATGTATGCTGTCTTTTAGATATTTAACATAGTTTTCTTCTTCTTCAGTTAAATTAATAAGGTGTCCTGTGAAATAGGATGTGGATTGAAACTCAGTTACATATTTAAAAATTTTAGGGTCACTTAAGAATTTATTAAAATTAATTATTAATGATGATCTATTACCTTCAATACTCCATTTAGGAGAATAAATTCTTGATATTATTTTATTAGATATTTTACGAAGTAGATTTTTCATTTTTATAATTTATAGACAGTAATTTATTTTTCTCCATTTCGTCAAAGTTCTTTATCTATTAACAATTTACTAATAGAAAAAGTTAAGACATAAATTAAATAAGAATAATATGAAATCATGAGAAGAAATATTTAATGAATTTAATAATATATACTGTATACATTCTGTAAATATTTAGGTTATTATCATGAACAAGTTTTTTTCTTATTCTCATGTCATCTAATATAAATTTTTTTAGATATTTGAAACTTAATTTATCTTTATCAACATTTAAATATGCTTTAGCATTTGGATGATAGAATAATTTTATATTCTTATTTTTTAACTCAATTGAATGGAAAAGATCTTCAGAATACGCCTTACCTTGAAATGGAAAATAATTTTTCAATACTATGTTTTTCCTATGATGCATAACACACCCCCCTGGAATCCATTCAGTTTTGAAAGGAATTGCTAGTGAAGTAATAATTGGATAAGACTCAAATCCTGAATCAGTAATCTGACCATATGGTGAAATATTTTTGCCATTTTTTATTAGGTTAAATACCTTATGTTGAACCTGGTTTAAATTTTCATAGATTGAGGTATTGTTTTCAATATTGTAAAAGTGAGCAGCTATACAAGAATTATTATTGTTTATCATAAAATCAAACATAAGCTCTAGACATGTTTTTTCTAAAACTATATCATCATCAAGTTGGACAACTAGATCATTTTTTGCAATTTTAAAACCCTCTATTCTTTGCGCAACTTGTCCTTTGAACTCAGAAATATGAAATTTTAAATTTTTATAACCAGAATAATTTTTTTTATCAAAATTTGAGTCTTGAGGCAATGAAATAATTATTTCATTAACTTTTAAGGAACTCGAAGAGATAGAGTTTAAAGTTTTCTTTAAATTTCTACTACCTATTGTTGGAATAACAACTGAAACTTTCAAATTAAAATTTACTTCTTAACTTATTAAGATTATATTTTATAAGTGATTTAGTGTATGTCCAATTTTTGATTTTGAAAAAATCAATTTTATTCTTCAATACAAACGTTGTTCCATGAGAAAACCACTTGTTAGGAAAATTTAATTCAAAATGATCATAAGGATTTATAGAAGTAGAATAATAATCAACATAAAGTAATTTCCTTTTCTTATCTCCATTATTATTTAATCTCTCTACACCATGAAAGCTATATGGAGTATGGAGAAAAATAACAGCTCTATTAGGAACATATTCAATCTTAGCTATTGACTTGCTTCCATTTTTGTTATAAAGTAGAGTAGCCCCTCCAAACTTACTTTGCCATTCTGAAGAAAGATAAAGAATAACATTAAGAACATGAGGGTAACCAGTATTTGGATCAGAAGAATGATCTACATGTGAACCAAGAAAACCATTTGATCCCATTTCATGATAATTTGCTAACATTGTATTTCCAACTTGTGTTGCACTAAGCCCTTCAATATCAGTAAGAGACTGAAGGATGTTAACCCAATCTTCAGAATTTAAGTAGTTAGTTATCTGAAGTATAAAATCAGGCAAAGATTCATTTAAGCTAATCTGTTTATTGTCTTCAACACTGCTGTTGAATTTCTTTCCGCCATCAAAGTAGTTGTTTTTTGATAGTTTAGAATCTAATTCCCTATAATAGTTCTTTTCCAAGAAATTATCAAGTATAACAAAGGGGAAAGGCTTATTAGAAAGAAATTCTTCTTTTTTGTATTCTAAATTTAGATATTTAGGATTTATAATATTCATTAGTCTATAAAAACTTTTAAATTCAAATTACTTCTATCAATTAAATATTGGTCTACAATTTTTTTTGATTTAGAGTACCTTTTCTTACGATCAAATTTATCAATTTTTGCAATAAAAGAAATCGTTTCTATAAATTCTTTGTCTGATTCAACATGCCATTTTAATGGAATTTTTTGATTTAAAAGAGGGTCAGACTCAAGCATGTCAATGTTAAGGTGAATAATAGGCACATTATTCCGCAATGATTCAATCGCTATTGATGAAGACACATAGCAAGTTATATCCGCCCATTTAAAATCATCTAATAAGTTACATTTTGACACATGTATATTATTTTCTTCTATCCAATTTTTAGCTTTTTTAGATAGTTTAATAAATGGAAAATCTGGGTGGAATCTAAATCTAAATTCAAATGTACTTATGTCATGAATTTTTTTTAGAAAATGAATAGTATCATAAATCTCATTTAGACTTGAAGAAAAAGGGAAGAGTAGCTTAATCTTATTATTATTTTCTATTTTCTTTTCTAAATATTGAGAGTTAGCATTTCGAAGACTTACACCAACTGATAACATGTTTACGGGAATATTTGCTTGACTAATTAGCCAATCTTTGGTTATGTATCCAGTTGTAATTATTTTATTTGGTAACGGTACTATTTTAGATTCTTCCGAATTTAAAATTAAGGAAAAATGTCTATTTGAGATTGAAGAATGTTGGTAGCCTACAGTTTTTATAGCATTATCTAGAGCAAAAAGCATCATTTTTTCTAAAGACTTATTTTCAAAAGGGTAGATAATCATTTTTAAGGTTTTCATTTTATTTAATCTTCTGAAAGCTCTAAATATTAACAGATTGTCTATTAATCCTTTTGAAATTTCTTCAATTATACAGTCTTTTACTAAAAGATTTAAATCGATTTGTTTATCATTAATTTTGAATATCGGTAGGATTGGACTTAAATAATAAAAGTTAAATACAGTTTTTAAACACCATATATAATCACTTAATCTTAAAATTTTAAATAAGAATAAATAATAATTTTTTTCTTCAAAAAGTTTCTTGATATTACTAAAATACGGACGATATGCATAGAATAGATAGGATATTTTATAATGGGGATATTCTAATTTTATTTTGTCAATTAAATCACCAAAATATGTATCAGTATTTCCTCGAGATCTAGAATCTACATATGAAAAAATTAATATTTCGCTATCTAAATTCTTATTTTTTGAAAATAAGGTAAATATATATGAGTTGAATAAAAGGATTATACTTTTAAAAAAATTAATAATAAACTTATACAGAAAATACAATTCAAATTTTTCTTTACTCTCTATTTCAAAATATTTATCAATAATTACCTTATGAATTATGTTATTTGATTGGGTTGTTTTAATTCCATGATTATTTTTAACCAAATTTTGCACATTATTAGTAATAAGCAATAAATCTTTAAAAAGGTTTGAGTTTAACGGGTTTTTTGAAGTAAAATTTAATGCCCACCATAATTTAGAGTTATTGAGTTGATTCAACTCTGATATAAATGATGCTACTTTTTTTGAATTTTTTTTCTTATTCAAATGCATAAACTTTAAAACAAATTTTACTGTTGTTTTATCTTATGAAATAATTCATTCTGTTTTTTATCAGTTGATAAAAGCCTCTTAACTTCGTCTAATTCTTTTTTTGTATTAACTGAAGCTAAAGGCTCAGGAATAAAAATTCCTTTTATGATTGCTCCATGTTCAATTGCCTTCATTTGCTCTATAGATTCTCTAATAGCAAAAGGAGTGTCAGCATAATTTATTAAGTTTAGTAAAAAATTTTTTTTGTAGGCAATTAATCCTTGGATCTTAAATATTTCGCTTTCAAATTTGAATTTTTCCATATTACTTAAAGGAGTTTTTCTAAAACATGTTATAATATGCTTCTTCTTATTAATGAGACACTTTACAATTGAAGTATCATCTAAATAAGCTATATTTTTAAATTTAGATATGGCATTAAACATATCGATATCTTCAGACTTTCTTAACTCACCAATAAATAAGTCCAAATATTCTGGAATCAATAAGGGTTCATCTCCTTGAACAAGTATTACATGAGAACACTCTATATTTGTTATTGCTTCGGCTGCTCTTGAGGTTCCAGTGTTATGATCTCCTTTAGTTACTATTACTTTCCCTCCAAAGCCTTCAACTAAATCTTTAATCAAATTGTCGTTAGTAGCAATAAATACTTCATCAACACTTTTTGATAACAAGACACGTCTTCTAACATGTTCAATCATAGGAAGGCCATTAATATCAATAATAACTTTTTCTTTAAGTCTTACTGAGTCTAAATGACATGGTATAATAACTTTGATATTCATTTATTTATTGTGGTAATACACCACAGTCAATATTTATACATTGACCAGTTATAGCAGAAGCTTTTTCAGATGCAAGAAAGACGCATAGATCACCTACTTCCTCTGAGGTAGGCATTCTTTTCAAGGCAGAATTATTGTCTGAAAAATCTTTGATAAAATCTACAGGATTATTTTTTGCAGGTGAATATTCCTCTTTAAGAGCACTGACCAAACCATCAGTTTCAATTAAAACAGGACAAACAGCGTTAACTCTAACTCCTTTATATCCTAGTTCTTTTGCAAGTGACTGTGTTAGACCATTCATACCAAACTTAGATGCAACATAGGCTGAATTATTTTTACTTCCTCTTTTACCTGCAATACTTGAAATATTGATAATTGATCCATTTTTTTGGAGGGAGTTTGAAGCAATTTTACATCCCCAAAATGCACTTTTTAAATTTGTATTTAAAAGATTAGACAGAAACTTATTATCTATTTTATCTATTGGCCTCCATGCTGAAAAGCCTGCATTATTAATATAACAGTCTAGTCTACCATGATTTTTTATTGCTTCATCAACTAATTTAATGTGGCTTTTTTCATCAGAAACATCAGATTTAATAAACGAAATATTACTAAAATATTTTTTTTCTATTTCAATATTAGTTCTGGCGCCAATTATAACAAAGTAACCAGCTTCAATAAATTTTTTTGTAATTCCTAAACCTATTCCTTTGTTGCCTCCGGTAATTATTGCGACTTTTTTATTTTTCATCTTAAATTGTCATACAAGAAAACCCCCCATCAATAGTAATTTCTGTTCCAGTAACAAAACTTGATGCGTCAGAACATAACCATAAAATGGCTCCAGATAATTCATCAGGATTACCAAATCTATTCATTGGAGTATGATTCAATATAGCTTTCTTTCTATTTTCGTCAATAAAGTTCTTTAGATTCCAAGAAGTTGGAAAAAACCCAGGCCTTAAAGCATTTACTCTTACACCCTTTTGTCCCCATTCTCTTCCAAGATTTTGAGTTAAATTTTTAATTCCTGCTTTAGCAACAGAGTATGTAAATGCTTTTGAAAGAGGAGGGCCAGCTGATGCAGATGAAATATTAATAATTGATCCTTTCCCTTTTTTGAGCATATGTTCTCCAATAACTTGACATCCATGAAAGGTGCCTTTTATTTGAGAATCCATTATAGAGTCCCACTCATTAGTATCTATTTCAAGAAAAGGAGTGGCTCCATTTATCCCAGCTCCGTTAATTAAAATATCAACTTCACTAAAAGTATTCAATATTTGTTCTAATGCTTTTTTAAACTCGGCTTTGTTTGAAACATCCATTTGAATTGAAATAGTTTCCTTGAATCCTTCTTTATTAATTTTTTCTTGAATAGACCTTGACTTTTCAAGTCTTAAGTCTAAAAGTGCTAATTTACAGCCAGCTCTGGCAAGGGTTATTGCCATCTCACTACATAAATGCCCACCAGCTCCAGTGATTACTGCAACTTTATTCTTAAGGTTGAATAATTTGTCTATGTACATATGTATTATATCTTATTTCTTATATCAGTCATAATATTTCTCATTGAATCAGCCCACTTCCACAAAACAAAAAGGTCAGAGCCAAGAATCGCAAAATTATAGCCTAATTCAAATAAATCAGAGATGGAATTAAAATTTGGATCATTAAGTTGGGTTCCACAGCTTTTACCATATCTTTTACATGCATCGATAACTTTTTTTGAAGCTTCAATAACATCAGGGTGACTTAATTGTCCTGGAACACCAAGGGATCCTGAAATATCATATGGTCCAATCATAACTCCATCTATTTCATCAAAGGATAGAATCTCATCAATATTTTCAACACCCTTTATGGACTCTATTTGAACCATAAAAATAGATGATTCATTCCAGTTTTTTATATAGCTATCAAAATTCATTCCATAACCTTGTGCTCTATTTACACCAAAGCTTCTTTTTCCTACAGGAGGGTATTTAATTAGATCAATAAGATTTTTGACTTGCTCTGAATCTTCAACCATCTGAATTAAAATTCCGTCTGAACCAAATTCAAGCAATGGTTTTATGTAATCATTAGAATGTGATACAGGTCTAGGAAAACATGAGACACCATAGGACTGGCTAATAGATATAATATTTTTTGCTTCTGGCAGCGTGATTGAGGAGTGTTCCATATCAATAGCTAGAAAATCGAAACCAGCCATAGCAAATGTTTCTGATATAGAGGGCTCAGCATAAGAAACCCAAGCTCCAAAAAGTTTTGATCTTGATTTTAAAGCTTTTTTAAGTTCTATTTTTTTCATTTTTAAATAAAATTCTTGATTGCAGCATGTAGATGAAGTAACCCAACTAAAGAACCATTCTTATTAACTACAGGCAAATCCCAGATTTGATTTTTTTCCATTAATTCTACTGCATGTTTTAAACTATCATCCTCTAAGCAAACAGTTGGATCCTTAATTGAGTGATCTATAACATAATCTGTAAAAAAAGCCGAAAATGGTTTTTGGACATTTAAAAGTTTTCTTCTTATATCACCATCAGTAATAATACCCATTAAAATATCTTCGTCAACAACACATACAATCCCAAGTCTAAAGTCACTCATCCTGTCAAGAGCAACTTTTAAGAATTCCATTGAATTTACCATAGGAAATTTATCTTTTGATAACATTACATCTTTTACTTTCATAATTATGTTGTTTTATGGACATTATCTGGACCTAATTCTTTTTTAAGCTCTAATCTTAAGTTATGAATTTTTTTGGATTGATATAAAAGGTTCTCAAGATACTTTATGTCTAACACTGTGTTTGCGTCAGAAAGAGCCTTAACAGGGTTATCATGGGTTTCCATGAATAAAAGATTGATTCCATTAGCTACTGCAGATCTAACTAGGCTGGGAATGAATTCCCTTTGTCCACCTGAAATGTTCCCCATAGATGTTGGCAATTGTATTGAATGAGTAGCATCAAAACAGACTGGATATCCGGTTTCAGCCATTATTGGAAAATTTTTCATGTCATTAATAAGCATATTATATCCAAAGAATGTTCCTCTGTCAGCAAGAATAATTTGATTACCTCCAAACGATTCGATTTTCTTACAAGAGTTTTTCATATTCCATGGACTCATAAACTGACCCTTTTTTAAAAGAATTGGTCTTTTAGTTTCAGCTGCAGCTCTCAATATTGAGGTTTGTCGACATAAATACGCAGGAACTTGGACCATATCACAGACTTCGCCAGTCTCAGAAGCCCAAGATGGATCAGAAAAGTCTGAAACAACTGGTACCATAAATTGGTCTCTAACTTCAGCTAAAATTTTTAAACCTTTCGAAAGTCCTACACCATGAAAACTTTTAGGTGATGACCTACAATCTTTATCATAGCATGATTTATAAATCCAAGGTATATCCAATTTAGTGCATATTGTAGCAATTTTTTCTGCCATATACATTGCATGATCTCTAGTTTCAATAGCACATGGACCGCCTACAAAAGCAAGAGGAAGATTTCCTCCAATCTCAACTTTATTAACTTTACCATAACCTACTTTTACAATTTTTTCCATTTTTTAACCATGAAATACATCAAAGGAATCTTTCATATACTTAAATATAATTGGCCTTGCCAAATTAAGTTTACTTTTTACAAAAATATTCCTTGAATTATTAGTTTTTTCCTTATTGCAAATATAACTTTTTAATCCTCCTGGTTTTATTTTTACAGTGTGTTTTTTGTCAAAAAAAGAATCATATATTTCAATTTTCATAAGTTTATTAGATGTATTTACCCATTTAAGCTCATAGTCAAAATTATCATTGAATTTATACTGAATGTGATATTTTTTTTTCAAAAAACTTGTTACACCTAATAGTTCTAATTTATCACTCCCAGAAATTGCATCAAAATTTCCATGAACGTATGCCTTGATTGGACCATAATCTTCATTAGCATAGCCAACATATCCTCTTTCAGTCAAAAAGGAATTATTTTTTATTATATCAATAAAATCAGTTTGATGGAAAACAGCGAAAGTTCCGTCATTAAATATTTTTAATTTATTGCAGATTTGCTTTAAATCTATAGTCATTTTTGTTTGATCAAGTATATTGATGTAATGTTCACCTAATTTTTTTCCATCTCTATTAAAAAACACAAAGCAAGCTTTTTTAATTTTCGCATTATCAATCTTTGGCGAGAGTATTTTTAAAATATTTAATAATTCAAAATGTGTATTCCACTTATTTTCAATACGTAGAGGAAATAAATCACTTATAACCTTATCTTTTCTCAATGGAATTTTTGTAGTAAAAACATATTTAGAATTAAACAACTCAAAAAGCCGTAAGTCAATATTCTTTAAAAGCCATAATTTTATATTTTGTTTTATACTTGACATTATTTAAGAATATTAAACCAATTTGTTTTTATAATTTTTTGTGTTTCAAATCTATTACCATGAACAACAAAACTAGCAGGAGGATGAGTATGCTCAAGTGAAAGCATAGGTGCAGATCTATTAAGTCCAAACCCAAATGGTATGCCTGCCATATTTCTACATATAAATACAGGTAGTTGATCTTGTTTGATATTATATTTGTCCAAGGGAATAATATTAGTACTATTACTCTTTACATCAACTATATCAATTAATTTTTTATCATTAGAATTATAAATTTCAATCTGTGAGAATCGAAATAAAGGGGAAGATTCAAGGTTCATAAAAACAAAATAATTTTCAATTTTATTATATTGAATAAATGGGTGAAAGGTTAAAAGGCTAGCTCGTGGAGGAAAAGCATTAATTTCACCTTGATAGCTTGTCTCGGAGTTATGAAACTTGAAACCAACTGTTGCTCTCCATTCAGGACTTTTAGTATACAAAAATTCATGTTTTGGTAATTCATCAATATATTTTTCTAGTGGTTTGTCTCTCATCTGTAAAACAACCAAAGGTGAGTTGTTTTTATAATTCTTTAGATTAAAATATTTATACTCAACCCTTCTTGACTCACCAACATTTAAACTACAAATTTCTTTTGTAATCCATTTTTTACCATTTGAATAAATTCCCCACAAGTGTTTAGGTCCCGCTGAAGCATTTTCCCAATTGTTTGGAGGGTAGTTATGAACTTCACAGAATCCATTTGCTTCATTAATGTTTGGTAACGGGAAAAATGCCATAATTTACTTTTTTACAATAGCTCTGATCCACCAAGCAGGAACTTTTTGTTCTATATGA
>MDSW01119377.1_pt1 | contig 12766 bp, 8 predicted proteins | sample 811171 | NCBI WGS metagenome assembly MDSW01 (sample SAMN05326641, study PRJNA326480) | marine metagenome | isolation source: seawater | place: Atlantic Ocean: North West | collected 2012 | reverse complement strand
CGCGAGGGGGGGGGGCGGCGGGGTAGGGGAGACCAACGACTTGAAAAGCAGGTTCAAAGTTCGCCTGGGAGCGGACGACGACGGCCGCCGCGCGCGCGACACGGCGAGACGATGAAAATGATGATGACGGGGGCGGCCTTCTCATCATCGTCTCGGTTCGCGGAGGGATCCCTCCCCGCCGGCGCCCCGCGCGCTCACTCCGCGTCGCTCGCGGCATCGGCACCGGCGGTTCGACGCTCGCGATGGCGCTCGAGGCGGTGCGTTCTCTCCCCGCCGCCCGCCCGCTCGTTCGCGCTCCCCCCCCCGCCCGCTCTCGCTCGCGTCGGCGCGGGCGCGGGCGCGCCGATCCGCTTTCGTCCCCAATTTGGCTCTGACCGAGCCCCTCGGCGTCCTCCCCCCTCGGGTTCGTCGCGCTTCCTCCTCCTCCTCCTCCCCGTCGCAGATCAAAGACCGCGTGTACAAGCAGAGGATCCGCATCCAGGACTTCTTCGCGGACTTCGACAAGCTCCGGTGCGGCGGCGTGACCGCCGCGCAGTTCGCCTCGGCGCTGTCCATGGCGGGCTTCAACCTCGCCGCGGCGGAGTACGCCGAGCTCGCGAGCGCGTACCCGTGCGACGTCCCCGACAAACCCGTCGCTTGGAAAGCCTTCTGCGCGGACGTCAACCTCGTGTTCAGCAAGGCCAACCTCGAGAAGAATCCGCTCGAGGAGGTGGCGCTGGAGCCCGAGAACATCCTGGACCCGACCCGGTTCAGCGTCCGCCCCAACAACGATGGCTCCCTCGGCGGCGGCGGGGACGAGGCGCTCGACGCGCTCCTCGAGCGCACGGCGGAGGAGGTGCGGAAAAAACGCGTCGACGTGCTGCCCTTCTTCAGGGACGCGTGCTCGAACCAAAACTCCCCGATGAAGGTGAACCACGTCACCCCGAAGCAGTTCGCGCAGGTCCTCAAGTCCCACGTCGCCAGGGACGCGACGGAGGCGGAGATGGAGATGCTGTGCGAGGCGTTCGGGAACGGAGAGATGGTGAACTTCGCCGCGTTCGCCGCCGTCGTCGACCCGAAGGAACCCGTCTACCACGCCTACCGCAGAACCCCCACCTACCTCTGATCCGAGCGGATGACCGCGTGGTGTGGCGCGAGAACCGAAAGAGTCGTATCGATGAACGAGCGAGATCGTCTCGACAAGTATATCATATCGACGAGTATCATAAAAATACGTCGCGCGCGGGCGCCGTCGTACTCGAGGACCCTCCTCCGAGCGTGTCCCCGCGCGAAGAAATCCTCGGGGGTCGAGCGTTTGCGTACCCTCACCCCCCTCCTCCCCTCGTACTACCATACTTCCGAAAGTATGATACTTTCGAAAGGAACACCGCGTCGCGTCGCGTCGTACCCGCGTATATATACCTCCGCGCGCGCGCTCACGCCATGGCCATGCTGGTGAACTGCTCGATGTGGTCGTAGTGCCTCATCCCGCGCACGATGTGATCCTCGAGGGTGGGCACGGCGCTCCTGAGGCCGAGCAGCGCGTCCTTCTCCAGCACAAGCGCGACGCACCGCTCCTCCGCCACCACCGTCGCGCTCCGCGGTCGGCCCGTGAGCAGCGCCAGCTCGCCGAAGTGCGCGCCGGGGCCGTACGACCGCACCACCCGGTGCGGCGCCACGGAAGATTTTTTTTCTTTCCCACCACCCCCCCTCGCGCCGCCGTCGTTCCCCGCCCGCCGCCCCTCCGCCCCGTTCGCGCCCGCCTCCTCGTCCCTGGTCACCGCCACCGCCGAGCCGTGGAGGAGGATGTAAAACTTATCCCCCGGGTCGCCCTCGCGCATGATCTTCGCCCCCGCGTCGAACGTCGTCCGCGCGCACTGCTTCGCGAGGAGGCTCCGCTCGTACAGGCTCAGCTCCGCGAGGAGAGGCACCTTGGCCATCTCGCGCTCGAACCGCAACCGCCGCCACGCCGCCTCCACGTCGCGAACCGCGTTCGTGCGCTTGTGGAAGAGGGTATCCGGCCCGCCGCGCGTCGCCGACTCGTACGCGACGCGGTCGACGACGAGAAACGACGCGGAGGCGGAGGTCACCGCCACGGACGCCTCGCGAGGCTCGTCGACGAGAAGCGCCTCCTCGCCGAAGTAGTCCCCGACGCCGAGGAGCCGCGCGTCGGCGTTGGCGTCGCCGAGCGCGTCGACGCTCGCCGCCGTCGACCCGGCGCTCGCCTCGCCGGAAGCCACCGCGCACCGAGCCCCGGGCCGCCGCCGCGAGCGGACCCCGCGAGTCGACGCCCTGGTGAACGCCTCCCTGGCGCTCGCCAGAAAATCGCCGCCGCCGGAACGTTCGTCGTCGTCGCCGTCGCGCGTCGCGTCGGCGTCGTCGTTTTCGGGGGCGTTTAGCGCCGCGCGTCGACCTCGACCCTTGCACGCTCGTATTTGACCCTTGAGGACGAAATACATCGCCGGGTTGTCTCCCCCCTCGTCGCCCTCTCGGAAGACGACGTCGCCACGCTTGAACCCCACCACCCTCACGCCGTGCGCGAGCTTATCCTTGTGGCTCTTGGGCAGGTCGTCGAAGATGGGCACCCGGTCGACCGCGTCCCGGTTCCGCCTGTGGATCACCCCGCGCTCGGCTCCGGTGATGGCCTCGAGGAGCGCGAACATCAGCGCGTAGTGCGGCGCGGTGCGCAGAAAGTGCGCCCTGCTCCCGCGGTACAGACTCATCGGCCCCTCCCTCATGACGATGAACCGCGCGGCGTGGAGCGTGTCCCTGTGCAGGTGCGGCTTGAGGTACACGTACGCGCGGCTCGTGTCGATGGGCTGCATGACCGCGACGGCGGCGGCGGCGGAGAGCACGCCGGAGATGGCGCCGAGCGCGGGCGACCCCGGGGTCAAGAGGTGGTTCTTGACGAACCACTCCGACGCCATCGACTGCGTTGTCAGATTCACGCTCGACCCGAGCATGTCCCTCGCGACGCTCGCGCCCACGCCGCGGTAAAACGTCCCGAGCCCCTCCCGCCGCGTGATGTCCCGGAACGCGGGCAGCGCGGACGCGTACGCGCTCATCGCCGCGGGGACCTGCATGCGGGTCTTCACCAGGTCAAAGGGATTACTCGCCACCGCGCCGAGCGCGCCGGTGAGGGTGCCCGCGGCGAAGCGCTTCCACGCGGGCGCGGGGCCGTCGTGGTCCGGGTCGGGGTGCAGAGCCCTCAGGATGGGCGCGAACAGACCGATGCGGAACATGTTCTTGGACGCCTCGCGGACCATCGCGACGGGGAGGCCGCGGTACAGACCGCCCCGCACGCCCTCCTGCTCGCAGACTTTGCGAAGCGCGTCCGCCATGTTGGAGCCGTATTTCCCGCCGGGAAGCTGCGTCAGCGTCTTGGCGCGATCCATGGGGTTCGTGCCCAGGACCGCGAGGCAAGACGCGAGGCCGGCGTCTGGTGAAAACGATGATGAGAGGGGGAGGGAAGGGGAAGGGAGGGGTCGAAATGAGTTCGAAAGCGCGAGCGTCGGGAGTGAGAGGAACGAAAAAAGAATGTTCCGCATCGACAAACGTCTAAAAGCGCGTGCGAGCGAGATTCCGCGCCGAACGCGGCGATCCGAACGCGGCGCGCGAAACGTTCGTTAGGTTTGCCTCTCGGGGCGCGGCGGTCGGGGCGCGCGCGAGGGGAGGGAACGCGCGCGCGGGACCCGCGCGCGGGTCGAGGACGCACTCGGCATGGACGCCCACGATGGGATTTCGATCTTCAGCGTCTGGCCCTCGAACGTGCCGCTGCGAGGGGAGGAGGTCGCGGGGGGGAGGGGAGGGGGGGATCGCCAGTCAGCAGAGCCGACGGCGTGCGCGAAAAGGGCGCGCCGAAGGGGGTGCACGGATCGCCGAGCGCCGTTCGGGGTTCGGGACGGCGCGCGCGGCGCGCCGGCCTCCGCGCGCGCACCTCGGCGCGTTTCGGCCCTTCAGGGACGCCCCCGTCTTCGCGGGGGCGGGCGCCGCCGCCGGCATCGCGCGCGCCACGCCTCCGCAACCAACTCGTGGGGGCGGTGCTTTTCTGTTCCGCGCGCCCTCGACGACGAGCCGCGAGACGCCGCGCGGCGCGCGCGCGCGGGGGGCACCGGTCGCGGTCGCGAGACGCCGCGTGCGCTGAGCCCGCGGGGAGCTCCCACGAGCCGCGCGCGCGTCCGGCGAGCGCAGCCGCGAACTGCCGGGGTCGTGCCTCCCCGACGGAGGACGCGCTCGCCGCGAAAAGCATCCATCGTATCCATCCGGCAACGCGCACACTGGAAAAAAGGCCGATCGCGGATCGTCATCAACGAGCGACTGCGCCTCGGATCTGCTGCTCGCGATCGACGCCCGGACGAAGGCTCGTTCGGCTCCGCACCCACCATCCCTCGCGGCACACCGGAAGGGCGCGTTCGCGCGCGGTTCGCCGCCATGGCGACGCCGGTCAGCGGGCTCTACCCCGGCGGCTCGCCGTACGGATCCATTCGCGGGACGCCCGCGAGCGGCGCGGGGTACCCCGGCGCGGACCCGTACGCCCCGGACGCGCGCCCCCCCGGGGCGGGCGCGGGCGCCTACTCGCCGTTGCTCTTCGGCCGCGGCGCCGCCCCCTCGGCGTCGACGCCCGCGCCTCGCGCCGCGTCCACGCCCTCGTTCTTCGGCGCGCCCGCGTCCGGCGGCGGCGGACCCACCCCTCAGCACCGCGGCGCGTCCGCCGCGCGAACGCCCGGCCTGTTCGGCGGCGGCGTCGGCCCCGCGTCCGCGTCCGCGTCGGGGGGGAAAAAGATCTTCGGCGGGGGCGCCAGGCTCCGCGCCGCCGCCCCGCCGAGCGCCGCCGACGAAGACGAAGACGACGCCCCCGCCGCCGACGCGCGGGACCCCTCCCCGGCTCGCGGCGTCGACGGCGGAGGCAGCCCGCGGTTCGGATCGTCGCGCGGCGGCCAACGGAGCGGCTCGGGATCGCCGAGGTTCGGCGCCCGCGTGATGGGGATGGGCGCGGGACGAAGGGAGAGCTTCGACGACCGAAGGGAGAGCTTCGGCGCGGGGGGGCAGCACGAGGGGACGCCGTGGGCGAACAGGCGCCGCGGCGAGGGAAGAAGGGCGGCCCCGTCGTCGATCGGCGGCGACGCGCGGAACAGTCCGTTCGACGCGGGAGGAAGACGCGCGGAGGGAGGACTCGGGCCCGTCGGAGCCGCGGATGCGCCGACGCGACCGCGGTTCGGCGGCGCCCGCGATGAGGACGGTCTCGCCGCCGCCGCCGCCGCCGCCGCCGCCGCGCCCGCGGGGGGGTTCAGAAGGGCCAGGGGGCTGGGCGAGGACGAGCTCGTGATGCAGCCGCGGAGGACGACGTGGGGGAAGATAGTCGACTTCGTGATCGGGCCGCTGTGACGACGGACGGAGGACGACGACGGATGGCGTACGCGACGACGCATCCGCGCGGAGCGCGGGACCCTACGAGTACCATGTAAAAAAGGTAACTCGCGGAAGAGAATTCACGATGAACGTTGCGATCGACCGACGCTTCGTTAGGGTGTAATAAACGACCGAGACGCGCCCCTCCTCGCATTCATCCCCCCTCGCTTCGCGTTCGCTCGGCGTCTCTTCTGTCCTACGCTCGCTCGTTCCTCGGCGGGATCGCCCCTCTCCGGCGCAGGGCGTCGAGCGCCATCTGGCTAGCGACGATGCTCGGCAGCATCATCCCTCCCTCGTACATGAGCCTCTCGAGCCTGTCGATCCCGACGCGCTCCGTCTCGATGCTGAACTCCTCCGCGTCCCTCCTCGGCGCCTCCTCGGGATCGATCGGCTCGGGATCGACGCAGAGGTACGGCTTGAACCTGTTCGCGCACCACTTGCTCTCAACAAACCCCGGGTGGTTCTCGTCGGCGAGGAGACACTCCATCGCGCCTCGGGCGTCCCGCAGCCTGGCTTCCTCGGCGAGCTCGCGCGTCGCGGTGTCGGCTAAACTCGCGTGCTTCCCCGGGTCGAACGAGCCCGTGGGGAGGCTCAGGCCGAGCGCGTTCGACGCCTGGCAGTACTCGCGGATCAGGGTGACCTCCGCGGGGCGGTCCGCGGTCGCGGGGTGGAACGGGAAGACCACCGCGAAGCGGAAGTCGGAGCGCGGATGGCCGACGATGTCGTACCGGACGCGCCGCGGGAGGAGGGCTCCTCCGGGGGGTCCTCCGTCGGAGGAGCCGGCGTCCGGCGCGGCGGGCGGGAACTCGACCTCGCGGTCGAACACGGCGAGGTAGCGCTTGTACGCCACCTTCTCGTCCACGATCGTGCCCATCGCGCGAGGCCACGAGCGCGGGAAGGGATCCCTCGCGGCGTCGGCGCGCGGGGCGGGGGTGGTTTCCCGGCGGGGGTCGTCGTCCGCGCCGCTGAACGCGCGCGCGCCGGGACGCGACGAAGACGACCTCCGCGCGGGACGGAGCGCCGCGGCGCGGCGCGCGGCGAGGCGGGGGGAGAGGTGGGCGGCGGCGGTGGCGGCCGCGGCCCGCATGCGTCGGGCGCGCGCGGCGCGGAGTCATCATCGCGGGCGCGACGGAGGTGCCGAAACGCGCCCCGGTACCACGTGAGCATTCGTCGCGCGGTCCGAGGTCGTCATCCTGGCTGACTGCTGAGGTGTTCGCACACGCGGGTCTCCGTCCCCGCATCACGTTTGCCCCCCTCGCGCCCCCCCCCGCCTCCTCCTCGCCCCCGGCGGCACTGCGCCCGGCGCCCGCGCCGCGCACTCCCCGCCCGCCGCGACCGATCGCATGGCGCTCCGCACCGCGGCCGCCGCGCTGGCGCGGTCGACCTCCGGCCTCGCGCCGAGCGCCCCCGCGGTGTTCGTCCGCGGCTTCGCCGGGGCGGTCGAGAAGTTCACCGGGGGCCAGCCCGTGCAGACCAAGCGACCCGCGTACGACGAGCGCGACACCCCGCACACGGACAAGTGGCTCGAGGTGAGCGAGACGCGCGACGAAATCGGAGCGCGACGCGCGAGCGCACGCGGCCGCGAGCCTGGGGGGGCGCATCGTCCTGCAGGCCACCCCCCTCCCCCCCTCCCCCGTGAGATGGGTGAATGACTCACCGCCCGTCCCCCCGATCGATCGATCCCCTCGCCCTCCACATTTTTCTCGCCCCTCGCCCTCCAGGCGGACGTGACCCCCCCCATGGATCTCGTGGCGAAGGTCCCGCCCATCGCCATCCACGCCGACCGCGTGAGTTGCAAGTCGAAGGGCGCGTGCATGGACCTCTACGGCGAGCGGGCGGGCCTCGGCGCCCCCAACACGTACTACCAGCTCAACAGCACCACCCCCGAAAACCCGGTCAAGTGCAAGTACTGCGGGTTGCGTTTCTACGGCGTGCACTGACTGGGGAGGCTCGGACGCCGACGTCGCGCCGTTCGCGCGAGGGAGACGGGAGGAACGCGCCCGGTTCACGTCGTCCCGGTGTACGCGCGAGCGCCGGAGCGATCGACGCGTCGCGCGACGACATCGAATCAAGGCAAAAAAAAAAAAAATCTTTTTCCCGCGCGACCGTCGCGACGAACGCAAAAAAAAAGTCTCTCTCGCCCGCCCCCCTCTCTCTCGCACCCTCACGCGCCGCCCCTGCCGGTCTCACCTCCCTCCCCGTCCCTTCCCTCCGGGCCTTCCCGCGGGGCGTTTCGCTCGCCGCGAGGGGTGCCGAAAAGCGCCGCGAGGTTCGACGTCGTCACCCTCCGCGGCGTCACATCGGGCGGCGCCTCGGGCGAGCGCGGCGTCGACGACAAGGCTTCGCGCGGCGCCTCGGCGAGGCCTTTTCCTTTCCTCTCGGGGATCGAAGGCGCCTCGATCGGTCGCGCCGCGTCGCTCGATCGCACAGTGTGCGTTTTCCCCCCGGTCACCGGGCGACCGCCGTTCGCCCCCGCCGCCTTCTTCGCCCTCGCCGCGGTCTCCGCGCGCCCCTCGGTCGTCTTCTCGTTCGCCGCCGCGCTTCTCGTCCTCCTCTCCGCCGCCCTCGCGCGAACCCTCGCCATCGCCTCCTCCGGCCTTGGGGTCTCCACGAACCTGCTCGTTTTCGGTTCGGGCGCCCTCGCCCCCGCCCTCTCGAGGTTCGCGAGGGCCCTCTCACGGCTCGCGGCGACGAACGCCGCCTCCGGGTGCCCCCTCGCCGGCGCGAACGCGCGAAGCAGCACCGGCGCCGCCGCGCGAAGCGACGCCGCCTCCCTCGCGCCGAGCCCCGCGGCGTCCTCGAGCGCGGGAGGGCGCGCGAGCATCCCCGCGAGCCGCGCGAGCCGCGCCCTCGCGTCCCCGAGATCGCGGTCGGTGAGGTAAAAGTAGAACCGCCGCGCGCCCGCGCCCGCGCCTAACAGGAGGGAAAACGCCCGCCCGCTCGCGTCCCCGCGAAGAGGATGGCCGACGCGTCCGAGACGCGCGTTCGCTCCGTCGTTCGAAGAGGACGCGCTCGTCCCGCGGAGGCTCGCCGCGCGCTCGCCGCCCACCTGCGCGAGCGTCTCGCGGACCTCCCTCGCGTCGTCGTCGTCGCCGCCGTCGCCGCCGCCGCCGCCGGAGCCCCGGCGCTTCGAGACGAACCTGAGGCGAAGGCCGCCGTCGGCGCCGAGCCACAGCTCGAGCGCGCTGTCGCTCGCGCGCCCGGTGCGCGCGTCCGGGCGGAGCGAGACCCGGTCGAGGCTGCTCGAGCCGTGGCCTCCTCGCGCTGACGAACGCCGACCCTCGGGCCTCGGCGCGTTTCTCAGGGCGACGCGCGAGGAGGCGACGTCGGCGTTCGACGAGTTCGACGAGCGACTCGGATTGGTCGCCTCCTCGCGCCTCACGGGATTCGAACTCGTCACCCCGCCGCGCTCGAGGGTTCGCTCTAGGAGTCTCCCCGCGGCGACCGTCGCGACGGGGGTCGATAACGTTTCTGCGACGCGCCTCGCGACGTCGGCGTCGATCGTCGCGGACAAAACGCCGCCCAAGGGGGAGCCGCCGCCGCCGCTCGAGGGGGAAGTGACGGAGGAAGGGGATGATGTCGTCGGGGACTGGACGTCCACGCGGAGCGTCGCGACGCCGGCGTACGCCCCTCCCCCCGCGTCGGGTCCTCGTCGGGAATTTCCGTGCTGCTTCGCGAAGGCCCTCCTCTCCCTCGCCGCCTCCGTCAGCCGCCGCGCGGCGAACGTCGGGTCGGGGGCCAGGGCGCTCTGCCCGCGACAGCCCCCGGCGGTGAGGCCCGCGGCGGGCGCGGGCGGTGGCGGGGGCAGTAGTGGTGATGACGGGGGCGGTGGTGATGACGGGGGCGGCGAGTCCGGCGACGAAGCTCCGGCTCCGCCTTCGAGGACGCCGGCGGCGACGAGCGCTTCGGCGAGGCGGCGCCGGTTCGCTTCCGCGCGGAGCGACTCGGACGGTTCGCGGACGGCGGGACGCGCGAACGCGGAGCGGGCGTCCGCGAGCGCCGAGCGCGCGAACACGCCCCCGGATCGAGTGACGGCGTTTGCGAGCGCGATCCGCGCGAGGTCGGAGGCGGGCGAGGTGGCGGCGGCGGCGGCGGCGGTTCCGCGGGGGCGTTCGCCGCCGCCGCCGACGCGAAGGACGTCGACCCTCGCGCCGAGGCGCGCGAGCGCGTCGACTCGGCCCGGAAGCGTCGCGGCCGTCCCGTTTCCTCCTCCTCCTTTCGGCGCCTCTCCTTCGCCTCCGGCGTCGCGATTCTCGGCGTCGTCGTCGGCGTCGTTCGCGAGGAGGACGACGACGCGCGACGAGGTCGCGCCGGCGCTCGAAAACGCGTCGTTTTTTTTCGCGGCGCTCCGCAGGGACATGGCGGCGATGGCGAGCGCGGCGGCGAGCGACGGGGCGCCCTTCGGCGGCGCCGGGGCGGTCTTCGCGACGCCTCGCTCGTCCACGAGTCCGAGCGTCGCGTCGAGGGCGGCCATCGCGCGGCGCGTGTCCGCGGGGTCGCGCGTCGGCGGGACGAGCGTCGGACGCGACGCCGCGCTCGTCCTCGTCGCGCGCGCGGATCCCGAGGCGGCGCGGGGGGCGTTTATTTTTCTCTCGGAGGAGACGACGATCACCGCGCACGACGCGGGGGCGAGCTCGCGCGCGAGCGCCTTCGCGAGCGCGCAGGACGCCTCGAGGCGCCTCGCGGGGGTCGCGCGGTCGCGCAGGCGCGCGTCCTCGCTCAGCGACGCCGGTCCGGCGTCCATCACGAACACGACGCGCGTCGCGGGGGAGGCGGAGGGGCCGCCGCCGAGACGCGACGTGGAGCGCCGATCGAGGGGGGTCGGGGACGCGCGGCGCGCGTCGGGGGGCTCGTCGTCCTCGCCCGCGCCGACGCCGTCGTCGTCCGCGGGGGCGCCGCGCGGGCGCTCGGAGACGCGTCGCTTCGTCGCATTCCCGCCGAGGTCGTGGGGGCACATCCCACGGACGCGCGAGGCGGGAGTGTCGCGTCGAGAGGAACGAGGGAACGTCGAGCGTTTTCGTCCGCCGAGCCATCGGACTCTCTCGGACGAACGCCGGCGCCGACGCGCGGGTCGGAATCTCGTCGCCGGGGGGTGCCGCGCCTGACGTCACCGATCTAACAAGCACAAACCCTCTCGCCTCGCCCCCTCCCGCGCACACCGCCGCGCGCTCCGCCCGCGCCCGCGCCCGCGTCCCTCCTCGCGATGCCGCGGCTCGCTCGCGCCGTTCGCGGCGTCGCCCTTCGCGCGCTCGGCGCCGCGCCCCCGCGGCGACGCGCCCCCGCCCCGCTCCTCCTCGGGGCGCCCCTCTCCTCCTCCGCCGCGGGCGGCGGGTTTCTCCCGCGCGTCGTCGTCTCGGGCGCGCCTTCGGCGTCGTCGAGAGGCGGCGGGGCGTCGTCCGCCTCGTCCGCCTCGTCCGCCGCCTCCACCCCCGCCCGCTCGTTCGCCGCGGACGCCGCGCCCGCTCCGCCTCGGGAGTCCTCGTCCTCGTCCTCGTCCTCCATCTCGATGAAGGGCGTGGATCTCCACGGCCGCCCCCTGTACTTGGACATGCAGGCGACGACGCCGGTGGACCCGCGCGTCCTGGACGCGATGCTCCCCTACTTCGTCGACTCGTACGGGAACCCGCACTCGCGGACGCACATGTACGGCTGGGAGGCGGAGGAGGCGATCGAGGGCGCGCGCGCGGACGTCGCGGCGGCGATCGGCGCCAACCCGAAGGAGATCATCTTCACCTCCGGCGCCACCGAGAGCAACAACATGGCGATCAAGGGCGTCGCGAGGTTCTACGAGGGGCGGAAGAAGCACGTCATCACCACGCAGACGGACCACAAGTGCGTCCTGGACTCGTGCCGGTACCTCGAGCAGCGCGGGTGGGAGGTGACGTACCTGCCCGTGAAGCCCAACGGGTTGGTGGACTTGGCCGAGCTGGAAGCCGCCATCCGGCCGGACACGGCCATCTGTTCGGTCATGGCGGTGAACAACGAGATCGGCGTCGTGCAGCCCCTGAAGCGGATCGGCGAGATCTGTCGCAAGCACAAGGTCTTCTTCCACACCGACGCCGCGCAGGCGGTGGGGAAGATTCCCATCGACGTGAACGACATGATGATCGACTGTCTGAGCGTGTCGGGACATAAGATCTACGGGCCCAAGGGCGTCGGCGCGGTGTACGTGCGGCGGCGGCCGAGGCTGAGGATGGAGGCGCTCATCTCCGGCGGCGGCCAGGAGCGCGGCCTTCGATCGGGCACGCTCCCAACGCCCCTCGTCGTCGGCCTCGGCGCCGCGTGCCGGGTCGCGATGGAGGAGATGGCGAACGACCGCGCGCACTGCGAGCGGCTGGCGCGGCGACTGATCGACGGCATCACGGCGCGGTGCCGAAACGTGCAGCTCAACGGCGACCCGGACGCGAGGTACCCCGGGAACGTCAACATGTCCTTCGCGTACGTCGAGGGCGAATCGCTGCTGATGGGGCTCAAGGAGATCGCGGTGAGCAGCGGGAGCGCGTGCACGTCCGCGAGCCTGGAGCCGAGCTACGTGCTCCGCGCGCTCGGCGTGGACGAGGAGATGGCGCACACGAGCGTGAGGTACGGCGTCGGGAGGTTCACCACCGAGGAGGAGGTGGACAAGGCCGTCGAGCTCACCGCGAAACACGTGGAGAAGCTCAGGGAGATGAGCCCGCTGTGGGAGATGGTGCAGGAGGGGATCGACCTCAAGAGCATCCAGTGGAGCCAGCACTGAAACGATGGGACGATCCGAGACTACTCTAGTCTACCGTAAAAAAGAGCGACTCGACTCGATCGCGCGCCGCCCCCGCGTCGCGTCACGCGTCGATCGGCTCCTCGCGGTTCCTCGCGCCGCCCTCCTCGGCGCATCTCCGCCCGCCCCCGCCTCGCCGGACGCGGCGTTTTCCGTTCGGGGTCGTTCCGTCGCCGACGCGCGCCTCGTCGGCGTCGGCGTCCTCCATCGTCGCGTCGTCTCGCGGAGGCTCTCTCGTCGCGGCGCGCGCCCTCCTCCGCCTCCTCGCGCGACTCTCCAGGGCGGCGCCGGTCCTGAGCGGCGAGACGCGCCCCGCCTCGATCGGGGGCTGGTACCCCGGCGCGTTCGCGTCCATCTCGCGCGCGTCGCGACAGAGGGCGACCCGGACGACGCTGACGCGCCGCGTCACGCGCACGTCGTCCAGGCCGCTCTCGATCGCCTCGAACCGATCGTCGTTCGTCAGCGACGACACGTCCGTGACCTGGTGCGCGCCGGGGACGCGACGCTTGAGGATCTCCGCCACGGCGACCGCCTTGGGGATCGCGCGGCCGCACCCGGTGAGCACCACGCGCTCGTCAGCCTGGGCGAAGGTCGGAGGGGGAGGGATGGGGGTGGGGGAGGGGG
>MDSW01191682.1_pt1 | contig 12767 bp, 13 predicted proteins | sample 811171 | NCBI WGS metagenome assembly MDSW01 (sample SAMN05326641, study PRJNA326480) | marine metagenome | isolation source: seawater | place: Atlantic Ocean: North West | collected 2012 | reverse complement strand
TAGTGATTATAAAATCAAATCTTAAAAATTTAGGAGTACAACATGATAATTTTGTTAGCGAAACATTACTTGTTGAAAATAATGAAGTTGATGAAGCAATAAATGATTTAAAAAATAAAAAATTTGTTTTTATAGGCAAAATTAAAGCACCTGAAGGAGAAGATAATTCTAATTGGATTGAACGTGATCAATTACTCTTTAAATCTACTGACTTTGGCGATGACAAAGACAGAGCATTGAAGAAATCTGATAACACTTGGACATATTTTGCCAGCGATGTTGCTTATCACAATAATAAACTAAAAAGAAAATTTGATGTTTTAATAAATATTTTAGGCGCAGATCATGCCGGTTACATTAAAAGAATTACCTCAGTTGTTGAAGCTATGACAGGAAAAAAAAATAGATTAATTTGTAAAGTTAGTCAACTAGTAAAGCTTATTAAAGACGGTAAACCTTTTAAAATGTCCAAACGTAAGGGTGATTATATAACAGTTGAGGATTTAATTTCTGAAGTTGGACGTGACGCTACAAGATTTATAATGCTAAATAGAAGTAACGACGCAGAATTAGAATTTGATTTTGCAAAAGTTAAAGAAAAATCAAAAGATAACCCATTGTATTATGTTCAATATTGCTATGCTAGAATTTCATCTGTTTTTAGAAATATTAATAAAAAAGTATCTGAAAAAATAATTATTAAAGAATTTAATTTTGATTATACAAAAGAAGAAATAGAAATATTAAAAAAAATATCTCAATGGCCTAAATGTGTTGAAATTTCTTCTAATAAATTAGAACCACATAGAGTCCCAGTTTATTTATATGAATTGGCTCAACAATTTCATCATTATTGGAATCTTGGTAAAGACGACGAGACCAAAAGATTTATTTCAAAAGATAAAACTATATCTGAAGATAAAATTGCTCTTTTAAAAGGCGTTTCAATAGTTATTAAATCAGGAATGGATATACTTGGTGTGACCACACCTGAGAGAATGTAAATGAAAAAAGAGTTAAAATTTTTTTTTTATATAATTTTTATTTGTATATTTTGTATTTTTGTTGCACGTTATTATTTTTCTGATCAACATAAAAAAAATATATATAGGTCAATAAATAACATAGATGATAAAATAAAAAAATTATCTATAGATCTACCTATTTTAAAAAATAACACTGATAATATTATTGAATATGTAGACTTAAAAAATAATAATCAAAAAAAATATAATTTCTGGAATTTATTTAACAATGAAAATTAATTATCGTAAAGCTTTTATATGTGGAATTAAAGGTTTAAAATTAAACAATAAAGAAATTTCTTTTTTAAAAAAATACAAACCATGGGGAATTATACTTTTCTCTAGAAATATAAAAAATATTAATCAAACCAAGTTGTTAATTTCTAATATTAAAAAAATATTTAATGATACTAATTATCCAGTAATTATTGACGAAGAAGGTGGATCTGTATCAAGATTAAAAAATCTTATTGATAATTCTATTTTTACAGCAGAATACTTTGGTAAACTTTTTACTAAAGATAGGAAAAAATTTAAAATTTATTTTAATGTTTATATTAAACAAATATCACATATTTTTAAAAATTTAGGCATAAACATAAATAGTGTACCAGTATTAGATCTTAGAAGAAAAATAACAAGTAAAGTAATAGGCAATAGATCTTACTCATATAATTATCTAAATATTTCTAAAATAGGTAATTATTGTATTTCTTATTTTAAAAATCATAAAATCGGCACAATAATGAAACACATACCAGGACATGGTTTAGCCAAACATGATAGTCACAAAATTGTACCATTAGTTAAAAACCCACTGAACGAACTTAAAAAGGATTTTTATGTTTTTAAAAAAAAGGATACTTTTTTTGCTATGACTGCTCACGTTGTTTATACTCATATTGATCCTTTAAATACCGCCACTCATTCAAAAAAAGTTATTAATTTAATCAGAAATAAAATTAAATTTAAAAATATTATTATTTCAGACGATATATCAATGAAAGCCTTAAAATATAGTATTTCAATAAACACCGTTAAAGCATTCAGCGCAGGTTGCAATATTGTGCTCCATTGCAATGGAAATATGAAAGAAATGTTAGAAGTTGCAAAAAATTCTCCATCTGTAGATAAATTTATAATTAAAAAAACTTTAAATTTTATTAATATGGTTAGTTAGTTTATGGAATCGAATCTTTTTAATGTCAGTCTAACAAATTACAATGGACCCTTAAATATTTTGTTAGATCTTGCTAAAGCACAAAAGGTCGATCTAGAAAAAATCTCTATCACTAAACTAGCTGATCAATTTCATGAATTCATAACAAATGCTAAAAATCTAAATCTTGAACTTGCATCTGAATATTTATTAACCGCTACTTGGCTGTTGTATTTAAAATCAAAATTATTATTACCTGATAGTGAAGAAGAAGAATTTAAAGCCCTAGAAGTTGCAGAAAAACTTAAATTACAATTAAAAAAATTAGAATTAATTAGACTTTTATCGGATCAACTTCTTAAAAGAAAAAGACTTGGAAAAGATATATTTTTAAGAGGCATGAAGGGCAAAATAAGATCAATTTATTCTAGCACTTACTCAGCAACTTTATTTGATATTATGAAAACGTATGCTAACATAATAATGACAAGGCAATTTCAAAGAATTAATATACCTAAATTACCAGTTTTCACTACAGAAGATGGTATTAAAACTATCAAGTCATATTTAAATAAATTAAATGATTGGAAAAATTTAGATGATTTAATTCCAAAAAATTATATTTTATCTAAAAAATTAAAAAAAACTGGAAAAGCAGGAATTTTTGCCGCTTCATTAGAATTAACGAAAGAAGGTGATCTTAAAATTAAGCAAAAAAATCTTTTTGATGAACTATTTATTAGAAAAAATACATGAATAAAACAAACAAAAATAACATAGTTAATTTTCCTTCTAATTTATCTCAAGAAGAAAGGGAAGTTGAAGCATTGTTATTTGCTGCTTCCGAGCCCTTAGATATTGAAACTATAGAAATGAAAGTAAGCAAAAAAAAAATTAATGTAAGTAAAATTTTAGAAAAATTAAAAAAATTATATTCAAATAGAGGCATTAATTTAGTTTGTATTTCAAAAAAATGGTCTTTTAGAACTCCGGAAAATTTATCCTATTTAATGAAAAATCAAAAAACAATTGAAAAAAAACTTTCTAAAGCAGCAATAGAAACTTTATCCATAATTGTTTATCATCAACCTGTTACTAGGGCTGAAATAGAAGAGATTAGAGGAGTTGCGTTTGGTACCAATACTTTGGAAATTTTAATGGAATTAAATTGGGTTAAGCCACATGGAAGAAAAGATGTTCCTGGAAAACCGATACAATATGTTACAACTGAAGATTTTTTAAGTCATTTTAATTTACAAAAGTTGTCTGATTTACCTACAGTAGACGAACTTGGATCAGCAGGTTTAATAGACTCAACAAATATTGATTCAGCAATTTTTGGTACTGGTAAATTTTATCAAGAAAAACAAGAGGAAAACAAAGAAGATATTTACTCAAATATTGATGAGATGTTAAGCAGTACATTAAAAACTGATGATAAGTCTTAAAATTTGCTTTTAAATAATATATATTAAGGTTATAAACAATTTATGAGTATTGGTTTTTGGCAAATTGCAATAGTAGTTATTCTTCTAGTTCTTCTCTTTGGTAGAGGAAAAATTTCTAGTCTTATGGGCGATGTAGCTAAAGGAATAAAAAGTTTTAAAAAAGGCATGGCTGCAGATCCTTCTGATGACGATAACCAAAAAAATATCTCAGAAAATAATCAAAATTCGAATAATCAAGACTCAAACAACAAAGAATAAGTCTAATGCCACAAATTGGCTGGTTTGAAATACTAATAATAGTTGCAATTTCAATTATTGTAATAGGTCCTAAAGACTTTCCCGTAGTTTTAAAAAAAATTGGTTCATGGATAGGTTCCATTAAAAAATATATTAACAACGTACAACAGCAAGTTACAGATTTGGAGAATGATACTATTGACACTAATGAAGAAAATAACGTTAAAACTTCTAAAAAAAAAAAAGAAAAAAAAGAAGATATAAATGAATAAAAAAGTTAATGAAAGCAGCTTTGTAGGTCATCTTATTGAACTTAGAACAAGACTTGTACATTCGTTAATATTTTTATCTATTTTTTTTCTAATTTGTTATTATTTTTCTGATTTCATATATGGTTTTTTGGTAGAACCATATGCAAAAGCAGCTAAAAATGATGATATTGAGAGAAGATTAATTTTTACCGCATTACAAGAAACTTTTTTGACTTATTTAAAAGTTTCTTTTTTTGCAGCTTTTTTTATTACCAGTCCATACATTCTCATACAAATTTGGAAATTTATAGCACCAGGTCTTTATGAACATGAAAAAAGTGCAATAATGCCTTACTTAATCATTACACCTATTTTATTTTTTTTAGGTGGAATGCTAGTTTACTATTTGGTAATGCCACTTGCTATTAAGTTTTTTCTATCATTTGAAAGTTCGGGAATTACGACTAACTTGCCTATACAATTAGAAGCAAAAGTAAATGAATATTTATCATTAGTAATGAAACTTATTTTTGCTTTTGGAATAAGTTTTCAATTACCTGTTGTGCTAAGTCTTCTTGCTAGAGTCGGTCTTATTGATTCAAAATTTTTAAAACAGAGAAGAAAATATGTTGTAGTATTAATCTTTGCTGCTGCAGCAATACTTACTCCACCAGATCCTGTAACTCAAATTGGATTAGCAATACCTTTGCTTATACTGTATGAATTATCAATATTTTCTGTAATGATAATAGAAAAAAAAAATAAAACTGATGCATAATATAAAAGAAATTAGAAATAATTTTGAAAAATTTAAACAGTCTATTAAAAACAGAAATACAAAAGAAAACTTTGATGAAATATTAAATCTTGATAAAAAAAATAGAGAATTAATTCAAAAAAAAGAAACTTTAGAACAAGAAAAAAAAGAAATTTCCAAGAAACAAGATAAATCTTTATATGCTAAATCAAAGGAAATAACTGAAAAAATTTCTAAATTAAACAAAGATCAAACAGATGTTAAATTAGAGTTAGATAAAATTATTTCTTCTATACCAAATATTGCGCTAAGCGATGTTCCGATTGGAATTGATGAAAATTCGAATATTGAAATAGAAAAAAAAGGCACAGCAAAAAAATTTAATTTTAAACCACTTTCACACTATGAATTAGGTGAAAATTTAAAAATGCTAGATTTTGAACTTGCTACTAAAACTACTGGATCAAGATTTGTTTTTGTTAAAAATGAACTTGCATTGTTAGAACGAGCTATTTCTAACTTTATGATTGATATTCATACAAAAGTTAATGGATATAAAGAAATTTCCCCACCTTTAATGGTTAGTGAAAAAACAATGTTTGGAACTGGTCAATTGCCTAAGTTTGAAAATGACCAATTTGAAGTTAAACTTGAAGATAAAAATGATAGAAAATTTTTAATTCCTACAGCAGAAGTTATTTTAACCAATATTGTTAGAGAAAAAATTTTAAATAGGAATGAATTACCATTAAGATTTGTTGCTTCTACACCATGTTTTAGAAAAGAAGCAGGAAGCTATGGCAAAGATACAAAAGGCATGATTAGACAACATCAATTTTATAAAGTTGAGTTAGTTAGTATAGTAGAAAAAGAAAATTGCATAAATGAGTTAGAAAGGATGACAAATTGTGCAATGATGATTCTAGATAAACTAAAATTACCATATAGAAAAATTCTTTTGTGCACTGGTGATATGGGTTTCAGCGCAGAAAAAACATATGATTTAGAAATTTGGCTTCCTTCAGAAAGTAAATATAGAGAAATATCTAGCTGTTCATCTTGCGGAAGTTTTCAAGCACGCCGAATGAATGCAAGATATAAAAATGAAAAAAATATATCTGAATATGTGGGAACTTTAAACGGTAGCGGTTTAGCCGTAGGTCGTACTTTAATTGGAATAATGGAAAATTATCAAAATTCTGATGGATCTATTACAATTCCAGACGTTCTAAGACCTTACATGAATAATCTAGAAAAGATTTCAAAAAATTAACATGTTGAGTTAATTATTTATATAGTATAGAAAAGTTAAAAAATTTTATATTGCATATGGACCCAGGAATAGGACAATTTATACCTTTAATTTTAATTTTCGTTATTTTTTATTTTTTCTTAATAAGACCACAGCAGAAAAAAGTAAAAGAACATAAAACCATGGTAGAGAATCTTAAAAGAGGAGACAAAATTGTAACTTCAGGAGGCATTGTGGGAAGCATTGAAAGAATTATAGACAATGAAAAAGTTGAAGTTTTAATATCAGACAATGTAAAGGTTGAAGTTGTTAGATCTACAGGCATTCAATCTTTGTTAAATAATACGGATCAAAAAAAGTAATTTTTACAATAAGTGTTATATTTTTCAAAATTAAAAATTATTACAGTTTTAATTTTAACAATAATTTTTTCATATTTTGCGATTTCAAATATAATTAGTTTTGATGATAATTTTTTTAAAAGAAAAATAAATTTAGGTCTTGATTTACAAGGAGGATCATATTTGCTTCTTGAAATAGACCCTAAACCTATTGTTATACAAAGAAGCCAAGAAAAACTAAGTAATTTAAGAATTTTTTTCAAGAAAAATAAAATTAGGTATGAAAATTTATTACTTGAAGAAAATAAAATTAAATTCACTGTTCAGGAAGATAAAATTGAAGAAATAAATGATTTACTTACAGATAAAGAGTCTGAAATAAATCCTTATTATAATCAATACAAATCTCACGAATTCGAAATAGAAAAAAATATAAATAATTTTATAATGGAATATTCTAAATACGGAATAATACAAATAAAACTTGCAGCTCAAGAACAAGCGTTAGAAATTATTAGAAGACGTGTAGATGAAGTAGGTACAAACGAACCAAATATTTTAAAAAGAGGAAATGATAGAATTCTAGTTGAGCTACCTGGTCTTGATAATCCAGACAGAATAAAAAGCTTGTTAGGTAAAACAGCCAATCTTACTTTTCGTTTCGTCGTTAATGATAATGAAGAAACTTTTGGCTCCGAAATTTTAGAATTTGATGATGGTTCAGATAAAGCATTAATAAGTAAAAGAATTATATTAAGTGGTGATAGTTTAATAGATGCTCAGCCAAGAGTGGACACTCAAACAAATGAAACTATAGTTACTTTCACTTTAGATAGAGTAGGCGCTAAAAAATTTGGTAAAGCTACTTCAAACAATATAGGAAGAAGACTCGCAATAGTTTTAGATGGAAAAGTTATTAGTGACCCAGTTATTAGAGACGCAATTATAACAGGAACAGGGCAGATTTCAGGTGACTTTGATTTTCAATCAGCTACTGACCTAGCTTTGCTTCTTAGATCTGGTGCTTTGCCGGCTCCTTTAGATATAATTGAAGAAAGGACAGTAGGTCCTGGTTTAGGAGCAGATTCAATCAAATCAGGCGTTTTTGCACTAATTATTGGCTCAATATTAGTAATTTTTTTTATGATTTGGAAATACAGAATTTTTGGTTTATTTGCTAATTTATCATTATTTTCTAATTTACTTCTTTTAATTGGAATATTAACTTTATTTGAAGCTACTCTGACATTACCTGGTATTGCTGGCATTATATTAACTGTAGGGATGGCAGTCGATGCAAATGTATTAATTTACGAGAGAATTAAAGAAGAATCAAAATTAACAAATAAAAATAATTTAATAATTTTTGATAATGGTTACACAAAATCTAAAACAGCAATTATTGATGCTAATATAACTACTTTGATTTCAGCTATAATTTTATTTCTGATGGGCTCAGGCCCTGTTAAAGGATTTTCTGTAACACTTGGTGTCGGAATTTTAACTACACTTTTTTCTGTTTATTTTATATCGAGATTACTTAATTCGATTTATGTAACAAAAAATAAAAATAACAATATATTTTTAATACAAAATGAAAGAAATTAATTTTAATAAATACTATAAAATTTTTAACGTTTTATCTTCATCGTTAATTTTTGTTTCATTATTATTGCTATTTTTTAAAGGACTTAATTTAGGTATTGATTTTAAAGGAGGAACTTTAATAGAGTTAAGAGCAAACAACACAACCACAGCTGATTTAAGATCGTCTATATCAAAACTTAATCTAGGGGATTTATCAGTAAAAGAATTTGGTAGTACAACAGATTTTCTAATTAAATTTGAAAAAAAAATAAGCAAAGATTACCCCTTAGAAAAAGTTAAAAAAGATATAAAAAAAGTTGTAAACTCTAAAATTGATTTTAGAAGAATAGAAAATGTTGGTCCTAAGGTTAGCTCAGAATTATTAGAGTCGAGCCTAATCGCAATTATGTTATCATTGACTGCTATGCTAATCTATGTTTGGCTTAGATTTGAATGGCAATTTAGCTTTGGTGCTATTGTAGCTTTATTTCATGATGTTTTGTTAACTTTGGGTATATTTTCTCTTTTTTCCATTGAAGTTAATCTTTCGATTGTTGCAGCTGTTCTTACAATCGTAGGATACTCCATGAATGATACTGTTGTAATTTATGACCGAGTTAGAGAAAATTTAAAAAAATTGGCAGATTTAAAAATATTTGAAATAACAAACATTTCAATAAATGAAACTTTATCACGTACTATAATTACATCTATGACTACATTATTGGCTTTATTTTCAATATATATATTTGGGGGCGAAATTTTAAAAGGTTTTTCTCTCGCAATGATTCTTGGTGTTGTTTTTGGAACTTATTCCTCAATTTATATTGCCAATCCAATTTTAGTTATTTTAAATGTTTCTTTGAAAACTGTAAGTAAAGAAGATGAGGAAAAAAGTATTTAATATAAGTTTTGAGCAGCTACCATTGACAAGAGCATTGGTAAAGACAATAAAGTATTAGTTCTAGAAAATATCATTGCAGTTTTTGCTGAACTTGCTTTTTTTTCTGGGTCACAATCTACTATACCAAGGGCTCTTTTTTGATTTGGCCAAATAACAAACCAAACATTAAATGCCATAATAATCCCCAACCACATACCAATTCCTATAGCAGTATTTTTACCACCACCTGTACCTATTCCTAGCGTCATAGCACTATGAACATAGCCATTTATAGTTGCTAATATTAGACCAGAAATAATTGTAAGCAAAGCTGCCCATCTAAACCAAAATAAAGCAGAAGGAGCAATAACTTTTGATATTGCTGGCTTATGTTCATCTGGTATTTTTGCCATATTAGGTATTTGTACAAAATTAAAATACCACAAAAGCCCTATCCACATTATACCAACCACAACATGAATGTATCTAAATATCCAACTCCAAAAATACCTATCAAAATCAAAACCTCCATTAGTGAAAAATAAACCTATAAAAAGAACTATAGAAAGGACTATAGAAAGATGGATTGTTTTAGATAGTGATTGAAAAAAGTTTCCCATAGATTCTTTATATATTATTTTTTCTCATTATTTAAGCAGTTTTTTTGTATTTTGTGCTTAATATATTTTTCAAAAACTTACCAGTATAGCTTCTGTCAATTTTTGATATATCCTCAGGTTTGCCTTCTGCTATAATTTCTCCACCATTAATACCACCATCTGGACCCATATCAATTATATGATCAGCTGTTTTAATAACATCTAGGTTATGTTCTATAACGACTACAGTATTTCCAGTTCCAACAAAAGTATGAAGTATTTCTAACAATTTTTTTATATCATGTTGATGCAAACCTGTTGTAGGTTCATCTAAAATATACATAGTTCTACCCGTTGATCTTTTTGACAATTCTTTTGCTAACTTTATTCTTTGCGCTTCACCACCAGAAAGAGTGGTAGCTTGTTGACCAATTTTAATATAGCCCAAGCCTACTTTTTTCAAAGTAAGTAATTTTGATCTAATATTTGAAATATTTTCAAAAAAATCACAACCTTCATCTACAGTCATATTTAAAATATCAGCAATACTTTTATTTTTAAATCTTATCTCTAATGTTTCTCTATTATATCTACTTCCTTTACATTCATCGCAAGTTATATAAACATCAGGTAGAAAATGCATTTCATAAGTGATAACACCATCACCTTCACAAGTTTCGCATCTACCACCTTTAACATTAAATGAATATCTACCAGGTTTATAACCTCTGCTTTTAGACTCAGGTAAATTTGTAAACCAATCTCTTATAGGACCAAAAGCTCCCGTATATGTTGCTGGATTTGATCTAGGTGTTCTTCCAATAGGAGATTGGTCAATATTGATTATTTTATCAATTGACTCAATCCCTTTGAAACCTTTAAAAGGTTTGGGAATTTTTCTAGATTTATTGTTATTTAAAGTTAAATTTAATGCATTATATAAAGTTTGTAATATTAAAGTAGATTTTCCACTACCTGAAACACCGGTTACACAAGTAAATGTTCCTAAAGGAATTTTAAGATTAATGTTCTTTAAATTATTTCCTGTTGCTCCAGTTATTTGTAAGTATCTTCCATTTTTTGCTATTTTTCGATTTTTAGGTATTTGTATAAATTTTTTATTTGATAAATATTGACCTGTAATACTTAAGTCATTTTTTAACATATTTTCCAACTCTCCTTGAAAAATAATTTCACCACCTTTACTGCCTGCTTCAGGACCTAAATCAATTATGTGGTCCGAACTTTCAATTGTTTCAGTATCATGTTCAACTACAATAACAGTGTTTCCCAAATCTCTTAATCTTTTTAATGCATCAATTAATTTTATATTATCTTTTTGGTGTAAGCCAATTGAAGGTTCATCTAAGACGTATAAAACTCCTGTTAGACCTGAACCAATTTGAGAAGCCAGTCTTATTCTTTGTGACTCACCACCGGACAAAGTTCCTGACTCTCTTGATAAAGTCAAATAATCCAGACCTACATTTAATAAAAATGATAATCTTTCATTTATTTCTTTAAGTATATGTTCTGCAATTTTAAAATCTTTTGTACTTAAATTTGATTTAAGCTCATTAAACCAATTTTTTGCAACTTTTATAGATAATTCAGTAATTTCGCTTATATTTTTGTTATTAATTTTTACACATAAAGCTTCTTCTTTTAGCCTTAAACCTTTACAAACTTCACACTTTGTATCTGATTGATACTGAGAAATTTCTTCCCTTTTCCAATCACTTTCAGTTTCTAAATATCTTCTTTCAAGATTATTTATTACACCTTCAAAAGTTTTTTTATAAGAGTATTTTTCATATCCATCATCATAAGAAAATTTAATTTCTTCTTCATCAGATCCATATAAGATAATATCTCTAATTTTTGAATTTAATTTGTTCCATTTTTCAGAAAGTGAAAATCCATAATGTTTTGCTAAAGAGGATAATGTTTGTGCATAATATAATGTAGATGATTTAGACCAAGGTTCAATAGCACCATCTTCTAAACTTTTTTTTTCATTTGGCACAACAAGATTTGGATCTACATTTAGTTTAACACCTATTCCTTCACATTCTTCGCAAGCACCATAGGGACTATTAAAAGAAAATAATCTTGGTTCAATTTCTTCAATTGTAAAACCACTTTCTGGGCATGCAAATTTAGATGAAAATAAAAGTTTTTCAACTTTTCTAAATTTTTTTGGTAAAGTTTCATTTTCATATTCTACACTTATCAATCCATTAGCTAAATTAAGAGATGTTTCTACACTTTCAGCAAGTCTATTTCCGATTGAAGAATCAAGTATAATTCTATCAACTAAAATGGATATTTCATGTTTAATTTTTTTATTTAATTCTGGAACTTTTTCTATTTCATAATCTTTTCCATCAATTTTTACTTTTCTAAAACCTCTTTTTTTATAATTTAAAATGTCTTTTTTGTATTCTCCTTTTCTTCCCCTTACTACTGGAGCATATAAATATATTGTACATTTTTTAGGTAGCTCTTTAATTTTATCAACTATTTGAGTTACTGTTTGTGACTGAATAGGTTTACCTGTAAAAGGTGAATAGGGAATACCAACTCTAGCATATAAAACTCTTAAGTAATCATAAATTTCTGTAACCGTAGCTACAGTTGAACGAGGATTTTTGGATGTATTTTTTTGTTCAATGGAAATGGCTGGACTAAGGCCTTCAATTAGTTCAACATTAGGTTTTTTCATTTTATCTAAAAACTGTCTAGCGTAAGCAGATAAACTTTCTACATATCTTCTTTGACCTTCTGCATAAATTGTATCGAATGCTAATGAAGATTTTCCAGACCCTGATAGACCCGTTATAACTATAAATTTATCTTTGGGTATTTCTAGCGAAATGTTCTTTAAATTGTGTTCTTTTGCGCCCTTTATAACTATCTTTTTTAGCATAAAATATCTTGCTTTATTTTATAAAATTTATATTCAATCAGTTTTGTGATATATTAATAAATATAAAAATACTATGGCAGGAAGTTTAAATAAAGTCTTATTAATAGGCCGTTTAGGCGCAGACCCAGATGTAAAACAGATGGTAAATGGCAAAAGTGTAGCTAGACTTAGTATTGCAACTAGCCAAACATGGAAAGATAAGTCTACTGGTGAAAAAAAAGAAAAAACTGAATGGCACCGTGTAGTTGTATTTAACGAAGGTTTAGTTAATGTTGTTCAACAATATCTGAAAAAGGGAG
>MDSW01174242.1_pt1 | contig 12767 bp, 12 predicted proteins | sample 811171 | NCBI WGS metagenome assembly MDSW01 (sample SAMN05326641, study PRJNA326480) | marine metagenome | isolation source: seawater | place: Atlantic Ocean: North West | collected 2012 | reverse complement strand
ATAAAATTATTATCTCCTTCTTTTGAGGGGATAATATTACACTGGTCTAGTCTTAGAAGTCGTCTCAAGAGTCTTGAAAAGATGAAAATATCGATAAATCTAAAAGGCATCTTTATTTCTGTATCACTCTTTTTACTATGAAAAAATAATTTTCTACCCTTTGATTGAATTAGCAAACCACTTTCAAAAAAATGTGTCTTCTCTCTTTGATATACCTTCTTTTCTTTAAGTTTCATAAAAAATATTTAAATATTTACTAAAATAATCTCCAAGAACAATCTCATATCGAATCTTTAAGAATCTAATTAGGAATAAAATAGAAAAAAATCATCTAAAAATTGTTGAACTGTATATATTTCTTCACAGTCATATCTTGGTATAACCATAATCTTCTTATGAGATTTACTCGTATCAGTCTTGACATCAGCATCTATAACTAAATTTGGATTGGTTAATTTAAGAGCATTATATTTTTCCAAACATAAGTTCGCAAAGTTCTTCACGGTAATGTTTTTACCTTGAACTACATCAACAGTTATGCGGTCCTTTAGTGGGTCATCTAGCCACTTAGTTATAATTTCACCTACCTTTAGGTTAGAGGTAAATAATCTATATTGCTCACCTGAGCTCTTCAAGGTGATACTGTTATTGTTCTTTACTGAAATTGGAAATGCATATTGAATAATATCGGGTCTAGTAATTCTTGATTTATCTTTAGGAAATCCATAGATTGTTGGAACTCTAAGAGTTAAGTAATTCATTGAATATTTACCGATCAATTTCTCAAAAAGTCTTTCAGTTTTATGATGGAGTTCTGAATATTTACTTAAAGGAGAGCAAAAAGTCTTTTCACATAGATCTCTATTTAAGTTGCCAAATACATGAATCGTTGAGATATAAACAATTTGGGAGCATCCTGTCTTACCAAGACCATCAACAATATATCTTATAAAATCATTTGATTTGAAAACAGCATGATCATAATCATTAGAGACCTGCTCATCAGTGATTCCTGCAGCGTGTATAAATAAGTCGCAGTCAAAGACATCACTTGTTTTAAATTTCAAAGTTGACCTATCAAAATCAGAGGATCCGAATACTCGTATATCATGATTTTTAGCTAATGCAGAAGCTATGCCATTTCCAACCAGGCCATTCCCACCAATAATGTTTATCTTCATAGACTCAGCAAACAATCATGCCACTTTTGATCAATTGATTTGTCATCATAAGCTTGACTGGCATGTCTATGCCCTATGAGTCCATAACTACGTCTAAGCGATTTGCTATTAGATAATTCAAGGATATTCTCTCTCCAAGAGTCTTCATCCTTGGGGCATAATTCCTTTCCCGATCCAGTAAAGGCCATTTCGTAACTTGGTATAGGAGAAGTTATTGTTGGCAGAGCCATACGCCACATATGGATAAGCTTATTTTCTGGCTTCCAGAAATTCATCGAATTATCGAGAGGTAAAGGGATAATTCCAATATCACATGATATTGCTATCTGATTCATCATGTACTCACTCCATTGATAGAATTTAAACTGAGCATGTAAAGAAGGTGCTAATTTTTTAGCTAAGTCTTGGATATATACCTTTTTGAACATATCTCCATATTGATAAAAGCTTAAATCAGTAACAAAATGAAAGATAAAATTATATTCTTCATTTATAGGCTGAAAAATATCTTCAAGTAACTCAAATGGAAGAAAACTAGACCCTAATCCTTCCCAAAATATGTTTATGGTTTTACTTGTTGATAAATTATAGTCATCCTTAACTCTAACAGGAGTCTCGATTCCATAGTCAGGAATAAGTGCAACTTCTTTTGCCAGACTCTTTAGTAAGTCTGCTTGCGCATAATGCCCAACTATTACAAGATCAGCTGATTCACAAATACTCTTATAAGAATCTCTATAACTCTGTTCAAAGTATTTCTGCTGACCTGAGAGGAACTTGAAAGAACCTCTAAACTTTTCTTTTATTGATGACTCATCTGAAAGTAAAAACGGATCATTTGCATCAAAAACTAATCTTCTTCCATTCTTGATAGCCTCGCGACGCCAAAATGTTATATCTGCTGCAGGAGATAGTATATTTACCTCACCAAATTTCATATCTGTTACATAGTCAGAAAAAGTAATCCCATTTCTGCGAGCAAACCTAGGGAACCTCCTCTTATGTGCCGGATGACTCCATGCTTGATTGCTACCTCTTACATATGCATATCTACTCATGACTTAAATTTATTTTGGGCAATAATATTGTTGTAACTATTCTGATATTCGTCTAAAACTTTTGTTTTGCTAAAAATCTCTAACGATTTTTGGCGAATATAATTTCGATCGAATCTAGAAAAATTTAATGACCCAAATTCAATTGGCAAATCACCATCAATATCTACAACATAACCAAACTGGTATTTATTTGATAGATCAGCTGCCTCCCCAACATTATTATTAAGCAGTGTGGGCAGCCCACAACACCAATACTCTACTACTTTTGTGCCCAAACGCGAAAATGCGTCAAGTTGTGGAGGAAGAGAATGAAAACCTATGTCTCCAGCAGATAAATATTTATACAATGTTTTAGGGGATGCTGAACGATACATATATTCAATATCTAGCAGGTTATAATTTTCAAGGAACTCATCTAGTTCGTCAAAGCTATTCGATAATAAAAACATAAATTTAGCAGATTTATCAGATAATCTTATGAGGTTTATTAACTTAGCAAGATAGGATTTATTGAGGCCGTATAAACCAAAACTTCCGGAATAAACATATACTTTGCTATTTAACCAACCCCACTCTTCTCGGATTTGCTGTCTTGAATCCGGGCAAAAATAAATTTTTTCAGGATTTACTATTATTGGGCAATAACTGATATATTTATCAGAATACTGTTTTAGGTATGAAATCATAGATTTAGACACAACACTAACTCCAGCGGCATATAAAACTAAGTCTCGCTCTTGCTCTAACCAATAGTTATATTTCTTTGAATCTTCACTTATCTTGCCTGCTTGAACATATTCAAAAAGACTTAAACTTCGCATATCAAAATGTATATTTTTTAAATTTAAGTATTTGCAAACTAAGGACGGCAAATAATGCCGACAATGAACTACATCATACATATTGAGATTAACAAATAATCTAAAAATTAGAGAAATAAAAACAATATAAGCCTTATTTAAAAAAATTGAAGAGGTATAAAATCTCATAGGAGGCGATAAGGGAATTGATATAACTTTAAGTCTGGTCTTTATGACTTCAAGCTTAGATTTATTTTTAAAATAGTGAGAAGGCTTATTTAAAATAAAAAGAGTAATGTCTATAGTCGAATCACGATCTAATATTCCATACAGATTCTCTAAAACTTGATTTTCAAAAAGACCAGAGCCAATATCCTCAGTAGTAAAATAAAGGAGCTTCATATTTCTAGCTCAATCTTTTAGTTTGATTTACATGATTTGCGTGATTTAAAAGTATCCAGAGCGTTGGCATTAACACATAAAGTGTCCTAAATTTAATATCTATAACCATGAAGATTGCTATTACTACAAGTGGAACTGAGATTCCAAAAACATTCTTAATAAACTTAAAGAAAAATATGTAAAGTGACAAAGTAAGTAAAAATCCAATATTAATCATCATATATGAAGGACCCGGATCTAACATTGTCTCCTTTGCTGATGGAAATAAATAATTCTTCCAGTTAAATAAAGGTAAGGTTAATTCATTAAATAGAGTTATAGGAGAGAGGTTGTATTGGTTCTCAATATTTACGGCTCCGTCCGCATGCCTAGAGTAAATACTAAAATCAAAGTCCTCACCGTATTGAGCTAAATCTAATAGCATCAATGATGTTTGATATATATTCTGAACAATATCATCAAATATTATTATAAAACTTGTGGCACCTATTAATACAAAACTTATCTTTCTCCCATAGTATCTAGAATCTAGCAAAATATAGATTAAAAGAATTGTAACTGGGATGATACCGTATCTACCGCTCAGAAGAGATGCTAAAAGACCCAATGTTAACTTGAAAAGAAATTTTGCATTTAAAGTTTTTGATAAATTTAAATAGTCATAAGCTAAATAAATTGTTACTAAGAAAGGAACAAATTCATATCCCTGAATAAATCCAGTAAAACGATTTTGAGACCCTCCTTCATATGAAAAATAGGCTCTGAGAATGTCATTAACAGGTGGAAAGATAAAGCATAGGACAATTGCTCCTACATGGATGAAAAAGACGGTTTCTAACGCATGAGACAACTCCAGTTTTAATTGAAGTATGAATAGTATTAAGTAAGCAAGTGCAAGAAATCTTAACGTATATAATGCGTATTTTAAGAGGACTTGATTTTCTGCTAAAAAATAATATCCCACCAAGAAAGATGAAATCAGCAAAGTAACACAAAGAGTTATGGGCTTAAGCTTAATCTGGGTGAGGAATAAAGCAAAAGCACCTAAAATGGTAAGATTACTAATTATTTCAAATTTTAAAGTTAATAAAAAAATAAAAATAACTAAACTTAGTGATAAGAACTTATTCAATAAATCTCCCTGAAAATCTTAAAAAGCTAACAAGATATATTTTTAATAACATTGTGACTAAAGTAGCAAACTTAAGAGCTCTTACTTAAAAGTGGAGACACCAAAATACCTCGCAATGTTTAACAACGGTTCTATAAGGTTCCTATCAGACCGAAAATTTAAATGGCTAACTGGTTTCATTGATAAAATAGTTTGAAGTTCACTGTCAGTGAAATTTAACTTTTTACATACAAATTTTAAATCTCTAACAAGTTCATCTTGCTTGTAAAGCGGCTCTTCAAGTTGTTTGATCGCGTCTTTCCTATCCATCTGATTAGCCCTTATTAGAGCAGATAAATGAACCTTTCGTTTATCAATTTGAAATTTAACTGGTAAAATATGAGCTTGATAAAATTTTGTAAACACAGACTCATAGTGCTTACCTCCATAGTACTCCCAATTAAACTCTTTCTTTAGTTCTTCCATCGCATGATCTTTTGTATACGGTATAAGGTTCAAAGGCTCTAAGAATTCAAGTCCAAACCCAAGTTTACGCATAAGGAGCCACTTTAAAGTAGTGGTTGTAGGATAACTCCTTAACTTTTTTATATCTCCGTACTTTTTATTAATTGCTTTTATATTTCTCAAATCTAGTTTATGCCAGGACCAAGATTCAGGCATACCATGTTCGGTAACATAGTTTGTACCTGAAAGAATAAATTTTATCTTTTCCTGTTTAGAAATTTTCATCATACTAGCGAAAATAGCATGATCAGTTAATGCCTCTATATCAACTACACCTGCTTTCAAATAGGCTCTTTGCAAGGATTTAAACTCAGGCCAATTTATAACCACAGTCTCATAATCAAATTTTGTATACTTTATTATGTTCCTTATATTCTTAACAGCTATATCACTATTCCAGCCATTATCAAAGTGCAAGCACAATGGATTTAAGTTCCATTTTTTTGCTAACAAAGCAACATAAGAGCTATCAATTCCTCCACTAAGACCGATTAAGCAGTTGTAATTTCCACTTTGTTTTTTAACTTTTGAGATTAATGACTTTATTTCACTATTCTGTGGTTCTAAATTCATGTATTTAGGGAGCAAAGTAACTGCCTCATTACAATGATTACATACCCCTAAGTCATCAAAAACGATGTCTGGATCTGATTGATCCATGACACATTTACTACAAACTTGATTCATTATTATTTTATTATATGTTGCGCTCTCTATCGTCTGGATAGGAAATTAAAACACCTCTCCTCTGACCAGAAAAAACAAAGAAAGACCCAGCCGCAATTCCGGATATAGCTTTACAAACCTCATTATCAAGTTCACTTAATTCAGACAGTCCGCCAGATAAAATAATAGGAGCTTTAAAATTACTTGAGACCTCGTTGACTACTTTCCAATCTAAACCAGTAAACTCACCCTCTCTTGATATATTCTGCAGGATAACTTCACCAGCTCCGGCATCAGAAGCCATTTTTGTCATTTGAGATATTTTACCTAGTTTATTCCCTGATTTATGACACTTAACTATTCGTCCAGAAAAAATAGTTTCTTCATAATTCACACAAATACTTACACTTTGAGCACCTAATGCGTCTACTACTGCCGGAATATCAGTTCCATCTATTAGTCTACTTGCTGAATATATAACTTTTTCAAAGCCAAGAGATATAACATCTAAAGCATCTTGTGGTTCATGCAAACTACCTCCATAAGATAACGGCATTAAGGCTTCACCCGAAATATCTTCAAGTAAGCCTAAAGGCGGTTTTACTATATTTCTAGAGCCATCTCCGATAAAAAAAATTGAAACTTCATCTGCACCTAAATCATTAAAAAGTCTCAGTGCGACAATAGGATCTCCTACATATTTGCGTTTTTTAAATTTACGTGTTTTTACTAATTGACCATTCTCATCAATTAAAAACATTGGAATTAATCTTTGTAAAGGCATAAATTAGTTATTGAGCCAAATTTTTAGAAAACCTAAACCAAAATTATGACTTTTTTCAGGATGAAATTGAGCCCCCCATATATTTTCTCTAATAACAACTGCAGAATAAGGTTTATCGAGCTCAATCTTCATTGCAATATCTCTTTCCTCCTCACAACAAAAGTGATAACTATGGACAAAATAAAATCTCGGTAATTTATCCATTGACAGATAACCATCAAGGCCTTTCTTTTCAATAGGCTCTACATAACTCCACCCCACATTAGGAACTCGATATTCTTCATTTTGAGGCTTCATTCTTAAGACTTTACCTGGTATGAGGCCCAACCCCTCTAAAATTCCTTCTTCACTAGAATTGGCAAGTAGTTGCATACCAAGGCATATGCCTAAAATGGGTTTTCTTTCTATAAGCGAAGAATTGATTATACCTTGCCAAAGATCTCTGGAGTGCAATCTATTTACAGCATGATCCCAAGACCCGACCCCAGGCAATACAAGTCTATCGAAATTAGAGAAATCGTTAGGGGATTTTATAATGCCAGTCTCTGCATTTATTTTTTCAAAAGCAGTGATTATCGAACGGACATTACAAATACCGGTGTCAATTATTCCTATTTTCAAAATTCAACTCTTCTCAACAAAATACCTTATATCAGAAAGTTACTTAAGATTAAAATAAGCAAATATTAATGCGATTTATAACTCATTTATACAAAGGTAAAGTTAGAAATTTTTCTAAAGATTTCTCGCATTCATTAAATCGAGTTTGAATTGGTTTTACTAAAGAGCCTCTCAAACTAAGAGCTTTTTCAAAGCTTTCTTCCATATTATTTATATCGGCAATAAAGGCTATTCCATCATTTATTTCGTTCTCAAAATGCTTCTCTCTAGTTCTACCTTTTTTTAGTGCAGGATCCAATAATATCGACGGAACACCCAGATAAGATGATTCAATTGTTACGGAACTATAAAGCGTTAGATGCAATTCGACTTGCATGAGCTGCAGATAAATTGGTATATCTGAAATTAATTCTAATTCTTCAATGGAGCTAACTAAACCAAATGAATACAAAGAAGTAAAGATTGCTTTTACTTCATCTTTATTTTTTTTACTTACAGGATGTAGTCTAAAAATATAGTTATATTTATCTAGAGAGCTAGCCATATAATCTAAAACTTCTCTGGGCAGATAAGAGCCCTCCAAATGCATTTCTTTATAAGGGTCTGGTCCAGACTCTCCCATACCCCACTGCAAAGTTACAAGAACACTTATTTTAGAGGATGTATCTTCTGATTTTCCGTCTAACATATTTGAATCCTTATTTTCACTGTTTCCTAGGTAGTGAAACAAAGACATATTACAACCAATTAGTGGATTAGTTTTATAAAATGACCTCTCATAAGCTTTATTTGCGGACACCCTATCCCAGGATAAAAAGTAATCAGGATACAAATCATTTTGTGTCATATCTTTGTGTGATAAAGATTCAGAAGAAAGATCTATTACACCATGCTGAACTTCGCAAACATTTATTGAAAAATCTCTACATATTTTTAAGAAGGACTGTGTTGGTTCAATACATAAGACTCTTTTAATATTTGTGCGTTTAAAAAAAGCACTCCAATAATATAATTCACAAATTAAAAAATTTCTTTGAAATCCGAATAACTTACGAATAGCTTTCTCTGTAAGAGAGCAATATCTAAAAAAATGATCGTAAAAATTATTACCGGGGAGCTTTACTCTTGAACCCAAAGTAGTAGTTTTTACAAATTTTAACTCTTTATGTTTTGCTAACATAGCAGGAATAGGATCAATCATTGGAGCGAATGCTATTCCTGAGTCTATTCCAAAGCAATCTATTACATTTCTAATTATTAATATATCACCCCTAGGCAACGAAATACTCCTTTATAGACTTAATTACGTGATCTATCTGTTCATCTTTCATGGAGGGAAACAGGGGTAAAGAGATAATTTCATCCTGCACTTTATTTGCAACCGGGAAATCATTAGGTAGAAGTTTTTTATGTTTATAGGCAGGTAAAAATGGTAAAGAAACTGGATAATGTATTCCTGTAGATATATTTTTTGAATTGAGAAATTCTGAGAATGAGCTTCTATCATGAACTCTAACAACAAAAAGATGCCATGCATGTTTGGTTTTTTCAGATTCTATTGGCAGTACTAGTCCTTCTATATGCCTTAGTTCTTCCATATATATTTTAGCAATATGTCTTCTCTTTTCAGTTACTTCCTCAAGAGACTGAATCTTTCTATTAAGGATAATTGCTTGCAAAGTATCCAATCGACTGTTGTGACCTTCTATTAAATGCTCTCCTTTGAATAAACCTCCATGACGTGCTTGTCTTGTGAAGTTGTCACATAGGACTTGATCATTAGTTACCACAGCACCAGCATCACCAAATGCTCCAAGGTTTTTTCCAGGGAAAAAAGAAAAAGAACCAAAATGGCCAAAGCTTCCAACTGGTCTATTTTGATACAAGGTCAGATGTGCTTGAGCACAATCCTCTAAGATCCATAGTCCATTTTTTTTGGCAATCTCCATAATTCTTTCCATATCAGCTGCATGGCCGTATAAGTGAACTGGTATTATCCCTACAGTTTTTTCATTGATTAAATTTTCAATTTTATCTACATCAATCGTATAGCTTTCCAAATCTATATCACAAAATACTACCTCTCCTCCTGCAGAAGTAACTGTTTCAGATGTTGAAATCCAGGACATTGCCGGAACAATAACTTCATCTCCAGGACCCAAATCAAGTGCTTTCATGGCTAGATGAAGTGAATCAGTGCCATTACCACAACTCACTGCATGCTGAGTACCTATTGTTTTAGCAAATAGATTTTCAAATTCAAGAACATGTTGACCTCCAATGAAAGACGAATTGCGTATACAGTTTTCTATGTCAGCCATATATTCAGGCAGATCATCTTCAATCTGAAGGAAAAGATCATTAAAAGGCACTTTAACCATAGTAAATATTTATTCGTGATTTTAATTAACTAAGGAATAATTTTAGTTGAATTATTCCTCTTAGCTGGATTTCCAAAATATACTCCAGGTTTATCAATATCTTTAGTAACTACTGAACCTGCTCCAATAACTACATCATCACATATACTGACTGGTAGAATTGTTGCATTACTTCCTATAGAAACTCGACAACCTATTTCAGTAGAACTCCAAAGATCCTCATTACCTCCAGCGGGGCCACCACTTAAAAACAAGTCATTTATAAACATGACTCCATGCCCAATAAAGCAGTCATCTCCTATATTGACCTTTGAGCATACAAATGAATGCGACTGTATCTTCGTTCTTTTTCCAATACTAACTTCTGATTGTATCTCAACAAATGGACCGACAAAAACATCATCGTGAAGCTTACAGTCATATAAGTTAGATGGTTCGACAATTGTCACATTTTTTCCCTGCGAAACATTGACGATACCAACTGTGTATTTCTTTGACATGCTCTTTTATTTACTTAATTTAAAATACCTAGTTTAGAATATTTAGGAGTAAACCTCAGGGAAATCTCCTCACCCGTTTCAATTGATTCGTAAATTGCATTAATAAGTTCTAAGCTTTTCCTTCCTTGCAAACCATCAACAAGCTGTGGACTATCATTCTGCAGACAATCCACAACATGTTCGTAATAAGCTTGATGACCAAAACCATATACATTTGGAGGATTGACTGAGTATTTTTCTACAACATCTGCATCTTCCGTCTGTGTATCTGCAAAGTTCCATGTTTTCATTTCATTTACAGCAAAACCAGATATTTCAACACTACCAGTTTCACCTAAAATTGAGATTGAACCCTCAAGATCCTTAGGTCTAATAGCCGTTGTAGCCTCGATGACTCCTAAAGCACCATTTTTGAATTTTAAAATAACTATTGCAGTATCTTCTGTTTCAATCTCAGCTAAAGCTTGTTTACTCTTTGCAAAAACAGACTCAACATCTCCCATCATCCACTCTAACAGGTCAATGTGATGACTGGCTTGATTTGTAAGTACTCCACCGTCATAAGCCCAAGTACCTCTCCATGGATCTTGATCATAATATTCTTGGGTTCTGCACCACCTTACTCTCACAGTTCCCATAATCAATTTTCCAAATCTACCTTCATCTAATGCTCTTCGAAGCTGTACCACAGGTACATTAAACCTATTTTGCTTAATGACAAACAACTTTACTGCATGTTTATCACAAGCTTCAATCATTGCATCTGCATCATCTAGTGTTAATGCCATCGGTTTTTCAACAATTATATGCGCGCCATAAGGTGCCAACTCAATGGTGTGTTTAGCATGTAAGCCACTTTCAGTGAGGACCACAACTGCATCAATCTTTTCTTTCTGCATCATTTCATGCATAGAAGAATAAGCAGGTAAGCCGTATCTATCTGCTATGTTTTGCGCTTTAACTAATACCTTATCGCATACAGCTACCAACTGAGCTCCTGATATCTGGTTTTCTCCTAAAAGTTCACTATGACGTTTAGATATTCGTCCGCATCCAACTAAAGCAAATTTAATCATAATATCTCCTTTATAAGTTTAGCTACCTGTTTTCTATTCAATCTTTGTTGAAGATATCCCTTGTAAAAACTTTAGGTCTGCTATCTTCAAGTTCATCAGACTGACGATTAGCCACTATAATACTTGATCTAGCCTTAAACTTTTTTAGGTCTTTGATAACTTCTGAACCAAAAAATTCTGACTCTTTCAAGATAGGCTCATAAACAATAATTTCTATACCTTTAGCTTTTATTCTTTTCATTACGCCCTGCACTGCAGAAGATCTAAAATTGTCGCTTCCCTCTTTCATCATTAAGCGATAAAAACCTACTGTTTTAGGTTTCTGTTTTAGGATTTCTTCAGCGATAAAGTCTTTTCTAATAGTATTTGAAGTAACAATCGCAGATACAAGCGATTGAGGGATTTGTGCATAATTAGCAAGCAATTGCTTTGTGTCCTTAGGCAAGCAATAACCCCCATAACCAAATGACGGGTTATTGTAGCCGTCTCCAATCCTTGCATCTAAACAAACTCCTTCGATAATACTTTCAGTGTCTAGATCGTGCGCTAGAGCATATGAATCAAGTTCATTAAAGAAAGAGACCCTCATAGCTAAGTAAGTATTGGCAAATAACTTGACAGCCTCGGCTTCTGTAGAAGTAATTAAAAGAGTTTCCGTAGTTTCTTTTTTAGAGCAAGCTTGTAATAAGCTTGCAAGTAACTTACTTTTGTCTGACTTACTACCTATGATTATTCTCGAAGGGTATAGATTATCTTTTAATGCCTGCCCTTCTCTTAAAAATTCTGGAGAAAAAACTATACGATCAGTTTTATATTTATCTTGAAGTTTTTTTGTATGGCCAACTGGTAAAGTTGATTTGATAACTATAAGTGCGTTGTTATTGTGATTAATGGAGTCCTGTACTACAGAATCTACAGAGGTAGTGTCAAAATTATTTGATTGTTGATCATAATCTGTGGGAGTTGCAATGATAATAAAATCTGCACTTTTGTAAGCCTCATTTTTATCATCAGTTGCTTGCAGCGTAAGAGCTTTATTTTTTAAATAAAAATTAATGTCTGGGTCAGCTATAGTTGATTGTTTATTATTAATTCTTTCTATTCTCTCCAGATCAATGTCTAGCACCGTGACATCGCAATGTTGAGCAAGAAGAACAGATAAAGACATTCCCACATAGCCAGAACCTACAACTGTTACTTTTGTTTTGTCCATGGATAATTAATCTCCTAAAAGTTCATTAATCGCTTCAAATAAATAACTATTCTTTTGTTTTAGCATGTTATCCCAAACTAACTGATTTGATGCAGATGCAGGCATTACAGGAAAATCACGGTTTCCCTCAATCCAACTTTCCATAGTTCCAATATCACGATGGTAAACATAATTGTAGAATGCGTATATTTTACCTATGAAATTAGGAATGACTTCATTGCTGAGATCTACATGCTTCTTTCCTAGTCCAAGCATCCATTCTAGTAAGGAAGGTTCAAAGATATATACTGCTCCATTAGCTAAATTTCCCGGTGGATTAGTTACTTTTTCGTGGAAGCTTTGCACTATTTGATCTGAATCAAGAGATACTATTCCGCATGATTTGGGGCTGGGTGTTTTAAAAACCATCATTGTTAATTCAGTCTCTTTAGGTCTCTTTAGATGAGACT
>MDSW01005723.1_pt1 | contig 12768 bp, 8 predicted proteins | sample 811171 | NCBI WGS metagenome assembly MDSW01 (sample SAMN05326641, study PRJNA326480) | marine metagenome | isolation source: seawater | place: Atlantic Ocean: North West | collected 2012 | reverse complement strand
GGGGTTTATCTGCTGAAGGATCGCACGCCCGTGCAACCCGTCAATCGCACGGGTTAGCAGTGCGACCCTCTCATACAGTCACATTCGTTAATCATCAGACCACCTCCTTTCATGAGCCCGACTTTTCCAGCCGTCGCCAGCTGTGAAACCAGCCGCCGGATTCCTGCTCCCCCTGGCGTCCCTGGGGGCACATCGCCCACGAGCATCTACTCGCGGTCGTCACGGGCTGTCGCGTCGCCTCAGGGCTCGATCGGCTCGACGTGATCCGATCCCGTGATAAAAAATAGTATCGCCACACTCCGGCCCGGAGGGCCAAAATTTAAAATGGCTTCACCAGACCTTGACGAAGTGGATTTCAGGCGCGACTACCGCAGGAAATCGCCGTCGTCTTCATCCGGAACGGGCCCGTCCAGGCCATCTGGATCATCGTCATAGACGACTTCGAGCTCATTGGTCTCGGTTTCCTCGCCTGATTCCAGGGCCTGCATGCGATCCCAATCTTCAATGGATATGAGAACTTCACGGGCCACGGAGCCCTTGTGCTCGCCCAGGATGCCGGCCAGGGCCATCTGATCCACAAGTCGCGAAGCCCGGCTGTAGCCGATGGAGAGTCTTCTCTGCACCAGCGATACGGAACCCCGACCTGATTCGATGATGATCCTGACGGCTTCATCGAAGAGGGGGTCTCGCTCCTGTTCACCATCACCACCACCACCGGCCAGACCGCTGGCAGGGACCTGGATGAGACTCCGCTCGAACGTCGGTCCCGCGACGTCCCGCAGGAAGCGGACGACCTTCCGGGTCTCACTGTCGTCAACCAGGGTGCCCTGTGTTCGGCACGGTTCTGGATTCTGCGGTGTCACCATCATCATGTCGCCATGACCCAGGAGCAGTTCCGCGCCCTTGGTATCCATGACGATCCGGCTGTCCATGCCGCTGGCGACCTTGAAGGAGAGTCGACAAGGCATGTTCGACTTGATGAGACCGGTCACGACATTCGCCTGTGGCCGCTGGGTCGCCAGGATCAGATGGATGCCGACGGCTCGTGCCTTCTGTGCGATCCTCACGATGTGCTGTTCGACTTCCTTGGCGGACATCATGAGATCGGCCAGTTCATCGATGATGAACACGATGTACGGAAGCTTGCGCGGAATCTTGGCTTCTTCAAGTTCGGTGCCGGGTTGGAAGATTTCCTTCTTCTCTTCCCAGGGGATGTTGTTGTAGGAAGGCAGATCTCGAACACCAGCCTCCTTGAGCAGTTCGTAGCGTTCTTCCATCTTCTTGACTGCCCAGGCCAGAGAAGCCGCTGCCTTCGCCGTTTCCGTGATCACCGGACTGGCGAGATGTGGGATCTCTCCGAACTGACTGAGTTCCACCATCTTCGGATCGACCAGAATCATCTTCAGTTCATCAGGCCGTTTCATGAACAGCCACGACATGATGATCGTGTTGATGCAGACACTCTTGCCGGAGCCGGTCGTGCCGGCGATCAGCATGTGAGGCATCTTCACCAGGTCGGCCACAAGGGGTTCACCACTGGCATCCTTGCCAAGGAACATCGGAAGCGTCATGCCTTCGGCGGCACCGCTTGAGATCAGCTCGCGAAGTCGGACCTTCTCCCGTTTCTCATTGGGGACCTCGATGCCAACGGCGGTCTTGCCTGCCATCGTGGGAACAATGCGGATGTTCTGGGCCCGCAGACTACGAGCGAGATCGCGGGAGATGGCATTGAGTTTCGAGACCTTGGTACCGGGTTCGAGTTCAACGGAGAAGAGCGTGACTGTCGGGCCTGAATCGATTCCGACGACCGAGCCTTCGATGCCGTACACGTCGAGCGACTTCACCAGCGATTCGGCCTGCCGTCGAACCGTGGCTTCCGCATTCTTGGAGAAGTCGTCCTCCGGTTCGGAAAGCATTTCGACGGAGGGGAAAGTGTATCCCTCGTAATCCTCTCGCTGGATGTCGTCATCCGTCACGAGTTCGGTCTTGCGAGCACCCATGCGCAACGGCAGCTTCGCAATCTTGTCACGAAGATCCGCCATGCTCAGCTTGGGCTTGGCTTCATCCTCTTCGACATCTTCCTCGACCTCGTCGTCGTACTCGTATTCGTACTCGTCATCCTCGTCCTCGTCTTCAGCCTCCTCCTCGTCTTCTTCGTCCTCCTCCTCGTACTCGTCTTCGTATTCGTCCTCGTACTCGTCTTCCACACCATCTTCGACGTCGTACGCGTCCTCTTCTTCATCCGTTGGATCCAGCACGGCGGTTCCAGGACCACCGGCGAGAACGGCTTTTTCACGGTTGGGTCGTGACCACAGGGCGCTCAGCATTCCGGCACCCTTCGAGCCTCGAGATCGCTTCGATCGATCCTTGCGGGAACCCAGGCTGGACATCAGTCGCTTCGGGAGTTCAAGGACGAACTCATCTGCTGCGATGATGGCACCGACAAGGAAGATGGCCAGAAGAATCAGGAATGACCCGACTGTCGAGAACAGTGGAACCAGTGCGCTGGTTGCGGCATGGGCGATGAGACCCGCCGGTGCGCCCGGCATGAGTCCGACATCAGGGAGGATCAGGGCATGCAGGCCGGAGAGGGCGATGGCCATCACGAGCAGACCACCGAAACGCAGACCCACCTGAGAACACTGTCGACCGGCGGCCATCATGACCAGCCAGGCGCCGGTGCCCCCGATGACCAACCACGCACTCAACCCAAGCAGGCGATACGCCCAATAGGCGATCCAGCTTCCAGCCGCTCCACAGAGATTGCTTGGTGGTTCGTTGTGAACGGCAACCAGATGTGAGGGCCAGTCAGCGGAACTGAAGCTCACCAGTGCTGTGGCCAGGAACAGCCAGCAGCCGCCAGCCAGGATCCACATGGACCAGTGCAGTGGACTGGTATCCGCTGTCTGGGAGGTCTTCGCCGCGTCATTTTGTTTTGAATTCCGTCGTGCCATGAGTCTGGATCTATCGGCACGAATGGCCTTTTTCACACAGGAATCGAGGCTATCAGGGCCTTCTGGGGGTCATGAAAGCCGGGTTGATGGCACAATCCACATCGATGGCTGATTCCTTCCAACCCGAGTTCGTTTCCTGGGCGGCCCTGTTGGGCCGCTGGATGGAATTCGCCCAGGCTTCCGCCGCCCTGCCCAGGACCCGGGAAGGCGACCAGTGGCGTGCCTCGGTGTCACCCATGATCACCCTCCAGGCCGTGACCTTCGCGCTTTCCGAGATGGAGCAGGTCGACGCTGCAGAGCGGATGCTGGGCTGGGATCGGGCTGAGATGCTCTGCGAGGAAGCCCTTGATCAGCTGGACCAGATCTGGGGACCCGCCGCTCCCCCCGAGCTCATCGAAGTCGTCGAGCAGGCCGAGTCTGCGTTGGCGGACGTCCTGGCGCGGTTCAGTCTGGTGCTGATCCAGTCACAACCGGATGTCATGATGATGCCCTCGATCGACCTCATCGAGACGGTGGGCGCCTGTGCTCTGGCCGCGGAGGGCACGCCCATCATGCCCGGTTCGCCGATGGCCTGGTGGGGTGACGTCGAACTGGATCATGTTCGTGGCCTTCAACTGCCTGGTGTGCTCCAGCTGCTGCAGTCGCCCGTTCAGGTCTGGCGGTGTCGTGATGAACAGGAGCAGTTTGCCGAGGACGTCGTGACCGATCTGGAGTCGGAGTTCGATGATGGACTTCCACTTCTGGTGCCACGGGTACTCGAAGGAATGCCCTTGAGCGATCCGCTCCCGGAGCCCGACGATGTCACGGCGTTTCACGACCGCTTCATGAAGGCGCGTTGTCTACCAGTTCGTTGGGACGTGCTGGCGTGATCCGGTCACGATCCGCGTCATGAACATGCAGCATGGTCGTGGGTTCATGCTGATTCGTGATGACGACATGCCTTGAGAGGTCTGGTGCCTGATCATCCCAGAGTCTTTGCACGCAGTCCGGGTGATTGCATTGCCTGGAGAGGTGAAGCAGCACGATCTTCTGGAGACGTGATCCATCGGCGATCGTCCTGATCGCCTCGAGCGATTCGCAGTTGGAGAGATGTCCTTTGCCGCCCATGATCCGTTCCTTGAGAAAATCAGGTCGATCGGATTCCAGCTGCATCGTGCGGTCGTAGTTGGATTCGATCGCCACGGCATCGAGGTCGATGAATCGTTCCAGCAGATTGACGGGGACATGACCGATGTCCGTCGCCCAGCCGAGTCGACATCCCTCGAACTCGAAGATGAAGGCGGTGCAACCGGAGTCGTCATGAGCGACGGTGATGCAATCCGTACTGATCGGCCCCATCGAGTTGGCATCGGTCATGTCGAGCATGCGAAGCGAACGTCGACATGTTCCGGTGGCGATCGCCGCATCCAGATGTCCCGGTGCAATGTAGAGCGGGAGTGGAATGCGTTTCTGGCGATTCGCCCAGCCGGTCGAGAAGTGATCGCGATCCAGATGGGTCAGGATGATGCCGTTCAGATCGGTGATGCACAGTCCGAGCGACTGCAGTCTCAATTGAGTCTGCTTGACTGAAAGGCCGGCATCAATGAGGAGTCGGTACTCGCCACAGCAGAGGATCGAGGCGTTGCCTCTGGAACCGCTGCCGAGCACCGCGAACGAAATCGATGTCATCTCAGGCCTGTCCGCCGCGTGTGCGTTTGACCGTGCCATGGGCGATGGGTTGTCGGCCGTTCTCGATGAAGGTCAGGTATTCCTGCACGATGGGATCGCCGCTCTGTTCCTGCAGGATCTCCATGGCCTTGGCCAGGGAATAGCCCTTTCGATAGAGCACCGTATAGACCCACTTGCGCTGCTTGATCTCGGCATTGGACATCCCGCTTCGCCGCATGCCGATGATGTTGAGTGATCCACAGGTGTTGATCCATGTGAGGGTAAACCATGGTGGGACATTGCCACTGGTGGCAACGCCGCCAGAAAGGAATGCCCCGGAGCCCAGATGGACAAACTGATGGATCGCCGTATTCCCGCCGATGATGACCTTGTCGGCGACGACCACATGACCACCCAGGCAGGCGCCCGTCGCGATCGTGCAGTGGTTCGCGACCTGCGAGTCATGGCCCACATGGGTGTTGGTCATGAAGTAGTTGTTGTTGCCGATGCGAGTGGGCTGATCCGTCTTGCCACGATGTCCTGTGAAACCTTCGCGGAAGATGTTCTCATCGCCGATGACGATGCCCGGTTCGGGGTTGTCATGGTCGAACCCGAGGTCCTGAGGAGGCCCACCGATCCGGGCACCGGGATACAGCACGTTTCCGTGTCCAATCTCAGCATGTCCATGGATCCAGTTCTGGCCGAGCAATCGTGTGCCCGACTTGATCACTACTGGCCCGGTGATCAGGCAATGGGGGCCCACATGGACATCTTCATCGATGGTCACATCGCCTTCGATGACGGCGGTCGGATGAATGGCTGAAGTCTGGGGCATGGCTTTCAAGCGTCATCCTATCATGGAGGATCGGCTGTCGGCCGATGAGACCCTGCATGGAACAGTTGACGGAGATTCAATCCCGGGGGGCATTGATCCAGATCATTGATCTGGGGCACATGCCCTATGCCGAGGCATTGGCTGAGCAGCGACGTCGTCAACAGCGCGTCATCGAATCGAGGGATACCGGTTTACCTCGCATGGACCTTCTGATCGTGGAGCATGACCCGCCGGTCATCACGATCTCGAATCGGCCGGGCGCTCGCGACCATCTGCTCGCCAGCGAGGCGCAGCTGGAAGCCCGAGGCGTCGAGGTTCATTCGACAGATCGTGGCGGCGACATCACGTGGCATGGACCCGGTCAGATCGTCATGTACCCCATCCTCGATCTGAACAGGCTGCATCTCCGACTGCATGCCTATCTTCGTTGGCTTGAGGAGATCGTCATCCGGACGCTTGAACAGTGGCAGATCACAGGTCATCGCGACTGCGAGGCGACCGGTGTCTGGGTCGGTGAAGAAGGCAAGCCTTCACGAAAGATCTGTGCCATGGGTGTGCGAGTCAGTCGTTGGGTGACGATGCATGGCCTGGCGTTGAACGTGAATCCGGATCTCACTCACTTCGATCTGATCGTTCCATGCGGTCTGGCGGATCGATCCGTCACCAGCATGGCCAACGAGCTGGGGGATGCGGCGCCCTCTCTGGATGAGGTGAAGACGGCACTTCGGGCGCAGTTTGTCCAGTCGATCGAATCCGTCGAGTGATGATCGCTACTCGAGATCGAGGTTCAATTCCTCGGCCACATCCTCGGTGATGTCACTTTCTTCCGGATAACGCAGCAGGGTTCGGAGACGAATCTGCAGCATGGCACCGTTGACATCGGCAGGCGAAAAGTCGTCATCGGTCGGAATGAAGCGGAAGACGGTATCGATGTTGTCCCGGTCGGCGACGACGTTCACGGCGGTGACGAGTTCCCGATAGCAGGACTCGAGCTGTTCGGCAGCCTTGGCTTCCACGATGGCATCCGCCTGCTGACGGAATGCCTGCAGTTGCTGTGCGAGCTGCTGCCCCTTCTGCATCAGCTCCTGTGCAGCCTCGTCCTCGGGCTTCATGTCCTGGATCTCCGCCTGGATGCTCTCCAGTTCATCGATCATGACCTGAGCTTCTTCAGTGAGCCGTTCCGTCAATGCCTGGCGTTCCTCGAGACGTTCCTCGCCTTGCATCAACTGGGTCAGGAGGACACCGATGTGAACATACGCGACGGCTTCGGTGCGTTGCTGTGGGGAGTCTCCCCAGGCGAGTCGTCCATCGTTCGCCTCGAGTTTCACGGATGGCTTGTCGTCCTCGACGAGCAGCACACTGGAAGCGGGCCCGACGGCTTCCGCTTCGGCTTCGGCACTGGCCATGAGAGTCGTGTCGACTGGACGCAGAAAGGACACGAGGACCAGGCAGGCCAGTGTGGCCATGGTGGTCCATGTGAGAAGGCGTTCGCGGGCTGTCATCGGTTGCTCCGATCGTGACGGTGGGAGTTCGAGTTCATTCTGACTGATCGAGAATCGAAAGGAAGGCTTCCTGGGGAATGGTCACGGAGCCGACGGTCTTCATGCGTCGCTTGCCAGCCTTCTGTTTCTCGAGCAGTTTGCGTTTACGAGTGATATCGCCGCCGTAGCACTTGGCCGTGACGTTCTTGCGAACGGCCTTGATGGTTTCGCGGGCGATGATCTTGCCACCAACGGCGGCTTGAAGAGGAATTTCAAACTGGTGTCGATCGATCTGTTTGCGAAGTTTCTGCAGAATCACACGGCTGCGTTTCTCGCCATTGTCACGGTGACAGATCAGGCTGAGCGCCTCGACGGGATTCTCGTTGACGAGAATCTGGACCTTGACCAGGTTGTCCGCCCTGAACTCGATGATCTCGTAGTCCATGGTGCCGTAGCCACGAGTGATCGACTTCAGCTTGTCGTAGAAGTCGTAGATGATCTCCGCCAGCGGGATCTCATAGGTGAGCATCTGTCGTCCGGTCGAGATGAAGACCTGGCTTCGGAAGATTCCGCGTCGACCGTCGCACAGGCTCATCAGGTCGCCGATGTTCTCGTCCGGACAGATGATCTCGATCTTGACGATCGGTTCGCGAATCTCCGCGATGTGCGTCGGATCCGGAAGATCCGCAGGGTTGTGGATCTCGATGACTTCGCCATCGGTTGTCGCCACGTTGTAGGTCACGGTCGGTGCGGTCTGGACGATCTCGACGCCACCTTCGCGTTCAAGTCGTTCCTGCACGATTTCCATGTGCAGCAGTCCGAGGAAGCCACAGCGATATCCGAATCCGAGCGCTTCGGAATGCTGGACATCGAATGTGAACGAAGCATCGTTGAGCTGCAGCTTCTCGACGGCTTCCCGCAGCGCCTCGAAGTCCGCCTTCCGGCCGGATCCCTCGTCATTGGTCGCCGGGTAGAAATCACAGAAGACCATCTGCTTCGGCTCTTCGTAGCCGGGGAGTGCCTCGGGCGCGGGATGGGTGTCCAGGGTGATGGTGTCGCCGACACGGACATCGGCCAGCGTCTTGATGGCGGCCACCATGTAGCCGACCTCGTTGGTGCCGATCTCCTGAGTCTTGACCGGCTGTGGGGTGTAGCGTCCCAGTTCAGTCACGGTGAATGTCCGACCGGTTCCCATCATGCGGATCTTGTCGCCGACCTTCAGACTGCCGTCGAAGACTCTGAAGTACACGATGACGCCACGGTAATCGTCGTAGTGGCTGTCGAAGATGAGCGCCCGGGTCTCGGTGAGTGCCGACTCGGGCGGTGCCGGAAGCATGCGACAGATGGCATCCAGGAGTTCCGTGATGCCTTCCCCGGTCTTGGCCGAACAGTAGATGCAGTCTTCTGCGGGCAGGCCGAGCACGGATTCGATTTCCATCGCAACTCGATCGGGATCGGCCGCGGGAAGATCGATCTTGTTCACGACGGGAATGAGTTCCAGATCGTTGGTGACGGCCAGATAGGCGTTGGCAACCGTCTGGGCTTCCACGCCCTGAGTCGAATCGACCACCAGGACCGCGCCTTCGCATGCCGTCAGTGCGCGGGAGACTTCATAGGCGAAGTCGACGTGACCCGGCGTATCGATGAAGTTCAGTTGATACGTTTCGCCTTCGTACACGTGCTCCACTGTCACAGCGGATGCCTTGATCGTGATGCCTCGTTCACGTTCCAGATCCATCGAGTCGAGCATCTGATCACGAGACTCCCGATCGGAGACGGCTCGCGTTGCCTGCAGAAGGCGATCGGCGAGCGTGCTCTTGCCGTGGTCGATGTGCGCGATGATGGAGAAGTTGCGTATGGGCATGAGAGGCCTTGCGATCGATGTCGATCGCCTGAGCAACGGATTATAGGTGGCTGCTGCGTCCGTTCACCGTGATGATGGTGTGGTTCCGGTTCGTGCGGCCGTCCCGGCACTGGATTGGAGGCCATCGAGTTCCCGGGGGCGTTCCAGAGTTTCGAATCGCCTCCGGGCTGGCTTGAACCGGTCCACGGGCTCCGATCCCGAGGGCTGTGATCATCCAGGGGGAAATCGGGCTGAAAAGACCAGGGGCCCGGCGATGGCGGCGGCTGGCAGGGCTGGGGAGCTGGGGGGGTGTCCGCCCTTGAGAACGACGGAAAATCGAGCTGGATCAATGCCGGAACAACCTGTGGAAAAGTGCCGGAGATCCGACGTAAGCACCTTGCATGAGGGCACTTATGTATTCAACCTCTTCCGGGGATATTGTCCACTCACCCATGCTTTCCCATCTTCACACGAGCCCCTCACAACGGGCTGAAATTTGGGTTAAGTCATGCCCAAAGAGGGGCTTAGGGTTCAGGAAGTCATGGACTGGCTCGGTGAGTGACCCGGGGCTTCAGGGGCTCGATATGGCCGTCAGGGGGCGTCTCCCAGGCCTGTGATTGTGTCGAAAACCTCTGTAGTTGCTGGACTTATGAGGTAGGCCCTCGCGAACCTGGTTGAGCGGTGATATAAAAGGAGTGGCAAAGAGGTCCGGTGAGGCCGGCTTTGTTCCTGGGCGGGTTGATGGAGAGGGGGGTTGTGTGGTGGTTGGATTCTCCCTGAATCGCAATAGGCGGCTGTCGCCATCGGTCCATCCCGCCTCATCCGCTGCTGCCAAGCAGGTCTTCACCACGGGTGAAGCCGCCAAGATCTGCAACCTCTCACAACAGACGATCATTCGCTGCTTCGATGCAGGTCGACTTCGGGGATACAAGGTTCCGGGAAGCAAGGCGCGCCGAATTCCGCGAGATGAACTCGTTCAATTCATGCGAAGTCATCACATGCCTCTGGACATCCTTGGTGAGAACGACACTGTTCTGCTGGTCATCGACCGGGATTCCAAGACGGTCGATGATGTTCGTCGCGTCGTTGATGAAATGGGTGGTTATGTCGTTCATTCAGCAACCACCGCCTATGAAGCCGGTGTCCAGACGGCCAGACTTGAACCCGAGGTTCTGGTGATCAATCCAGGTGTGTCGAATCTCGACATCGCCATGGTCTGCCAGACCCTTCGAAACGACCGCGATCAGACGGATGCGACGGTGATCCTGCTCGATGAATCCTTCAGTGCCGACATGATGCACAAGGGAAGCGAGCTTGGAATCACTCATTTTCTTCAGAAGCCCTTGAAGAAAGATGAGCTCATAACGGCTCTGATGCCGACCGTGAATGCCTGATGGCACTCATGCCTCCGCGGCGCAGATCAATTCAAGTTCACATTGGTTCCAGTTCTCGATCACGATCAGAAGATCGTTGACGTCGACATCACCGTCGTTGTCCAGGTCGGCATCGCTGGCAGGCGGGAATGCCAATCAAATCAGGCGTGCTACTCGCAGGCGCCCCATTCGCCGATCACCAGCAGAACGTCGTTGACGTTCACCACATCATCACCATCGACATCGGCGGGGCAGTCCTGATCAGGAACACAGTCGCCCCAGGCATCGATCACCGCGAGGATGTCGTTCACATCGACCAAGCCGTCACCGTTGGTGTCGGGGCATTCGCAATTCTCGAGTTCGATATTGCCGCCCAGGTCCAGCCAGCCACCGTTGATTTCCGAGAGCTGCTGGTTGCACAGCGTGCAGTTCTGAAGGGATGTTTCACTTTCAAGGAAGCTGGCGCCGAGATTCGCGGAGGCGATGCCAGCCGTATTGGAGGCAAACACACATTCGCTGAAGAGGCTTGTTGTCTTGACGCACTCGAAGCCGCCGCCCCAGATGGCAGCATGGTTGTCCGTGATCTCCGTAGCTTGAACAACAACACTGCCTTCATATGAAGTCAGGCCAGCGCCTCCTCGATTCGTGGCACCGAAGCTGTCTTCAGTCGCGGTATTGTTCGCAATTCGGCATTCGATGATCCGGACACTCTGGGCAGTCTGATCGATGCCGTCGATGGCGATGCCACCGCCTGATCTGGCCTGGTTGTCGATGATCTGGCAAGCTTCAATGAGGGGTGCGGCATCTGAGACATGAATTCCGCCACCACGATTGGCCTGGTTGCCGGTCACGATGCAGTTCATGATGGTCGGAGTCGATCTGGAAACCACCAGCCCACCTCCGCTGCCAGTGACGTCAGCACCGGTCAACGTGAAGCCGTTGATGAGCGTTCCAGCACCATGACCATTACCAATGACCATGGTCGGTAAACCGGTGCTGGCAATGATCAGAGTGGATTCCGGGCCTGATTCCGAAATCAATTGAATGTCATGTCCCGGAAGAACAAGCGTGCCTGAATAGACACCAGGGGCGACGGATATGGTCGATCCGGGCATCGCCAGGTCGATCGCCGGTTGAATGTCCGTGAAGAGACCACTTCCGTCAGCCGCAACCGTGACCATGAAGTTGGGATCGCATTCATCCGGGATGCCGTCACCATTGAAATCGGGCGACTGGCCGAAGGTGATGTCACAGCTGTCTGGAATGCCATTGCCATTGCAATCCAGTTCCTGGCCTTGTTCAAGTTCATAATCATCCGGGAAGAGGTCGTTGTCGCAGTCTGCTTCGCAGATATCCAATAGGCCATCAAGATCGACATCGATGTACAGGCCATCGGCGATGTCGCATTCATCCGGTATGCCGTTTCCGTCGCAGTCTCGGCTGATACCCAGCGAGATATCGAGGGCATCGCAATATGTATTGCCATTGCAATCGATGTCATCTGCATCATCATCGGAATTCACATTGAACAACGTCACCTCCGAAAAACCAGTCGAGCCATCGTCGACATAGGCAACGGCGATCTGATTTTCTGAGAGTGAGATTCGGGGGGAGTTCAGCCATGAGCCTGGCAGGTCAGGTCGCTGCAGAGTCTCGATCTCAGTCCATTGTCCGTTCTCAAGTTGAAAGACATGCACCTTGCCAAGTTCAGGGTCCCCAAAGTAGTTCAAGCCTGATGTGACGATGGCTCGATCGCCATCCAGCCGGACTGCGTAGCCGAATCCAAAATCGTTGGGATCTATCGGGGTAAGTGATTGGCCGAGTTCCCATTGGCCATCAACTCGATTCAGTACCTGAACCCGGTCCTTGTAATCACCCGCGAAGGTTCCGACAAACGCAACATCGCCCTGAACATCGATCGTGGAGCTGAACGGTATGCCGTTGTTCTCGATGTATTGAATCGGATTCCATGAGGACCCGTCGTGTTCGTAGACGGTGACCGGTGAGGACAGACCGGTGACCATGATCGTGTTCCCGTCGACTGCCACTTCCGTGCCAAACCATTGATCCGTCGGATCAAAGGGGTTGGTCAGGATTGCTTCTTGAAACCAGGTATTCCCCATGCGTCGATAGACAATCGCGGAATGCACATCTCCATTGGTGTTTGGCCTTCCTACGACCGCGACATCCTCTGAAATCGAGACGCTCAGGGCAAAGTATGTTTGATCAAGCTCCTCGGTGTATTGGCTGACAGAGGCTTCCTCGATCCATTCGCCATCCTTTCTATTGAAAATGGCGAAACCATTCCAGTAGTTGGTAAACGTGCCGGCAATGATGGTGCTGCCAGAGATATCAAGAGATTTTCTCGGATACCAGCTCTGTGTCGTGAATGGTCCGGCAAGTACCCGGGTCGCCTCAAGCGTCCAGACGCCGTCGGCTTGATGGAAGAACTGGATTTCCAGTTGTTCCCCCGTGTCCTGAAGAACGGCGGCGATGTCGTCGTTGATGACGACTTCAAGACCTGCCGAGTTCTCTTTCAATTCGCCATCATATCCAAGATCAAATGAAATCAACGAGCACTGCAATGCGCATTCGTCAGGTATGCCGTTGTTGTCCCTATCACTGCTGGTTCCAT
>MDSW01178406.1_pt1 | contig 12769 bp, 6 predicted proteins | sample 811171 | NCBI WGS metagenome assembly MDSW01 (sample SAMN05326641, study PRJNA326480) | marine metagenome | isolation source: seawater | place: Atlantic Ocean: North West | collected 2012 | reverse complement strand
GAAATGCGGCACGACGACGAACATGTTCGACCCAGTCGGGGCGGAATGCAAGGCGTGCCCGACCGGCTACAGCGTCCGCCCCGACGGCCTCGAGTGCGAGGCCACGCGCACCTCGGGCGCCATCCAGATTTACGGCTCCGGGACGACACCGTATCGGACCACTCTCAGCTGCGGCACGAACGCGGTGTCCTGGGACGGAACCACGTGCGTGACGTGCGACACGGCTACCCCGACTGCGACGTACGACGCTACATATAGTAAAGTGGTTTACACTGGCACCACGGGGTCCGCCACGAACGGCGAATGCGTCTGCGACCCTATCGGTGGTGGCACCATGATCGTCGAGTTCGACGCCCTTGGCCAGCGCCTTAAGGACGCCAACGGCGACCCGACGAAGAATTGCGTGACCGCGACGGAGGACCCGTCGGCGAAGGGTAGGGCCTTCCAGTGCCCGTGGTCCTCGACAGACGCCACCACGATGGTGCAAAAGTCCGCGGCGGTCGGGGTGACGGCCCAAAACCTGTGCACGTGCGCGACGCACGGCTCGAACAACTGCTTGAGCGGTCAATTGTCGACGGCTTACTCGGGCGCGGTCGCCACCGCGCTCTCGGTGACGCTCTCGTCGTCCTCGTACCAGATTTCCTACACCGATCTCGGCGCGTCCTCGAGCTCGGTCACGGCGACGAGCGCGTACCTCACCTCGAACCTCACCGCGATGGCGGGCGACTGCTACTACTACGCGAACCGAACCGCGTGCGACTCGCTGACGAACATGTGCGTCTTGACGATGTACGACACGACTTCCACGGCGTGTTCGATGTATTCGGCGCTCGTCACCTTGCGCAAGGCGAACGTGTACCACAGCACGATGAGCCCGTCCGTGGGGTGGTCCGAAACGATGCCGTGGCTCTTCTACGACACGACGAACGACTACCTCACGCGGACGGACTTCGCGTCCACGGCGAGCTTCAAGGCGCCGAGCGACACGGCGTCGATCGCCAACCTCGTCTTCGTGCTCTCGATCACGACGCTGAGCGGGCAGTGGCTCGGGTTCCGCGAAGTCGGGAGCTGGCTTCAGCTCTGCGGCGGGAGAGAAGACGACATCGAGGAGTGGACGCGCATCGGGACGAACTACTACAACGACTGCACGATGAGCCTCGCGGACGTGCTGACCGCCGCGCGCGTGTTCGGGACGTCCGCGGACCAGGCGAAGGAGACTTTGTTTTACGACTTGTACGTGCAAGACCTCGCCGGGAGCGCGGCGACGGCGTCGACGTGGCCGGAGGATCTGTACCCCGTGCCGATCAAGGTGACGAACATCGCGGTGAACTCGAACGCCGCGAGCACGGACGACCTGTACGTCCGACGGTTCTTCATGCTCGACGAGACAGCCGGCGTGGAAACCTGGGGCTCCACCGCCGTCGGCATCACGTACGCCGCGACGCTGGAGTTTTCCATCACGCTCCAGTCCGAGGACGTCACGAAGATGTACGCCCCCGTGTTGACGGTCACGTACGCCCAGCGCGTGCCGAGCTACGCGTACACGACCGAAGAGTCCATCTCCTTCCGGACGACGTACAGCGACGCCGGGATCACGTTTTGGAGCACGTGGGAAGATTTGATGATCTCCATCATGGTCATCTTTGGCGTGCACTGGATAACGCGCGTCGTTCGCACGTCGAGAAGGAGGCAAGTCCGCGACCAAGACACGATGGCGCTCGTGTCCGGGATTTGCACCGCGGCTGGACACGTCAGCGCCGGGTTCGTCGTCGTCCTGCTCATGGCGGGCGGGTACTGGTTCATCTTTTTCAAGTGCCAAGAAGACCCGTACACGATGATCCCCGTCGATTCGGACACCAACGTGAAGCTGTTCAAGGAGCTCCTCGTCGTCGCCGTCTCTCTCGCGTCCGTGTCCATGGCGCACACGCTGTACTGGCAGTGCAACTACGACGTGTTCTTTCTCGATTGGGAAAAGCCGCGGACGACGACCACGGCGGGGGGCAAAAACACGTCCACGCCGGTGTCGGCGTGGAGGCAGTTCTTCATCGCCAACGAGTGGAACAAGATCCAATCGAAGCGACTCACGAGCCGCCCGCTGACGTTGCTTTTCATGATCTTGTTCCTCGAGGGGTTGAACTACAAAGGCCTCGCGGTGATCGAGCCGACGTTGAACACGGACGAATACCTGTACTACCAGGTCCAATCCGTGATGCTGCGGTACGCCCTCGGCGCGGGTCTCATGATCCTCATCGCGATCGGACAGATGGTTTACAAGATCGTGTTCTATCACAACTACGTGCAGAGCCCGATGCAGCAGTTCATCGACCTCCTCGCGACGTCGAACGTCTCGATCGTCATCTTGGACGACGAGTGCTCGGGGTATTACATCCACGGCCGGTCGCAGATGGCGTTCGCGGACACGTCCATGGCGGAGCTGTGTCACCAGTTTAGGAAAGAAGAAGAGATGCAGGTTGGCGCGCGAGGGTTAGTACCCGCGGCGACGACGGAGAAGCTCGCGGAGAACCAGTGCTTCGAGATGTTCATCACGAAGGAGTTGCGAATGGCGTACGAGAGCAAACTTCTGTCGAGGATCAAAGAGTCCGTCGCCGCGTCGAGCGTCGGCGGCGGCATGTTCACGCGCGCGATGTCGAGGATGAACTCCAACTCGTGGGGGAACAACAACAACAACATGAACGGGTACGGCGGCGGGTACGGGAACGCCGGGTATGGGAACGCGGTCGGCTGCGGGATGGTGAACCGCCCGAGCGCGATCGCGTCGGACGCGACGATCGCCGCCGCGGAGGAGATTTCCGACATTTTCAAACAGCTCATCAACTTCACGGAGGCAAACGCGGGGTCGTTCGTGCTCGAGAGGCCGTTCATGGACAAGTTCACGGACATGCCCCCGGAGTCGGTGAGCATGATGCAAGGCGCGTCGCCGATCTTTTACCACGACTTTAAGATGGCGTTCACGCGGGTGTTGTTTTACGGCATCGAGTGGCAGCTGTTGATCTTCGACGTGCTCGTGTTCACCGCGATCGACATGGAGGTCACGTCGTTCGCGATCGCGGCGTTCTGCACGTGGGTCGTCGGCATGGGCGTGGACGTGATTCGATCGACGTGGGGCGAGATCAACATCTCGCGGAAGAGCCTCATCGATCAGCGGTTTTTGATTTAAACGCCGACGCGGCGGTCGCGGACGAGGAGGAGAGGCGAGAGGACGGACGACGCGCACGTCGGGATAGCGCCCGGCGGCGACGGACGTTCCTCTGCACTGTACATATCGAACATCGGAGGTAATACTCTCGAGATGAAATATAAGTTTATACTTCAGTTAACGTGCTTGACACCTTCCGCGAGCGCTTCTACCTGCTTCTACTCGTAGCACAAGCACAACCTGACTCACACAGCTGTCCACTTGATCAAACACTAGTGAAACCTCAGATTGTCCTTTCGCGACGTGCAGAGCGCGACGCGCGCGAAGGATGGCTCGCGCGTCGTTCTTCCTCACGAAGACGGACGAGGACAGCATCCGACGGCGCCAGCGGAAGAACCTCGCCGTGTTGATCGCGCTCGTGCTCGTGGACGTCAGCGCGAACGCGCGTCTGTACTTTGGGCGCGAGAAACGCTTGGGCGAGCTCCCGCGCGAGATCTCGCGATGGACGTCCGCGGCGACGTTCAAGGACGGCGTCGGCGACCTCCTCGCGCTCGTGTTCTTCCGCGTCGTCTTGTACGCCTCCGCGGGCGCGCTCGCGGTGACGCTCGGGAAGCAGCAGAACAAAGGCCCGCCGCCGCCGGCGAAGCGACCGCGACGGCGGCGACGAAGGGGACGGGATCTCGCCCCGGGGGATGACGACGACGACGACGCCGACGCCGACGCCGACGCCGTGGACGCCCCCTTGCTCGGCGCCGACGCCGACGACGCCGACGACGCGGACGCCGACGCCGACGCGACGACGACGCCGACGACCCTCAGCGTCGGGGACGCCCCGAACGACGCCTCGACGTTCGACCCGAACGACTTCGCGCCGAGCGAGGAGGACCAGAGGCACAACCAGCGCGCGGTGTTTCGAAGAAACGTCGTCGTAGAGCTGACCTTCTTGCTGTGCATCGCGATGCAAGCCTACGTCGCCGTGAAGACCGTGACGTTTTACTACGCCCCGCGCAAGACGCTGCAGACGGTCCTCCTCATGTCGCTGAGCATCGCGTGCGTGAACGCGCAGTCCGTGTACCTCAGAGCCTACGTCGCGGCGTGCACGGTGAGAACCGGCGTGCTTCGGAAAGACTTCCACGCGCACGAGCTACAGTTCCACGACCGCGTCGTCGGGCACGTGTGCGATATGTGCGGGTTACGGCTCGTCGCCGGGAGCAAAGGACTGCGGTTCGGAGGGTTCCGGTGCAAGACGTGCGATTTCGACTGTTGCATGCGGTGCTTCTGTAGGAAGGACCGGAACACCGCGGAGGGCGGCATACGCGGCGACAAGGGCACCAAGGCGGACCAGGAGAGGACGCCCGCGGAGTACCTGTGGCGCGTGTTGGGGCTCGCGAAGCTGGAGTGGCAGCTGCTCGCGTGCGCGATAGGGCTGACGCTCGTGACGTCCGTCGCCGCGCTGTTCGTGCCGCACTTTCAAGGCGCCGCCATCGACGCCGCCATCGCGTCGGATAAAGAAAAATTCCACCGCCGAGCCGCGCTCTTGCTCGCGTCGTCCATGGGCGTCGCGCTGTTCAGCGCGTGTAAGGGCGCGTGCTTCTCCCTCGTCGGGCGGCGGCTCGCGTTTAAAGTGCGCACCGGTCTGCTGAAGAACATCCTGAGCCAAGACATCGCGTACTTCGACTCGGTGAACACCGGCGATCTGCTCTCGCGGCTTTCGTACGACTGCACGAACCTCACGTCGCCGTGTAACACCGTGATGTCCTTGGCCGCGCAGAACATCGTCGTCATCACCGGCGGCCTCACGATGTGCTTCTACGTGTGCTGGCGACTCGCGATGGTATCTTTCGCGGTCGTGATGCCGATCACGTATCTCATCAAGCGGTACGCGCGGTGGTCGCAAACGCTGAACCGCGAGATCAGCGCGATGCTCGGCCTCGCGTCCAACGTCGCGAACGAGGCGCTCGGGAACGTCCGGACCGTGCGCGCGACGAGCTCGGAGGACGTGGAGTTCGCGAGGTACGAAGAGCACGCGCGGGCGGCGCTCGTCGCGGGCGTCAAGGACGCGTTCGGCGGCGCCGGGACGGTGGCGCTGACGAACCTCCTCGAGCTCGGGACGTCCGTCTTGATCCTCTGGCTCGGCGGCGGGATGACGATGGAGCGCCCGGACCCTCGACTCACGATCGGCGCGCTGATCACGTTCCAGCTGTACTTCAACGCCGTCACGAGCTCGTACACCGCGCTGTCGAACTGCGTGACGAGCTTGGTGCGAGCCGCCGGGAGCGCGTCTCGGGTGTTTTCGCTGCAGGACAACCTCCCCGACATCGCGCCGCGGTCGGGCGCGACGTTCGCGCCGAGCCGGGCGCGCGGCCCGGCCGTCGCGCTCGAGAACGTCACGTTCTGGTACCAAATGCGCCCGAACAACATCGTGTTGCGCGGCATGAACGTCGTCATCCCGGGCGGGTCCACCGCGGCGCTCGTCGGGAAGAGCGGCGGCGGCAAGACCACCGTCGTCTCGTTGCTTCTGCGGTACTACGACGTGAAAGGCGGCGCCATCACGCTCGACGGACGCGACATCCGGTCGCTCAACCTCGCGAGCGTGCACCGCCACGTCGGCCTCGTCATGCAAGACACGCAGATGTTCAACCGCACGATCGCGGGGAACATCGGGTACGGCGTCGCGGAGGAGGACGCGACGGAGGAGGCGATCGAAGCCGCGGCGAGAAAGGCCAACGCGCACGACTTCATCGCCGCCATGCCGGACGGGTACGAGGTGCGTTCTGTACACTGGTCCCCATACGACCGCGTTCGCGTGGTGAACGCCGATCCTTAAGGACTTTTGCCGGCGTCTCTCTCCGCCCACCCCTCGCTTTCAATCCCCGCCCGCGACCCCTTTCAACTCCAGCTGACGCCTTTGAATTCCACCCCGCGGTTTTCGTACAAGACGCGGTTGGGCGAGCGCGGGATACGGCTCAGCGGCGGGCAGCGGCAGCGGCTCGCGATCGCGCGCGTGTTTCTTCGGCATCCGCGGTTGTTGCTCCTGGACGAGGCCACGAGCGCGTTGGATTTGGAGTCCGAGGCGGCGGTGCAGAGCGCGTTGGATCGGTTGCTCGCGCTCGGCGGGCGGACGGCGGTGGTCGTAGCGCATCGTCTCAGCACGGTCAGGCACGCGGATCGGATCAACGTCATCGCGGACGGGGAGGTGGTCGAGGGCGGGACGCACGAGGAGCTCGTCGCGAGAGAGGGCGGCGTCTACGCCGGTTTGTTGTCGTTGCAAGAGCGGAAGAAGAGCGAAGTCATCGCGGAGTGATCCCGAGAGCGGCGAGCGGCGAGCGGCGACTGACTGACGACTCGCGAGACGACGACGGCGTGCTGTAGTTCTACCTCTATGGTCTGTATTGACAATCCAATCCAATCAAATCCAATCCAATCCAATCGATCGATCGACGACGCGGCGGCGGCGCGCGCGCTCCTCACCCGCGCGACGGCGGGGTTTCCCGCAGCGTCTTGATCGTCGACGCGCACATCTCAATAAACGCCAAGAGCTCGTGCGACTCGCTCAGCGACGCGCTCACCGCGAGGAGCGCGCGCGCGTCGGACATCTTCCGCGCGACCGTGTCCATCGTCGCGCGCGCGACGGCGTCGACGTTCACGCGCGTGTCGCTCGCGTCCGTCGCCGTGGACGGCAGCGCCGTCGGCGTCGGCGTCGGCGGCGTCGGCGCGGCGTCCATCGCGACGACAGGCTCCGGGATCGTCGACGGCGACGATCCGTCCTTGAGCTGTCGGTAGAAGTCGATCCGCTCCGCCGGTCGAGGCGCGGGCGCGGCGTGCGTCGGCGACGACGCCTCGATGCCGGCGACGCCCTTGCCGTCTCTCTTCATCGCGGCCGCTTCCTCCGGGGACATGACGAACATGTCGTGCGCGACGCAGAAGCGCTTTCCCTCGCGCGAGCGCATGAGCGGCGTCTGGCAGCCCTCCACGGGGCAGTACTCCGCGAGCATCGTCCAGCCTTGGAGGAGCTTCTCCGCGATCGCGCTCGCGTTGTCGTCGTCTTTCTTGCCCTTGGCGGCCGCGGCGGGGTCGACCATGTCTCCGCGTGGATGGACGAAGGGTCTCGTGCGGCGGCGGAATGGACGTCGGACGGCTTCGCGAAACGTCGAAAACGAAGAAGGCGTCGAGCGAGCGTGGCCCAGCCGGTTGAGAACAGAACGAGACGAGTGCGGTTAAGGTTATGTACAGTGCGCGGCCGCCTCTGGCCGTCCCCACGCCCCGCCATCGTCTCACGCGCGGTTGTCCACGCCGTTCGCCGCGTCTCTCGCCTTCTTCCCGAGCGCGTCCACCTTCGTCTCGATCTTCCCGAGCGCGAGGCGAATCTCCCCGGTGTCGTCCGCCGTGACGCCGCGGCCTCTCCCGAGCGGAAACGACTCGAGCGTCTCGCCGCCGCCGCCGCCGCCGCCGGTCGCGTCCGTGAGGTCGATCTTCGTCGACGTCTCCGTCCGCGTGACGCGATTCGCGTTCGCATCTCCGGTCTCCGTGCCGTTCGCGGCGGCGTCCGCGGCCGCCGCGGCGCGCATGTCGTTCGTGGACGTCATCCGACGCGAGCGCGAGTTCCCGTCGACGTCGCGGCGGCAACTCGCGGCGCGTTTGCAGAGCACGCAGCAGCCGCACAGGACGACACACGCGGCGAGGACGATCGTCGCGCGCAGGAGGATCGCCTCCATCGTGAGGTTGCCGCTATCCAGAAGGTCCTTCTCGCTCTTCGAGGGCGCGGTGTCTTCGGTGGACGATTCGTCTTCCGTCTCCGTCGGCGACGGCGGGCCGGACATCGCGGCGACGCCGCCGTCGTCGAGCGACGAAAAGTTGAACAGTCCGAGCGGGTCGTCCCCGAACACCGCGAAGTTTTGCTCGAGCCAGGACGTGTCGTCCGTCGCCGTGAGCGCGACGCCGCCGCTGCCGTCCTCGGTGACCGGGAGCCCGGTGACGTCGCCGATCATGCGCATGAGTTCCGCGTAGGAGAGGTAGCCGTCGGCGCCGGCGGCGGCGCCGTCGAACGGGATCCCGGCTATCCCCGCGGGATCCGTCGCGTTTGAGCCCTCCAGCGCGCTCGTGAACTCCCCGCGCGCGAGCGCGAGGACTTCCGTGACGCGATCGAGGAGCGCGACCGCGTTTTCCGGGGATAAATCGTCGACGCCGTCGCCGTCGGGCGTCACGCCGAGGTTGACGAATTCCAACGCGTTTCGCTGCGCCATCTCGATCGCGGCGCCGAGGAGGTCGTTAAACGACTGCCCCGTCAGCGCGCTCGAGTTCGTGCCATCGCCGCCGCCGCCGCCGCCGCCGCCGCCGCCTTCCGCGTTCGATGATAACGACGCGTTGAACTGCTCCTGAATGAACACCCCCGCGGCCTCGAGCGACGACGCGAACAGGGCTTCGTACGCGGCGGCGGCGTCCGCGTCGGCGGCGACGGACGTCCGCATCCCTTCCACCCCCGCGTCGATCGCGGCGTCGATCGCGGCCGCGACGTCGACGGAGCCGAGGTCGAGCGCGGCGGTCCACGCGTCGAGCGCGGCCGCGAGCTCGGCCGCGGTCGCCGTGGACGTGCCGTTGCCGTCGGAGGACCCTGGCGCGGACATGGCGGCGACGGTGGCGAGCGCGCCGTCCCCCGTCGCGTTGAGAAGAAACTCCATCGCGCGCGCGGCGGCGGCTCGGCGCGCGGCGTCGAACGCGGTGCCGGTCGCGGTCACGGTCGAATCAACCGCGTCGCTCGCGGTCACGGTCGAATCCGCCGCCGCCGGCGGCGGCGGCGTCAGCGCAGTCTCGCGACGCGCCGCGATGTCGCGAAGGACGCCGCCGAACACCGTCGCCGCGGGGGCGTAGCTTCGAAGCGCCGCCGCGAGCGCGGCGGCGGCGACGCCCGTCTGCGCCGCGTCGCCGCCGCCGTCGGTCGCGGCGGCGGCGTCGTCGTCGCGCGCGAGGGACGCGCGGAGGCGGTTGAGCAGCAGCGCGTTCGCGAGGAAGTTGCGCGACGTCTCCGTCGTGTCCGTCGCGTCCGTCGCGTCCGCGTCCGCGTCCGCGTCCGCGTTCGTCGCCTCGGGTTCGTCGCCCGCCGCGCCCGTCTCGGGGTTCGCTCCGCCGAGGAGGCGCCGGCGGCCGGCGGCGTTCGCCGCGCTCGCGACCGCGCCGCCCCGCGCGCGGCCGCCAGCGCGCGCGGCGACCAGCGCGTCGGAAGCGAACAGCGCGTCCATGAGGCCGACGCTGCCGTCCGCCCCGGACGCGGTGGAGGACGCGCCCTTCGCGCGAATAAAGTCGCGCACGTGCGAAAAGTCGACGGAGGGACCGGCGTCGGCGCGCGCGAGACCGGGAGCGCTGCACAGCGCGCACAGCGCGAGCGCCAGGACGAGCGCGCGAGCGCTGATGAGGCGCGGCATGCCGATCTCGGCGAGCGAGCGATGCGTGCGCGGCGCGCGGTGGCGTCGTGCGGAGTGCGCGCCGCGGCGGGAGAGGCTCGGGGAGAGGAGGAGAGCTGCTGTGAGGGAAAACGCCGAAAACGCGCCTCGGGAGTGCCGACCGCCGACCCCGCGGGCCGCGTTTCCGTTCGCGCGCCTCCAGTCAGCGTCAGCATCACAACGACCCGGGCGGGGGCGCGGGGGCGCGGGCGTCGCGGCGCGCCACGATGCGCCCTCCTCGCGCCCTCCTCGCAGTTCGCGTCCTCCTCGCGCGCGTCCTCCTCCTCGCGCCTTGCGCCCTCCTCGTCGTCTCCGGCGTCGTCCGCGCGCAGGACGAAGATCCGTTCGTGTGCTCGGAGCAGTACATCGAGCTGTGCGAGGACAAGTGCACGCTCGACGGCGCGCGCGAGAAGAACCCCGCGTGCCTCGAGCACGAGTCGTGCTACCCGGACACGGGCGTGTGCTACGACCCGTGCGTGACGTATCAGGTGGCGTCGCAGAAAGACGTGGACGTCTTCGACGCGACGTGCGCGAACCGCATCGCGCGCGACGCCGCGGAGGCGCTGGTCGCGAGCTCGCACGCGTCCCCGCTGCGCGACCCGCCTACCGTCACCGCGGGGCCGTCCTCCGTGCCGTTCTCGATGTTCCGAAACGGCCTCGCGCACACCGGCAGGAGCGAGTACGCGGGGCCGTCGATGCCGAACGTGACGTGGACGTTTCACACGGGCGGGAGGGTGTACTCGTCCCCGACGCTCGCCAAGGATGGCACCGTGTACGTGGGATGCACGGATGGATTCGTGTACGGCGTGCAACGGAGCGGGGTGATCAAGTGGCGGTACCCGGCGAACGGGCCGGTGGTGTCGACCGCGGCGATCGGGAACCCGATCGGGAGCGACACGACGCTGTTCTTGGGGGGAGCGGACGGGACGCTGCACGCGGTGAGACGGACGGACGACCGGCGCTCGACTCGACTCGGCTCGGATGGATGCTTTTTGGTTTTTTTTTGGTTTTTTTTTGGTTTTTCGGTTTCGGCGCTCCGCGGCGTTCCTTCGCGTCTTCGTCGTCGTCCACCCAAGTCCGCTGACGTTCGCGCGCGTCCGTTCGAATCCATCCGTTCGAATCCATCGCAGGTGAGCGCGAACTACGGGACGTCGAAGTGGTCGTACGTCCGCCCGCGTCTGCACTTGGGCGGCAAGTGGCAACTGCGCGCGCGGCGGCCCATCGTCTCCTCGGCGGCGCTCGCGCCCGAGGGCATCGTCTACATCGGCGCGGACACCGCGCTGTACGCCGTCAACGCCGCGACCGGCAGCGGCGGGTTCAGCGGGACCGTGAAGTGGGCGTACGAGACGCGCGGGCGGATCCTCGCGTCGCCCGCGCTGGACGGCCTCGGACGCATCTACGTCGGCACGATGGAGGGATCGATGTACTGCCTGAATCAGACCAACGGCGAACAGATTTGGCGGTTCGACGCGGAGGGCGGGCTGTACTCGTCCCCGTCGCTCGACGGCCACGGGCGGCTGTTCGTCGGCAGCGTGGACTCGTACGTGTACGCGCTCGAGTCCGTCACCGGCGGGTTGATATGGAAGTTTCGAACGTCCGCGGCGGTGTACTCCTCCCCGGCGATGTCCCCGGGGGACGCCGACGCGACGGTGTTCGTCGGGAGCACGGATTGGAAGTTGTACGCGATTCGCGTGAAGGACGGATTGCTCGCGTGGAACCAGACGTTGCGGTCGCCTTCTTCTTCTTCTTCGTCTTCCTCGCCGCCGCCGCCGCCTCCGCCGCCTCCGTCGGGGTCTGGGTACGGCGACGGCGACGGCGACGGCGACGCGGCGACGACGCCGTACCTCGACGCTTCGCTCCGACGGAAAAACGAAGCCGCGGCGCTTCTCGAGAGCGAAGGCGTGTGCCCGCCCAACCTGGAGCAAGGCACGTCGGAGGAGCTCTCGTACCGGTTCGGATGGAACGTCGTCCTCCCGTGCGGCAGGGACACCGGCGCGGTCGGCGTCGTCGCCTCCCCGGTGTGGTCGCCGAACGGGTTGATCTACGTCGGGAGCTCGGACGCGACGTTTTACGCGTTGCTCGAGACCACGGGCGCGGTGGCGTGGACGCTGGAGACGGACGGCGCGATCGGGTCCTCCGCGGCGATCGACACGGACGGACAGCTGTACTTCGCCACGGACGCGGGGACGATATACCAGGTGGATAAACCGTACGTCGCGCCCGCGGGGTGAAGGGGGGACGGAAACACGCGTAGACGTAGAATGCCAGTAGAATGCTATCTCATATTGAGGGCTACAACATGATCTTCCCGTCCCGCAGCTTCGCGAGCGCTTTCTTCGCCTCCGCGGCGCCGCCCGTCGAGGAGTCCGATCCACCGCGCGCCGCTCGCGACGATTTCGCCGCGTCCCCTTTCGCGGCGACGCCACCACCGCGGCCGCCGCTCGCGAGACAAAACCATCCTCTTTTCCTCGAGAGCTCGTCCACGCTCGCGGTCAGGGTCGCGACCTCGTCCGTCAGCCTCTCCTTCTCCGCCGCGTGCTCGTCCTTCAGCTGCAGAAGCCGCACCGATAGCGCGACGGTGCTGTCGTGGAAGGTGTCGGGGTTGGGGGTGGGGGAGCGGGGAAGTCAAGAGCGCGAACGCCGAAAGCCGACGGGGCGCGGGGATCGCTCGACGATTGATTGGATCGCGAGGGAAGCGCGCGCGCGCGCGCGGGCGAGGGACGCACAACGCCGCCATCGTGATGTTCGCGACGCCGCCCTTCGACTTGAGGAACCGCCGCCAGAACGGCATCTGGAATTCCGCCTCTGCGGACATCGTCCGCGCGTCCGTCCGTGCGCGGCGACCGCGCGTCCCCGACTGCGCGTCTCGACAGAGAGGTCTCCCGTTGCACTGTCAGACTGTGACGAACTGAATGCTGCCAGATGATACGTGAGGTTATGGCCCGGTTATTTCGAGGCTCGTAGCTTTCGCCTGTGCCTCGCCGAGGGTGTCGTGGCTTTTCGTCGCCTCTCACTTCCTCTCGCGCGCCGCCACGCCGCGTCTCACACGGCGATCATGGTGAATAAACATGGAGTGAACCGGTACGGGAAGGGTAAGCCGTTCCTCGAGTGGTGCGCGGAGAACGGGGAGCGCGGCGAGAGGCTCGCCAACGAGTTCCGCGAGGAGCTGCCGACG
>MDSW01080785.1_pt1 | contig 12769 bp, 9 predicted proteins | sample 811171 | NCBI WGS metagenome assembly MDSW01 (sample SAMN05326641, study PRJNA326480) | marine metagenome | isolation source: seawater | place: Atlantic Ocean: North West | collected 2012 | reverse complement strand
ATTCTTCCATGTTTTTCCGCCATCCATACTTCTATAAATACCATCGCCATAACCAACATGACGTCCACCAACATTTTCTCCAGTCCCAACCCAAATAGTATTTGTGTTATTTGGATCAATTGTTATACATCCAATTGAATAAGAAGGTTGATTGTCAAAAATAGGGGTCCATGTAGTTCCTGAATTTTTTGTTTTCCAAACACCTCCTGAACCAACAGCAACATACCAAACGCTACTATTGTTTGGGTCAATTGAAATATCAGCAATTCGGCCAGAAAGAAATGAAGGACCAACATTTCTAAACTTAAATGCACTCAGGGAAATATTCTCATTTGATTTTTGATTTTTGACATTTGATCTTCTCTGAGAATGCAAATCAAACGATTCTGATAAGAAAAATATGATTGATAATAAAAGTATTTTTTTCATGACTACAAGTTTTAAATTTAATTTTTAGGACCCTAACAAATACAATTTAATAATTTATTACTATTTTTTTAGACTATTTAAAGATAAGATTTATTGTTATGAAAATTCACAGGATATTTTTTACCGCGCTTTTTTTGATTGTTTCCTTTAGCGGATATTCTCAAAACAAGAAAAAAGCATCATCAAAATCAAAGAAAATTGATTCAATCACAGTTGATATGAAAATCTACAGGATAATTTTTGCGACGTTTTTTATAATTATTTCAATTAGCGCACACTCTCAAAACAAGAAAAAAACATCATCTAAATCAAAGAAAATTGATTCAATTACAGTTAATATGAAAAAAACAAGTGGTCTAATAACTACTTATTTTTCAAAAGAGAAAGAAAAAGTTTTTTTTGAAATTCAAGATTCAATTCTTTCAAAAGATTTACTAATGGTTACCAGATACGCTCAGCTACCTTCAGGATTTTCAGCATATATAAATGCTGGATCAAAAACAGCTGAAAATCTAATTCATTTTACTAAAGAAGGGAAAAAAATTATGATAAAACAAATTTCATACACTAACATCTTTTCTAAAAATGATCCAATTAGTTTAAGTGTAATAGAGAATAATTTCTCTCCTATTTTAGCTTCATTTGAAATAAAAAATTCTGAAAAAAACAGATTTTTAATTGACGTAACAAATTACTTTATGGCTGATTCTCCTGGTTTTAATATTATAACTAAAACCCAAAGAGATAAATATAAAATCAAAAGCGTTGATAAAAAAAGAAGTCAAATAAATAGTATTAGAAGCTTTCCAAGAAATACAGAGGTTTTACACACATTAACCTTCGGAGCTGATAAGTTGCCATGGAATAATAAAACAAAAACCTTCAGCTTTCAAATAAATCATTCTATAATTGCTTTGCCAGAAAATAGAATGCCTGTCCGCTATGCTGATAATAGAGTTGGTTGGTTTACATTAAAAAAATATGACTACTCATCAAAGGCTCTTAAATCAGATCAAATTGAATTGATAAGAAAATGGCGACTGGAACCAAAAGATATTAAAGCCTATAAAAACGGTGAGCTTACTGAACCAAAAAAACAAATAGTTTATTATTTAGATCCTGGGACACCGATTAAATGGAGACCTTATTTTAAAAAAGGAATTGAAGACTGGAATAGTACCTTCGAAAAAGCTGGATTTAAAAATGTTATTATTGCTAAAGACCCTCCCTCTAAAGAAGAAGATCCTGATTTTAGTCCAGAAGATATAAGGTATTCAACAGTAAGATATGTTGCGTCTACTACAAGAAACGCTGTCGGACCAAGTGTGTCAGATCCGAGAACTGGAGAAATTATTGAAAGCGATATAATCTGGTATCATAATCACTTGAGATCTTATCGAAATAGATTTCTAATAGAAACTGGAGCTGCTAATCCAAAAGCTAGGACTTTAAATACTCCTGAGGAGGAAATAGGAGAAATGATGCGACGTGTTATTTCCCATGAAATTGGTCATGCTCTGGGTCTTCCCCATAACATGAAGGCAAGTTCCGCATATCCAGTTGATTCATTAAGGTCAGGTAATTTTACCCAAAAAATGGGAATCGCAACAACAATTATGGATTATGCAAGATATAATTACGTTGCCCAACCAGGTGATAAGAACATAAGGTTTGTTAGACAACTCGGGCCATATGATGATTACTCTATTGAGTGGGGATATCGTTATTTTCCAGGGGAAAATCCTCAGACTGAAAAAACAATTTTAAAGGAATTTGTCGATAAAAAGAGTTTGAACCCAATGTATATGTTTGGTGGATTTTGGGACGATCCCAACTCGCAAACTGAAAATATAGGTGATGATCCTGTCAAGGCTACTGATTATGGGATCAAAAATCTGAAAATTGTAATCAATAATCTTGATGACTGGACAACTCCAAATGGAGCTTCATATGAAGATTTAAAAGAACTCTATGGAGAATTCATTAGTGTTTATAGAAGATATATATATCACGTAATAAATATTATTGGAGGTGTTCACGAAACTCGAATGAATAAGGGACAAAATTCTATTCCATATATAAATGTATCAAAGGATAAACAACTTAGAGCATTAAATTCTCTTGATAGAAATTTATGGAAAACACAATATTGGCTAATGCCTAAAGAATTAATTTCAAAAATTGAATCAAAAGGTGTTCTAGATAAAATTACAAATCTTCAAAAATCTGCTCTCTACAGGATTTTAAGCACAACATCTTTAAATCGGATACTTTCTGTTGAATCTACCCTAAAAGGGGATCCGATCGGACTTTACACTCTCGTTAATACTCTTCAAAGAGACTTAATCTCAAACAAATCTAATCCTGACCTTTATGAAAGAAATCTTCAAAAGAATTATGTGATTAGAATTATTGAATTATCAAAAGATCAAAAATTGAATCCTGAAATACAAGGCTATTTATACAAAAAGATTAGTGAGATGGAACGTTATTTTAAAAATTTGAAAAAAAATAATTCTGATCTACTAAAAACTCACTACAGTTATTGTCATAATTTAATCAAGGAAATTGATCGTTTATAAAAATTTCTTTGAACGGAAATAAGATAAAAACCCTAAAATAAAAACTACTAATAAAGAATAATAAATAAAATTAGGTGTTATGACCTTATCACCACTAGCATAAGAGTGAAGCCCAACTAAATAAAAGTTTACTCCAAAATATGTCATTAAAATACTAGAAAATGCAATAACACTTAAAAGATTAAAGAGCCAAGATGTTCTAAAGCCTGGTATTAAACGGATGTGAATTACAAAAGCATATACCATAATACTGATTAAAGCCCATGTTTCTTTAGGATCCCAGCCCCAGTATCTACCCCAACTCTCATTTGCCCACATGGCACCTAAAAAGTTTCCAATTGTAAGCAATATTAACCCGAGAGTTAAAGACAATTCATTTATTATAGTTAATTCTTTTATTTTATTTTTAAGCTTGTCTTTATTTTTATCATTTAATAAGATCATTAGAAATAAACAAACTGAACCTATAATCATTCCCAAAGCAAAAGGTCCGTAACTAGCTACAATTATTGCTACATGGATCATTAACCAGTAACTATCCAGAACGGGTTGAAGATTTGCAATTGCAGGATCTAACCAATTCCAATGGGCAATCATCAAAATCATGGATGAAACAAATGTCGTGCAAGCAATAGTAAGGTCAGATCGCCTGCCAAAAATCAACCCAAAAAATAATGTAGCCCATGCTACATAAATCATTGATTCATAGGCATCACTCCAGGGAGCATGCCCTGAAATGTAACCTCTAAAAATCAGGCCTAAAGTATGAGAAATAAATAAAATCAATGTTAAAATTTTTAGACTTTTTATAAAGAGATTGAGAAATCTAGCCTCTTTAAAGATTTGAACTAATACCAAAACAAAAAATATTAATGATACATATAAATAGTACTTAAAAAGTCTTTCAAAAATATTTACCTTATTGTATAAAATTTCTGCATCAATTTTTTGATTAGAAGGAATAATCTTTTCACCATATTTTTTCTGAAAACCAATTAGACTATTTAAAAGATCCTCAGGTTGATCATAATTACCATCTTCTTTAGCTATTCTAAGTGAGTTAAAATATAGTGGAAGAATATTGTATGCATATAAAGAATCTCTTCCCTTAAAATTAAAATCTTTTAATTCCTGATAAGAGACCCATTTATTATTTAAATTATCAGGAACTGGAAAAAATCTTAATATTTTCCCTTCAAGGGCAGAGTATAATAAATTTACCTTTCTATCAACTTCGATAAAATCTTTTTGGAATTGATTTGGGATAGATGATCTATAAGCCTCCTCTAATTGACTAGCTATTTTATAATTGCCATTTTCATCAAAAAAAGAAACAAAGGAAGCATACTTCTCATTATTTCTTATACCTATAATTTTTCTTATACTATCATTCCCTCTTTTTAAAAAAATCATTGGGACATTGTACCAAAATACTGGAGTTTGCATTATTGAGATTAACATTTGATCTGAGTTTAGATCATTGTAATTTTCTCTTTTGCTAACTTTTCTGATGAGTTCTGATGAAAATGTATTAACAGGTTTCATTCGCCCTCCAAGATCTTGAATTAGAATCTTACCAAATTTTGAAGCATGAGATTCAGAAACCTTATTAACTTGAATTAAAGAATCATAATTAAAATTTGATTCCAAAGAAAAAGTTCGGTCTTGAGCACTAAGTTCAATACTGAAAATAAAAATAAAAAATACAGCTAATGGTATTCCTTTCGAACTTAATTTCTTTAACCCATTTGATAAATTTTTAAATCGCGTTTTTCCATAAAAGAAAATACCCATCATACTAACATACAAGAAAATATATCCTAGATAAGTGATAAATGTTCCCCAAAAATCATTGTTTACAGATAAAACCGTTCCTTTTTCGTCTGGATCAAATGAAGCTTGAAAAAAGCGATATCCCCCATGATTTAAAATATTGTTCATATAAATGTCATAATCAAAGGACGAATCATCTTCAACAGTTACTTTACTCATAAATGAAGAATAGCTTTTTTCAGTTCCAGGATACTTCTCTGCTATAAAATCGTTTAAACGAATAGAAAATGGAAGTTTTATTGGGATAGAACCATATTTAAGATAAAAATCTAATTCACCTATTCTAATCATTTTCATATCATTTACAATACCCTTAGCTCCTGGGAGAGATACAATTTGATTTTCTCCTTGAGATTCAATTTTTAACTTCAAAAGATCTTGTGTTTGTATATCAGAAGAATTCACCTTAATCCAATCAAAATTTCCTCGTAAAGGAGGTTCAGGAATTACAAATTGTAAATTTGCAAGAGAATATAACGATCTTAATTTAAGAGGTGTTTCAACATTTTTTTCAACATTACCAGTTTCTTGGCTAGCCATAACCATAAAATCTCCATCAAATGGGGAATTTAAAAAATAGAGTCCTTTGTCAGATCTTATATTTATGGCGCCAGGTATTGGATTGTTTAGCGTGAATAAAATATTGTGGACACTTGTAACCTCACCCTCTTTTATATAATGATCCTTTCTTGATCCGCCACTTGCTTCAACAATTTTCATGTATCTATCTCCTTCATCGTCCAAAACAAGTTCCTCAACTACTCCTTCATCAAAACTCTCAAAGTTTATAGAAAATGGAATTCCATTGAAATGATCATTAATATTTATTTTATTGTTAGTGTTTTCAGAAAGCAAAAAATCATCCTCAATTCTTTTTCGCCTTAAAACTCCATCAATTTCACCGTCTGCAAAAATTGTTAAATAAGTTTTTTCAGATAAAAAAACATTTTCGGTCTCACCTTCTCTTATTGGCATAACTCCTTCATAACCAAAATATCTCGTCATTAATGCTCCAAGTAGAATAAGAATAAATGAGAGATGCATAAATAAAACAGCCCACTTTTCCTTTCTTAATAGTTTATACCTAAAAATGTTTCCAATAAAATTAATCCCTAAAAGAAAAAAAATTAACTCAAACCAAAATGCATTATATATCCATATCCTAGCAGTATTAATCCCATACCAACTTTCAATAAATGTTCCCATGCCCATAGAAATAATTAAGAGTATAAAATAGACACTTGTTAATCGGGTTGAGAAAAAAAAGTTAAAAACCTTAGTTTTCATTAAAAAAGTTAATTTTAGGCAACAAAGATATTGTATGTTTATGAATTATTATAACCTTATATGCATCAAAAAGTCTGATTTAATGTTCTTTGTTAAAAAGATTTTTATTTGATAGTCTTTAACCTTTTTTTATAAAGCTTTTTATGTTAAACGTTGTCTTAATTGGCGCAGGTAATTTAGGTTTTAATTTTTATAGAGAGTTTTATAAAAATGAAAAAATAAATCTTATTCAGTGGTATAATAAAACTCTAGATATTATAAAATTTGCTGAAAGAAATACATCAATAATTGATAATTTAAAAAATTTAAAACATGCTGACATTTATATCGTCTGCGTAAAAGATGATTCAATAAAAAAAGTAATTACAAAAATTAAATTTGAAAGTTTAATAGTTCACACTTCTGGATGGTGCTCAATTAAGGAAATTTATTCAAAAAAAAGAAGAGGTGTATTTTATCCTGTAAATACTTTTAACAAATCTCGAGAGGTTTCATTTAAAAATGTTCCAATTTGTATTGAAGCTGAGAGTAAAAAAGATTTATTTATTCTTAAACAGCTTAGTAACTATTTAAAGGCAAAAACATATATAATTGACTCTGAACAGAGAAAGATTATTCATTTAGCAGCTGTATTTGTTAATAATTTTAGTAATCATCTCTATACAGTTTCAAAAGAAATATTAGATTCAAAAAAAATCACGTTTGAAATTTTTCACTCAATAATAAAGGAAACGACTAATAAGGTTATTGAAATTGGTCCTGAAAAGTCTCAAACTGGTCCAGCAAAAAGAGGAGACAATAAAACGATTGAAGAACATAAAGAAATTTTAAGAAATAAAGAATACAAAGACCTATATTTGATAATTACCCGGTTAATAGAGAAAAAATATGAATAAAGAAAGTTATAAGAAACGATTAACAAAAATATCTGCTCTTGTTTTTGATGTAGACGGTGTTATGACTAATGGGAAAGTGTTAATCACCTCCAAAGGAGAAATGTATAGAGAAATGGACACTAAAGATGGATATGCTCTTAGATGTGCAATATTTGAAAAATACAAAATTGGTATAATTTCTGGAGGCAAAAATGAAGGTGTTAGATTACGTTTGAAAGACCTAGGAGTTGAAAGTATTTTTTTGGGACAAACTGAAAAAGAAAGTTCTTTTGAAGAGTTTAGATCAAAGTATAAACTTGAAAATGAAGAAATTTTATATATGGGTGATGATATACCTGATCTGAGTATAATGAAAAAAGTAGGCGTCTCTGCTTGTCCAAATGATGCTGTTTCAGATGTAAAAGTTATTTCAGATTATGTTTCCCACAAAAAAGGTGGTGAAGGTTGTGTTAGAGATATTATTGAGCAAGTCCTTCGAGTTCAAGGTAAGTGGAAAACAAAATAAACATAATTATTTGTGAAATTTGATTTAAAAGACTATGAATTAATTTTAGCTTCTAATTCAGCTAGACGAATAGATTTTTTTAAACAAATGCATATTCCGTTTAAAATCAAAAAATTAAAAGTTGACGAATCTTATCCAAAAAAACTTAAAGGAATTGAAATTGTAAAATATATATTAAAGAACAAAGCAAAGGCAGTTAAAAATCAGTTGAAAAGAAATCAAATAATTATATTAGCAGATACTATTGTTCTATGCGATGGAAAGCCATTAGGGAAACCAAAAGATAAAGAAAGTGCATTTAAAATGATACAGTCACTATCTGGGAAAACTCACTCTGTAGTTACAGCAGTAGGGTTTCTTTATAAAAAAAAATTTGAAAAAATTATTAATTCAACTAGGGTAACTTTTAAAGTCCTTGAAAAGAAAGAAATAAAATTTTATATTGAAAAATATGATCCAATTGATAAAGCAGGAGGATATGGAATACAGGATTGGATTGGAAAAATTGGCGTAGAAAAAATAACAGGGAGTTATACAAATGTGGTTGGTCTACCAACTGCCCAAGTATATCAAAAATTAAAGAATATCATTAATGAGTAATGTCGAAATGAAAGATAAATCAAATGATAAGGGAACCTTTAATAGCCATGGGATTAAAAAAATTAATATTTATATTTTTCTTATCCTTTTAAACAGTATGTATATCGTTTTCTTCTACTTTCTTATGAAACAATTTAACTATGTCTGAAATTGATTGGTTAGTTCTTTGCTCTACTCTGCTTTTTATAATCATCTACGGGGTTTACAAAAACAGACACCATAAAGACATAAAAGATTATCTAAAAGGGGGGAATAAATCCTCCTGGTTTACAGTTGGTATTTCAGTAATGGCAACTCAAGCTAGTGCAATCACTTTTCTTTCTACACCTGGTCAGGCATATTCCGAGGGGATGGGATTTATTCAATTTTATTTTGGTTTGCCCCTAGCAATGATAATAATATGTGTTTTCTTTTTGCCGATTTATCAAAAATTAAAAGTTTATACGGCATATGAATTTCTTGAAAATCGTTTCAATTTAAAGACGAGGATTTTAACAGCATCATTATTTCTTATTCAAAGAGGTTTAGCAGCTGGAATTACTATTTATGCTCCTGCTATAATTTTAAGCGTAATTCTTGGATGGAATTTAAAAATTATGGTCATAATAATTGGCTTGTTAGTTATTTTTTACACTCTAATTGGCGGGACTCATGCCGTAAGTCTAACTCAAAAACAACAAATGTTTGTGATTTTTTTGGGAATGACTGTTGCTTTTATATACTTAAATGAAAGTCTTCCAGAAAAAATTAATTTTTCTCGAGCATTGGATATAGCTGGATTAAATGGAAAATTAAACCTTATTGACTTTAGCGTTGATCCTAAAAGTCGTTATACTATATGGAGTGGATTAACAGGTGGGCTTTTTCTTGCACTTTCCTATTTTGGAACTGATCAGAGTCAGGTCCAAAGATATCTTTCAGGAAAATCACTTTTAGAAAGTCAAAAAGGATTAATCATGAATGGATTTTTAAAAATACCAATGCAATTTTTTATCCTTTTAACTGGTGTAATGGTTTTTGTTTTTTTTCAGTTTGAAAAAGCGCCAATTCATTTTAATCCAAAAGCTACAGAATTGATCACAAAATCTGAGTTTAAAACAGATTTTCAAAAACTTGAAAATGAAAATTTTGAACTTCACAGTAAAAAATTAAACTTTCTAAACAAAGAAGATTTTTTTGAAAATGAAACACATAGAAAAGATTATCTTTTACTTCAAAAAAAAGAAAAGCAAAATAGAATTAAAGCAAAAGCCTTAATAGAAAAAGCTCTACCTTCAGTTGAGAGCAATGACAAAGATTACGTGTTTATTTTTTATATCCTAAAGTACTTGCCAACTGGACTAATAGGCTTGTTAATTGCTGTTATACTTTCAGCTGCGATGAGCTCAACTGCCTCTGAACTAAATGCATTAGCAACAACTTCACTTATTGATTTTTATAAAAGAGGTTTCCCAGATCTTAGTCAAAAACATTATGTAAATGTTGCAAAAGCATTTGTGCTTTTTTGGGGATTAATTGCAATATCATTTGCAGCAGTTGGAAATCTATTTGAAAATCTAATAGAATATGTGAATATTATTGGATCTATTTTCTATGGTACAGTTTTGGGTGTCTTCTTAACTGCGTTCTTTATAAAATATGTCAATGGAAAAGCCGTTTTTATTGGGGCAATAATATCTCAAACAATAGTGTTCTCGATTTACAATTTGGATATAGTAGGATATCTTTGGCTTAACCTGATAGGAGCAATATTAACTATTATTCTTTCAATTATATTGGAGTTTTTATCTTCAAAAACGGAGTAAAGACAAAAGACTAATTCATCGCACTCCATTCAGCTATTGACTTATTGTTCATTCGAATATAGTCATTGTTTCCATTCTCTTGTGCTAACTCAAGAGATTTTTCTGCTGCTTGAATTGCATTTTTTATTTCGCCTAAATCTGCAAGAATTAATGCTTGATAACGAAACATCCAGTAATGATTATCTTCCATTTCAACAGCCTTAGTTATCCATTTTTTTGCCAAATTTAAATCCTGATTTTCCTCTAAATAATATCGAGCGGCATTATAATAGTCTCTTGCTTTAGGATTATTTTTTAGCACTTCATTTATACTTGCTGTGGCTTTATCAACAGTTGGTACTTCAACGTTTACGGTTATTCTTATTTTTTCCCAAGCTATATTAAGTTTGGCTCCATTATTGGAAAGATTTGAAATCCATATACTAAAAGTTTCAACTGAACTATCAAGATTTGTAACTGGAACTTCAAGGGCTACAGCAATTTCAGAAGCCTCCCATTTCTTTGGAGTCCCCCAATTATCACTTTTTTTATAGAAAAACACTTCCCACATATCTTCACCCGGTCTAGTATAGATGGCATATGATCCTTTATCAAGATTTTGACCATTTAGTTTTACAGGGTCAGAAAAAGTAATCTTAGTATTTTGATTTGCTCCTGTCCTCCATATTTTACCATACGGAACAAGTTCTCCCATTATTTCTCTTCCTTTCATAGAAGGTCTTGAGAATTCTACCGTTATTTCAGTAAGACCAACTGTCTGAATAATTTTAGATGCTGGACTAGGTTGAGGTGTCTTTACCTGAGATGATAATGATAGTGGGGTTAAAAGAAAGAAAGCAGATAAGAAAAGCGTTGTAAGTAATACTGAGTTTAATTTTTTCATGATAAATTTTGTTTTTATTTTGTCACTAATTTATAAAATTTTGAATTTTAGAGCATGAATTTTTTTCAAATAAACAAAAAGCAATTTTTACCAATTGGAGTTGCAAAAGCATGGGATTTCTTTTCTGATCCAAAAAATTTATGTGTAATTACTCCTGATTATATGAATTTTAAAATCATCCACTCAGATAAAAGATCTATCTATCCTGGACAAATCATTAAGTATTCTGTTAGTCCTCTTTTAGGAATTAGAATGATTTGGGTTACAGAAATTACGAATGTTGAGAAAGGAAGCTATTTTGTAGATGAGCAAAGATTTGGACCATATTCCTTTTGGCATCATAAACACTTTATTAGAGAAGTAAAAAATGGCGTTGAAATAGAGGACATTGTTGACTATAAAGTTCCTTATGGTTTTTTTGGCAAATTACTACATAGACTAATTATAAAGAGTAAATTAGATGGGATTTTTGATTATCGATATAATAAATTACATGAAATTTTTGGGGAGTATAGCAAGACTGATTCTTACACAAGAAATGAAAATTTAAAAAATATAATTTAAAAAATTATTTTCAGTAAAATTAAAAAAGGGAGAAATAGTTAGTCTAAATTCTTTCAATTTTTGCACCTAGAGATCTTAATCTCTCGTCAATTTTTTCATATCCACGATCAATTTGCTCAATGTTATTTATAACACTAGTTCCTTTTGCTGAGAGGGCAGCAATCAATAAAGCTATACCAGCTCTTATATCAGGTGAAGTCATCACAGTTCCTTTTAATTGAGATTTAAAATTATGTCCAATAATTGTTGCCCTATGAGGGTCACATAAAATAATTTTAGCACCCATATCAATTAACTTATCAACAAAAAATAAACGACTCTCAAACATTTTTTGATGAATCAAAACACTCCCTTTTGCTTGAGTAGCTATAACAAGAATGACACTTAACAAATCAGGAGTGAAACCAGGCCATGGCGCATCAGAAATAGTCATGATAGAGCCATCAATATAATTTTGAATCTCATAACCCTTTGGATGAATTGGAACATGCATATCTGATCCCTTAGGAATTATTTTAATTCCAAGACGAGAAAAAACAGAAGGTATTTGACCAAGATAATTCCAATCTACATTTTTTATTGTAATGTCACTTTTAGTCATTACAGCCAAACCAATCCAACTGCCTATTTCAATTATATCTGGCATAATATGATGCTTGACACCATGTAATTGATTAACTCCTTCAATAATTAGATAGTTAGATCCAATACCATCTATGCTTGCACCCATATCAACTAGCATCTTACATAATTGCTGAATATATGGTTCGCAAGCAGCGTTATATATAGTAGTTTTACCCTTGGCTAAAACTGCGGCCATCAAAATATTTGCTGTTCCAGTTACAGAAGCCTCGTCCAATAAAATATTAGTCCCATGTAATTCATCTGCCTCTACTCTAAAAAATTGATCATCTTTATCATAACTAAAATTAGCTCCGAGTAATTTTAATCCTTCAAAATGAGTGTCAAGCCTTCTCCTCCCAATTTTATCGCCTCCTGGTCTTGGAATACATCCTTTGCCAAAACGAGAGAGCAAAGGCCCAACAAGCATTACTGAGCCTCTTAATCCAGTGGCTTTTTCCTTGAATTCTATAGAATCTAAAAAATCCTCGTCAATTGTATCTGCTTGAAATTGATATTCACCAGGTTTATTTTTTTTTACTTTAACCCCCATATTTTGCAATATGCTTATCAATCTATTTACATCAAGTATATCTGGAACATTTGATAAAGTAACTTTTTTAGATGTAAGAAGGACTGAGCAAATAACTTGAAGTGCTTCATTTTTTGCTCCCTGAGGAGTAATTTCTCCTTTCAAGCTATGACCTCCCTCTATTTTAAAACTTGACATAGAATGTACTAATACCTTTTACGATTATTTCTCT
>MDSW01015444.1_pt1 | contig 12771 bp, 3 predicted proteins | sample 811171 | NCBI WGS metagenome assembly MDSW01 (sample SAMN05326641, study PRJNA326480) | marine metagenome | isolation source: seawater | place: Atlantic Ocean: North West | collected 2012 | reverse complement strand
GGGGGGGGGGGGCGCGTCGCGGGGCGACGCGGTTCGGGGTGGGATTCTCGGGGGTGGGGGTGGGATCGGGGGGCGGCGACGGGGGGGCGGGTCGGTTTGACACCGCGACGCGGATGGGGGGAGAGGGTCGCGGCGCGACGACGGCGGTGGGCGGTGTTCTGAAATACGCAAAGGGTCCCGCGACGACGGAACCGGTGAGGGCGCGACCCCCGTGGGCGCGCTTTTTTGACCCGAGCGCGCGCTCGGGTCGCGCGCTCGGGGCGCGCGCTCGGGTCGCGCGCGCTCGGGTCTCGCGCTTCGTCTCGGGTCTCGCGCTTCGTCGGGTCGCGTCTCTTTTCACCTTTTCGACTTCTTGTCCCGCCTTTCGTCACCTGAGCATGCTCGCCCCGCTGGCGACGAGCGCGGTGGCGATGAACCCCCTGATGACCGGCTCCGGGACGCTGAGGCTCACGTTTTTCGCGGTGAAGTAGCTCGCGGCCATGGCGCTCACCCCGAGCACCGCCGCGACGCGCATCCGCACGTTGCCCGCGATGAAGTGCTGCGTGCACACCGCCGTGTTGGTGACGAGCGTCGCGCACAGCGCGGTGGCGCACATCCGGTGCACCTCCGTGTCCCCGACGATGGACATGTACGTCGTGACCAACACGCCCCCCCCGATCCCCACCGTGCCCTGCAACAACCCCACGCCAAGACCGAGCGCCAGGTGCTCGCGCTCGTTCCAGAGCGCGCGAGCGAAGTCGCCGTCGGCGACGCGCATGCGCTCGCGGAACTGCTCCTGAAGATTCAGCCACGCGTTCCCGTGGTGGCCGACGGACGAATCCGCGGGCGACGCCTCGGGCTCCTTCACCGAGTGCGCGATCGATCCCGATCCCGATCCCGATCCCCCCCTCGCGTTCGCGCTTTCGCGGACGCCCGTTCTTCCTTTCGTCTCGCGCACGGAGTTGGCGCCCGCGCTGGCTTGTCGCTTGCCCCTCGCGTCGGCGTCTCGGCGGAGGAGGTTGATGTTCTCCAAGATGCCGCCGCGCTTCACGAGCTCGTCCGCCTTCCCCGCGAGAGCGAGCGCCGCGGCGCCGCCCGGGCGCACCTCAGCCGTCCCGCCCGGGGCGTGGTCGTCGTCCACGGTGGTCTTATCGCCCTTCTTTTTCTTCGTCATGAACGCCGTCGGCGCGCACGCGAGCAGCGCGCCGCCGCACCACCGCCGGAGCGTCTTCCCGCTGACGCCCCTCGCCAAGCGCTGCGCAAAGGGAGTGGTCGCCGCGCCGACGACGCCGATGGCGACGGCGGCGGGGATGTCCGTGACGTTCGCCTCGGTGTACGCGTAGCTCCCGGCGCTCGTCGCGCACGTCACCGCGACGACGGTCGTGCCGATGATCTTCTTCGCCGTCATCCCGAGCCGGGAACACGCGGGGACGAACACCACCGCGCCGCCGAGGCCCGTCAGCGCGCTCACCGCGCCCGCGCCCGTGCCCCAGGCGGTCGTGCCGTACTGCCAGCCGGGCTTCAGGGGGGCGCTCACGCACGCCGCGGGCGCGGAGGCGGCGGGAGCGCCCGCCGCGACGCGCGCCGCCGCGCTCGCCGCCACGGAGGCTGCGCGACGGGAAGCCATCGTCGGTCCCCTCGCTCACGAAATATTCTCCCCCCCCAACACGACGACGCGCGGCGGCGGGGGGCGACGCGCGGGGAGGCCGACCGCGAGGTGCGGAGCGCGAGGAGGGGGAAGCCCGCCCGTGGCGCGCGAGACGGAGCGCGATCCCGAGCGCGCGTGCGATGCAGGAGACCCGCGCGTGCGGGACCAACCCGGAGGCGCGGCGCGCACAGTGCGCGCAGGTGCGCGGCACCCCCCGCGCACCGATCCGCAGCGAGGCGAACGTCTGCGACGACGGATAAGCACCGCAGTTTCGCTTTTTCAAGACTGACGCGACGCCCAGGTTGCGTCGACGAAAAAAAGTGAGACTGCGCCCGTGTCGGAGCGATCGCGCGGTTCTGAGAGCGCGAGAGCGACGAATCGGATCGCCGTCTGGGAGGTGCAGTGACGGGGGCGAGGCCGGCGGACATTTTTTTTTTCTTCCCAGCAAATCATCACCAGCAGACGCGAACGCGGAACGAAACGGGAAAACCGGGTCGTCGACCTCTGCAGGGATTGAAATGAAATGAAAAGGCTCGAGTCGTCCGCTTTTCGCCCCCCTTCGCCTCCGCGACGTCGCGCGTCGATGCGTATGTACCTTGGTATTATCGTATAAAAAAGAACGACCTTTCGCGCGTGTCCCTCACCGGGACGCTCGTCCGGCGCGTCGACGCTCTGGGAGCGTGCGCTCTTCGGTTCCGCGCTCTCGACGACGCGTGTTGTCGTTTCGTCGCGTCGGTCGTTTACGCCTTGTTCTCCGCCTCCTTGCTCTTGGCGGATCCGAGCACCTCCGCGAGCAGCGGCGGCGCAAACTTGGGCTTCCCGCCGTGGAGCTCGCAGTCCTTGCAGAAGGCGAGGAGGGTGGTGTCGATGGCCATCTCGACGACGGACATGAAGAGGCCCGCGATGAGGAAGCCGAAGACGACGCAGAAGATGACGATGAGCAGCGGCGAGGACACCTTGCTGTCGCCCGTGGCGTACTCGTCCGAGTCGAGCATGAGGAAGGCGAGGAAGCCGCTGCAGGTGGCGACGCTGAGCTTGCCGAGGAAGAGCAGGACGTCGCCGACGATGTTCACCGTGCCGACGGTCGCGATGTTGTTGAAGATGAGCCTCAGCGCCTGGAACGCGGACCAGCAGAAGGAGTTGCCCTCGATGGCGATCATGATGTACGTGTTGCGGTTGATCCACTCGATGATCTTCTGGAGGTACCACAGGCAGTACTGCACGCAGCACGCGGCGTACTTGATGAGGATGGAGTCCTTGCCCGCCTTCTTGAGCTGGTTCACCGCGTACGCGACCATGATGCGGATGAACTGCATGAGCGCGACGAGGAACGAGCCGACGGCGGCGGAGCCCCAGTGCGTGATCATCTTGCGGAACGATTTGATCGCCGGGCTCGCGAAGAACCCGGCGATGCCGCCGGGGTACTGGCCCTCCAGGAAGTAGTACGTCGCGAACACGTGCGCCAGGGTGAGGTACGCCACCGCCTGCATGAACTGCGTCGTCCACAGCAGGCCGAAGAGGTGGTACAGGAGCATGTACTGCAGGTTCTCGTCCATCTTCGTCTCGTAGCCGCAGTGGCAGTTGACGGCGTCGGCGGCGTCCGCGCAGTACAGCTGCGGGGGCTTGGTCGCCTCCATCGTGCAATCCGTCCGCGCCTCGATGTCCCCGGTGGCGTAGATGTACACCGCGGAGGCGAGCCAGAAGGCGCCGAACCCGAGCGCGGCGAACACGGGGAAGATGGGGAAGAAGATCACCGAGGGCGCCTTGGAGATGGCCTGCGTCGCCACCTTGATGACGCCGACGGCGACGGCGACGCGACGGAGCATGAGCAGGGAGAAGATGAGCATGAACACGGTGATCACCGTCGCGGCGTACGCGCAGTACTTGAGCGTGTCCTGGTTCTCCTCGCTCGGGTCGACGTAGTTGCTCGCCGTCTCCGCGGCGCCGTCCCCGGCGTACGCGGAGATCTCGTCGCTGCCGATGACCCCGGCCTTCATGTACAGCCAGAGGGTGGTCATGATGCATCCGAAGTTCACGCCGAGGACGATGAGGTAGGCGAAGATGCCGGTGAGGTAGCGAAGCACGCCCAGCCAGACAAACGACAGCAAAACGGGGGCGATGAAGCCCATGACGAGCAGGACGACCCAGCCCTGGCTGAAGTCGTCGATGTAGCGCTCCATGATCGCCACGGGGGCGCTGAGCTGGTCGCTGACGCCCTGGCTGAGCGCGTCGACGACGTCGCCGAGGACGTACGCCTCGGCGTGCGTGACGCCCTGCGACGCCGCCTCCGTCTGCAGCGCGGTGTTGGCGTCGGCGTCCACCTCGCCGAGGTACGAGCACGTCTGGTAGTTGTTCACCGTCGCGATCAGGACGGGGTAGCACGGACCCTTGTACGCGAGCGACGTCGCCTTGTCCGCGGCGGACAGGGAGGAGTAGTAGTCGTAGTTCTGCGCCGCCCACTCCGCCCTGGTCAGGGAGGGGACGGAGGCGAACGTGTCGTCGCCGTCGTCGGGGTAGTTGCACACCCAGTTGAGCGCGTTGGGGGCGTCGTTCGCGGGGCAATCCTTGAGACAGATGGACTTGACGTCGGTGAACTCGTACGTCACCAGGGGGTTGGTCTGCGACTCGATGAAGAACGCCATCTCGTACGGGTTGGGGAAGTACCGCGCGGGGTAATCCTCCGTGCACAAGTTCCCGGTGTAGTCCGTGCCGTAGATGAGCACCGCGGGGTCGCCCGTGGAGAAGCCGAGGCCGGCGATGGCGAGCATGCCGATGGTGAAGGCGAAGAAGACGATCGCGAAGAGCACGTCGGTGCACTTGCGGTTCTTCTCGACCTTCTCCCAGGTCCACGCATCGCTGATGAGGAGGGAAGGGGGGTCGGAGGAGGAGGGAAGGGCGATCAGTCGCGGCCCGCCGGGGTGGAGAAGAGCTGGGCGTGTTGAATTCAAGACGTGCGCGCGCGGTCAAACCAACCACCGACGACGGGTCGGGGGTCGGGGCGCGCGAACCGAACGGGGGCGCGTCGCGCCCCGCGCGATCGCGCGATCGCGGACGCGATCGGCGCGGCGCGGTGCGCGCGCGAAAACCCCCGCGCGCGCCCCGCGCGCGCGTCTCGCCGCGCGCGCGCGCCGCGGGCGGCAATTACGCCGCGTCACGCCGGGTTCGAAAACCGTTGTTGCCATTCGAGAATCCGCGCGCGTGGGGGGGAGGGGGGGGTGTCGAACGCGATCGTCGCGGCACGCACTCCTTATTCCCGCTGCTGCAGCAGGAAGAGATACCCATGATCGTCGGTCCTCGTTGGTCGCACGCGTGAGCGTCGCGCGAGAGGAAGTGGGCGCGCGTCGCGGGGTCCCGGGGGGGGGAGAGCGCGTCGAGCGAGCCGCCAACCGCCAAACCAGGCGGGGCGCTTGTAGTCTGCTGACGCGGGCGCAGATAATTCGCGGTGCGGTCGCTTTTTTCGTACACTGTTTTTCCATGTCAAGAAAATGCAAATCGCGGCTCGCCCGCCCGCCAGCTGGAGCAAATCCGCGGCGATTGTTGGCTCGCCGATTTCCTCTCCGGCGCGATTCGTGGCGCCGCGCGCGATCGCGGCGCGCTCGCCACCACCGCACCGCTCTCGCGAAAGTGCCGTCTCCGTCGCGGGCGTCGTCACTCGACGCTCGCGCCATGGCGTCGGCCTCGGCGCGTCCCGCGCCCCCCGTCGCCCCCCCCCTCCGCGCGCGTCGCCCGCGGCGGTCCTCCGCCCGCGCGCGCTCCGGCGCGTCCGCGTCCACGACCGCGTCCACCGACTCGGACGCGGCGACGTCCCGCGATGATGCGTGGCGCCTTCGCGACGGGCGATTTCTCTGGCGCGGGCACGACGTGCACTTCGAGCGCGCCGGGGACCCGGCGCGCGCGACGAAGCACGTCGTCTTCCTCCACGGCTTCGGCGTGGGCACGTTCCACTACGACGCGCAGCTCCGCGACCTCCCGGACGCGACGACGTGCGTCTGGGCGCTCGACCTCGTCGGCCAGGGCGACTCGTGGCCCGCGCCCGGGGCGTGCGTCGACGGGTTCGCGTACTCCGCGGAGACGTGGCGCGACCAGGTCATCCACTTCCTCGAGCGCGTCGTGCCCGAGGAGGCGGCGGCGAACGACGCCACCGCGGAACCCACCCGCGCGTACCTCGCCGGGAACTCCCTCGGAGGCTTCGTCGCCGCGCACGTCGCCGCCGAGGCCCCCGTGCTCGTCAAGGGCCTCATCTTCATGAACGCGACGCCCTTCTGGGCCTTCGTCCCGCCGCGCGACGAAGACGAAGACGAGGACGAGCACGCCTCGAGCCCCCGGCCGTCCCTCGTCCCCTGGCGCGGGCAGTTACCCGCACCCCGGTGGATCCAGGCGCCGTTACGGTGGTACTGGGACTCGTTCCGGAGCGAGGCGAACGTCAGGGGTCTGTTATCGCTCGTGTACGCGCGACCCGACGCCGTCGACGCGTCGCTCGTCCGCGACATCGTCGCCCCGACGAACCGCCCCGACGCGCTCGCCGCGTTCTGCTCCGTCGTGTGGAGCCCGAAGCCCAGACGAAGCTTCGACGAGGTCCTCGCCCGCCTCGCCCGAAGCGACGAGTGTCGACACATTCCGGTCAGTCTGGTGTACGGCAGGGACGATCCCTGGGTGGTGCCGCTGTGGGGGCAGCGGCTGAAGCGCGCGGTGCCGCGCGCGTGGTATTACCAACTGAGCGGCGTCGGACACTGCCCCGCGCACGAGAGCCCGGCGGCGGTGAACGACGTCGTCGCGGGGTGGGTCGAGTGGGCGGAGGGCGCGGACGCCGGGGGGGAGGAGCGAGAGCCGCCCGCGGGGTCCGAGTGCGGCGTGGCGAGGCTGGTGGACGGCGCGCCCGGAAACGTCTTCGAGAGACTCGCCGCGTGGTGGGAGACGAGGGCGGGATGAGAACCAGAGGCATTTTATTTTTTAATACGAAGGTAAAAAACGTCTTCGATCGTCAGCAGCAGCATCCGCAGCAGCACACGTACTCGCAGCACCCTCGCTTGCGCCTGGGCGGGCCCTGCTCGTCGTCCATCGCCGCGAACGCCCCCGCGTCTTCGCCGCGGAACCGCGCGTCGTCCGCGCCGCCCATCCCCGGCGCGCGGCCCCGCTCCTGTCTCTGCCTCGCGGCGAACCGCACGAACACCTGCTCGAGCGTCGTCTGCGAGACGGAGTAGTCGTCCACGAGCGTGACCCCGACGGCGCCCGCGGTGCCCGGGTGCCCGTCGTCCATAGAGACGCGCATCCCGGCCCTCGCCACTCCTTCGTCACCCCCGGGACCGTCGTTTCGGTCCATCTCGACGACGCGCGCGTCGGGCGGCGCGGGGGCGGTTCTGAGTTTTTCGACGGCAGCGAAGATGGCGCCGAGTTTCGCGCTCGGATCTTGCACGCGGAGCTTGAGCTCCGTCTGGTGCGCCTCCACCACCTCCATCCCCGGGAGGTTCTCCGCCGCGATCGCCTCGTACACCGCGCTCCCGCGCCCGGCCTGGAACCTGAGCTCGACGCTGTACCCCTCGCTGAACCGGTTCTTGAGGTGCTGGACGCTCCCGAGGCACGAAAACGCGCCCCCGACCATGATCCCGATGCGGTTGCACAGCGCCTCGCACTCCTCCATCGAGTGCGAGGTCAGGACGACGGTGCGCCCGCGCGTGCTCGCGCTGATGACGTCCCACGTGAACCGTCGAGCCTCGGGGTCCATCCCCGTCGTCGGCTCGTCCAGGAGCACCACCGAGGGTTCGCCGACGAGCGCGACGGCGACGGAGAGCTTTCGCTTATTCCCCCCCGAGTACGTCCCCGACGCGCGGTCGGCGTACTTCTCCAGACTCATCTTCCGCACCAACCGGTTCACGACGCCGTCGATGTCGCGCGTCGGAACCCCTCGAATCTGCGCGTAGAACTGCAGGTGCTCGCGCCCGGTCATGTTCGGCTGCAGGCCGTCGAACTGCGGGCAATACCCCATCGCGCGCCGCGCGCGGCTCAGCTCGTCGTGCACGGAGACGTACCCCTTCGCGTCGCCCTCGGGGGCGAGGACGCGCGTGTCCCCGCGCGTCGGCGCGAACTCGCCCGTGATCATGCGGAACGTGCTCGTCTTACCCGCGCCGTTGATCCCGAGGAGGCCGAAGCACTGCCCGCGCGCCATCCCGACGGATAAGTCGCGGACCGCGCGCTTCTCGTTGCGCCCCGCGCCGAACGTCTTGGACAAGTTCTGCAACACCACGCCGTCCAAGGCTTCGACGGAATCATCCGAAGGGGGACGGTTCGACTCGGGGTCCTCGGAGGAGGGGGACGGGTTCTCGTCGTCGATGGCCACTCGGAACCCGCCCGAGGCGAGGTGCTCGACGCGGCGGCGCTCGGCGGCGACGTCCTCGTCCTCGGGGTCGTCTTCGGTCGCGTCGGCGTCGGCGTCGGCGCCTCTCCCCTGGATCCTGGCCATGCCCTTCGCGAACGCGTCGGCGATGCGCCCCTCGCCGAGCTCGACGGCGAGGACGAGCGCGGCCCAGAGCGCGGCGAGGCCGAACAGGTACGCGAGGTCGTCGCCGGCGACGTCCGTGGCGGTCCATGATTTGGTCCCGACGCTCCTGGCGCTGCGCGTGGTCTCGTCCCACACCAGCCGCTTGGCGTTGAGGTTGTTCTGCCCGAGGTCGTACAGACCCTTGGCGAAGGAGTAGTGCGGGATGACGATCGGGAGCAGGATGGAGAGGATCCGGTTCGCCTCCCTGGACTTGTCGTCCAGGTCCCTGATCGCCCACAGCACCATCCCGGTCGCGCTCGCGACGACGCCCAGGAACATCTTCGCGCCGACCAAGCCGACGAAGGCGTAAAACTCGTTCTCGAAGTAAAACCCGAGGAGGTGCGTGTAGGGAATCGCGCAGACGATGAACCCGACGAGCAACGCGAACACGCCGACGAGCTCGCCGTCGTAGTTGTGCACGTCGAACGCCGCGAAGACGATCATAATCGCGCAGACGGGGAGCGACATCTGCGCGAGGTCCGCGAACCAGTGGCAGAACCAGTACGCCGTCTTGTCGATCCCGGAGACCATCTGCAGGTGCTTCGAGTTGTTCCGACGCTCGTGCACGGGGAAAATCACGACGCTCGACGTCAGCACCGCGCAGCCCATGACCACGAACAAGCTCGTGATGAACGTCGAGTCGTTCGGGTTGTTCACCTGCTCGCCGTCCTCGTACCGCGTCGTGTCGGGAAGCCACGCGTGCGTCACCTCGATCCCGGAGGAGGAACCCGAGGTCCGCCGCCGCAAAATCGCCGAGTTGGCCGAGTTAATCGTCGCCGATAACCCGTGATACGCGCTCTGGTGCGCGTACGCCGTGTGCCTGTACACCCCGGCGCCGGCGTCGTACGGCGCGTCCACGAGCATCGCGTCGCACCCGACGACGCCCTGGTCCTCGCACACCGTGTTCGGCTCCAAAACGCTCCACAGGTACTCGTCGAAGGTCGGCGCCGCGGTCCCGGCGGCGGCCGACGCCGCGCACTCCGTCGTCGCGTCCATGCCGAGCCCGAGCTCGCCGCACGTCCCCGCCGCGCTCGCCGTGCTCGTCCAACCGGCGCAGTACGACGCGACGCCCTGGAAGTCCGCGGAGAACCCCGCGGCGACGGCGGCGGGGAAAGCCGTCGCGGCGTCGTGCGCGCAGCACGCCGCGTTCGTGAAGGTCGCCTCGCGGCCGGCGGAATCTTTGCTCGGGCAGTTACACGAGCAGTCCATCGCCGACTCCGCCGCGGCGCCGTCGTGAGGCCCGCGAACCGACGCCGCCCCCGACGCCCACTGCGCGAGCGTCGCGATCGTCTCCGCGTCCGAGGTCGCGACGCCGCCGACGATCGTCGGTTTCCCGCCCAAAAATCGCCCCCGGGAGACGAGGCCGAGGTCCGAGAACTCGGTGTCTTCGGTGAACTCGAGCCCCGCCAACACCAACGCGAGCACGAAAAACAAAACCGGGACGACAATCTGAATCAGCACGCTCCACGCGTCGCGCCGCCAGTTGATCAGACGCTTCCACAGCAAACCGCGGCACTGCCTCGCGATCAGACGCGCGCCGCGAACGCGCGCCGTCTTCAGATCGAGCCCCGAACCGGCCTCGGCGTCCTCCCCCGCGGCTTCGGCCGCGGCCGCGGCTTCCTCCGCGAGCGCCTTCCCGGCGCCGGCGCCGGCGCCCGCGGGGTCCCCGACGCCGCCGCGCGCGATGCTCAGGAACACCTCCTCGAGGGTCGTGCACGAGATGCCGTACGAGTCGAACCCGATCGCGCGCATCTCCTTATCGAGTTCGGCGAACAGCTTCGCGAACTTGGGCGCGTCGCTCGTCGGGAGCGTGAAGGAGAGCTCCGCGCCGACGTCGGACGCGAGCTCGGCGTCGGGGACGACGCCGCGAATCAGCGCCGCCGCCTTGGACGTACTCGTGTTTTGTTGTTCCTCGGAAGTACTCGATTGTTTCCCCCCGCCGCGCGCGAGCGTGAGGCGGTACCCGGTGCCGTAGCGGTTCTTCAGGAACAGAGGCGTGCCGACGCACGCGAGCGCGCCGGCGCTCATGATGGCGACGCGGTCGCACAGGAGGTCCGCCTCGTCCAGGAAGTGCGTCGTGAGGACGATGGAGCTCGTCGCGGCCCGTCGGCGAATCACCTCCCACGTGAACCGGCGCGAGTACGGGTCCATCCCGGACGTGGGCTCGTCCAGGAACGCCACCTCGGGCGCGCCGATGAACGCGACCGCGAGCGAGAGTTTGCGCCGCTGGCCGCCGCTGAGGGCGCCCGCGGGGTAGTCGACTTTTTCGGTGAGCGCCACCTCGGCGAGCGCGGAGACGACCGCCGCCTCGATTCGCGCCGCGGGCATGCCCCCGAACGCGGCGTACAGGCGCAGGTGCTCCCGGCACGTCAGCGTCGGCCACAGGACGTCGAACTGCGGGCAGATGCCGAGGCTCGCTCGGATCGCGGGCATCTCGTCCCGGACGCTTCGGCCCATGATCGTCGCGTCCCCCGCGGTGGCCTCGAGCATGCCGGTGAGGATGCCGATGGTCGTCGTCTTTCCCGCGCCGTTGTGCCCGAGCAATCCCGAAACCTGCCCGGGGATGAACGTCACGTTCAGGTCGTCCACCGCGACGACGCCGTTGTCGAACTGTTTGCGCAGGCCCCGGACCTTGACGCTCGCGCCGCGGCGTTTCTGCGCCTCCGTCAGGGGCTCGAAGTTGGACGCGCGGGACGGCGCGTTCCCGGAGTCGTCGTCGTCGTCGTCGTCGTCGTCACGGACACCCTTCGACGCGGACGCCCCGGAGTCGTCGAGGAGCCCGTCCTCCTCCTCGCGGGCCCCGCGCCCCCGGTCGGGGACCCAGTATTTTTTCGTGAACAGGAACCATGGCGGGAGCGTCTGTCCGTACTCGTTCGGCCACACCTTGTCGAGGTACCACGTCAGCGCGGCGTACAGGACGCAGTCGAGCGCGGTGACGCCGATGATGCCCCACGCGGTGACGTTTCCCTCCTTCGTCAGCGGCAGGGACGCCGAGGCGAACGTGATGCCTTCCTTGGCGAGCTCGAGCGTCGCGAGCGCGGAGCCCCACTGGTTGATGCTCGATCCCGGGAGGAGGCACACGAGGAGCCAGCTCGCGCCGCCTCTCTCCTCCGTGATTCTGACGGCGATGGCGGGCGCGATGCTCATGACGTAGAGAAAGCACCCGACGACGCTCGCGGTGATGGACCTCGAGAAGACGGTGGACAACGCGTAGTTCCACATGATCAGGGAGGTGACCCACAGGCCGTAGAAGATGAACTGCATGAACGGGTTGGTGTACTCGAACGGGTACACCCCGATGACGCACAGCAGGACCACGGTGACCATCGCGGTGCTCCAGTGCGTGAAGAACCACGACGCCCAGTACATGTTCGCCGAGCACCCCATCATCTCCATGCCCTCGCGGAGGCGGAGCTCCTTCTCCACCACCACCGACTTCATGATGATCACCGCGTTCGACATGAACGCCAGCGCGCCCAAGATGCTGAACACCCCCGCGGCGATGATCCCGCCGAGGTTATAGTCGTACCCGCGCCACGGGTACTGCCGAACCGAAACGTCCAAAGTCACCCCGAAATCCTCCCCGCCGTCCTTCGAGTCGATCACAGCCTGGTCCACCGCGTTCTGCGCGCGCAAAAAGTGAACGCCGTACCGCCAGTACCCCGTCTGCGCCTCAGCCTCCCAACGACCCGCGTAAAACTCGCGCGTCAGGTACGCCTCGTACTCGTCCGAGCTGTACCCCGTCTGGTTCACCGATAACGAGTACCGCACGTGATCAGTATCGGCGGCGTTCGAAGACGAGCTGCTTTCGGCGGCGCCGTCCACCCCGGAGGCGAAGTCGAGCGCGAAGAGCGTCGCGCCGGGATTCGAATTCACCCACGCTCGGCTCTCCTCGCTCGACGCGAACGCCCTCACGACGCTCGGCACGATCGCGGACCCCCACGCGTTCGCGTAGCAGCTCGCGTCCCTCAGGCACGCGTCCGCGCACGCGGCGGTCACCATCGCCGCCGCCGTCGTCGAGCCGTCGGGGCTTTGGCCGCTCGCCACCCCCGCGAGCGTCGACGCGAGCGCGTCGTTCGATCCCTGGAGCGTCGCGTACAGCGCGGGGTCCTTGTCCGCCATCACCTCCCGGTTGGAGGCGCACTGGAGGACCTCGCCGAGGAAACCCGCGCCCCCGCCCGCCCAGGGGGCGTCCGGGAAGCCGGACCGCGCGGCGTCGCACGCGAGGTTGACGAACGCGCGGGTCGCGATCTGGGTCGCCTCGGCGGAATCGGGGGAGACGAGCACCTTGTATCCCGGGGCGCACGCGGAGTGGATGGGGGTGGAGAGCTGGTACGGCTTGCCGATGCTGTCGTTCGTGACGCTGTCGTCGACGAGCGCCTTGGGTAAGCAGAGGACGCCGAGGAAGACGCACGGGAGGATGATCTCCACGCCCGTGCAGCAGCACAGGATGCCGCGCGTCTTGAGGGTGAAGTTCTTGCGAACGAGCGCCGCGAACTGCGCGCGAGGGCTGCGACGAAGACGGAGGGGAGGGGGGCAAATAATGAGGGGGTCAGCGCGACCGGAGAGCCGCGGGGCGACGGTCGTGAGCGAGGGGGGGGGGGGCCCC
>MDSW01095875.1_pt1 | contig 12772 bp, 12 predicted proteins | sample 811171 | NCBI WGS metagenome assembly MDSW01 (sample SAMN05326641, study PRJNA326480) | marine metagenome | isolation source: seawater | place: Atlantic Ocean: North West | collected 2012 | reverse complement strand
TGGCTTCGAGAAGGAAATGGAAAAAAGTAAAGCTTTAGCAAGAGCTAATTGGAAAGGATCAGGAGATAAGTCTGTTGAGGAAAGATGGTTTAAAGTTAGAGAGGAACTTAGCCCTACTGAATTTTTAGGTTATGAATTTGATAAAGCTGAAGGTGTAATAATTAAAATTTCAAAAAAAGGTAAATTTGTAGACTCTGCTAGTACTGGAGATGAAATAGAAGTCATAACAAATCAAACTCCATTTTACGGAGAGTCAGGCGGTCAGGTGGGAGACCAGGGCTTTATTTTCAATTCTGATTGTAAAATAAAAGTGAATGACACTCAAAAAAAAATGGGAGATTTATTTATTCATTATGGAATAGTTGAAAAAGGATCAATATCAATTGGTCAAAATGTTAATTTAGAAATAAATGTTTTAAAAAGAAAAAATTCTCGAGCTAATCATTCAGCAACTCATTTGTTACATGAATCATTGAGAAGAAACTTAGGAAAACATGTGACTCAAAAAGGGTCGCTTGTTTCTCCTGAAAGGTTAAGATTTGATTTTAGTCATAACAAAGCTATATCAAAAGATGAAATGATTAAAATAAATGATTTAGTAAACGAGGTGATCAGAGGATCTACGGATATAAAAACAAGAATAATGACACCAAAAGAGGCTGTTAATATGGGCGCTCTAGCGTTATTTGGAGAAAAGTATGGGGAAGAAGTAAGAGTAGTTTTTATGGGAAAAGAAAATAATGGTTTTTTTTCAACAGAATTATGTGGGGGTACCCATGTTAAAAATACTAAAGAAGTTGGTAAGTTTAAAATTATAAGCCAATCTTCAATTTCGTCGGGAGTCAGAAGAGTTGAGGCACTCAGAGATAAACAATTAGAAGAATATGAAAAAATGCAAAAACAAGATAAGTTTCAAAAAGAGTCTAATCTTATAAATGAAATAGAAATAATTAAAAAAGAACTACAAATATTAAATATTGAAGCTGATGACAATGAAAATTTGGATTTATCTGAATATTTAAAAAATTTAAACAAACAACTTAATAAGGCAAGAATTGAAATAATTAAAAAAGATAAAACTAAAAATATAATTAAGGATAAAAAGATTGGAAATATATTAATTCGAGAACAAATTTTAAAAGACTTTCCTCCAATAGAACTAAGGAGTATAATTGACCAAGGTAAAAAAGATATCAAATCAGGTGTTATAGTAGGCATATCTACATATAAAAATAAGGTTGGTATAGCTGTGGGAGTTTCTAAAGATTTAACTTCAAAATATGATGCTGTTAATTTAGTAAAAGCTGCTTCTTTTATTTTAGGTGGTAAAGGAGGAGGTGGCAGAAAAGATTTTGCTCAAGCTGGAGGCATAAATAAGAGTAAGATTGAGGAAGCTCTAAAAGAAATTACTAAAAAAATTAGTTGAGTTTTTTCCTTAAATTTCCATTAATGGCTTCTAAAAATTGATTTGTAGAAAGAAATTTGGTTGATTTATCAATCAAAATTGCTAAATCTTTCGTCATTAGGCCGCTTTCAACGGTTTTAATACATACCTCTTTAAGACTATTAGAAAATTTTACCAAACTATCATTTCCATCTAATTTTCCTCTATGAGCTAAACCTCTTGTCCAGGCAAATATCGATGCAATAGGATTAGTAGAAGTTTCTTTTCCTTGTTGGTGCATCCTATAGTGTCTAGTCACAGTTCCATGAGCAGCTTCAGATTCAACAGTTTTGCCGTCTGGAGACATTAAAACACTTGTCATTAATCCTAAGGAACCGAACCCTTGTGCTACAGTATCAGATTGAACATCACCATCGTAATTTTTGCATGCCCAAACGTATCCACCATTCCATTTCATTGCACAAGCAACCATATCATCTATTAGTCTATGTTCATAAGTTATATTAGCTTTTTTAAATTTATCAGAGAATTCTTTATTGAAAACTTCTTGAAATAAATCTTTAAATCTCCCATCGTATGCTTTTAAAATTGTATTTTTCGTTGATAAATATACTGGCCATTTTCGTCCTAATCCGTAATTCATACAAGCTCTGGCAAAATTCTTAATCGAGTCATCTAAATTGTACATTGTTAAAGCAGTGCCCGATCCTGGAAAGTCAAAAACCTTGAACTCTTTTTTATTTTTTCCATCCTTAGAAGTCCATTTTACCTCAAGATTACCTTCACCTGGGATTAAAAAGTCTGTAGCTCTATACTGATCTCCAAAAGCATGTCTTCCAATCACAATTGGTTGAGTCCAACTGGGAACTAGTTTTGGAACATTTTTGCAAATAATCGGTTCTCTAAAAACTGTTCCACCTAAAATATTTCTTATTGTTCCATTTGGCGATCTCCACATCTTTTTAAGCTTAAATTCTTCTACGCGAGCTTCATCAGGTGTTATAGTTGCACATTTTACTCCAACACTATATTTTTTGATCGCATTTGCCGCATCCACTGTAATTTGATCCTCAGTCTTATCTCTACTTTCCATTCCTAGATCGTAGTACTTTAGGTCAACATCAATATAAGGCTTAATTAGCTTATCTTTTATAAACGACCATATAATTCTGGTCATTTCATCTCCATCTAGTTCAACTATTGGATTTTTAACTTTAATTTTTGGCATAAAATATTGATTGATAAACTCTATTTTTTATACATATTAAGAAAAATTTAGCAAACTTAAAATTATGTTTAATACAATTTTTCCAAAAATACACAAAGAAGGTTATAAATTCTTAGCTATTTCAATTTTAGCTACGTTCATTATTCTGTTTTTTTCCAAGTTTTTAGGTTTTATTTTTATTTTAATAACAGTGTGGGTCTACTATTTTTTTCGTGATCCTGAGCGATATTCAATTAATGATGATAAATTTTTAGTAAGTCCAGCAGACGGCTTAATTACAGATATATCTGAAAGATCTGGACCTGAAGAACTCAGATTAGAAAATACAACTTATACAAGGGTAAGTATTTTTATGAACGTTTTTAATTGTCATGTTAATAGAATTCCAACATCAGGCAAAGTAGAGGAAATTTATTATAAACCAGGTAAATTTTTGAATGCATCTTTAGATAAAGCTAGCGAAGAAAATGAAAGAAATTATTTTAAGATAAAATCAGCTAGCGGAGATGAAGAAATAATAATAGTTCAGATCGCAGGACTGATTGCAAGAAGAATAGTCTGTGAAGTAGAACAGGGACAAGAATTAAAACAAGGAAATAGAGTTGGTATGATAAGATTTGGAAGTAGGATAGATATGTATTTTAAAAATAAAAAAGTTTTAGCTAAACTAGGACAGAACGTAGTCGCCGGTGAAAGTTTGATAGCCTCAGATTGATGGAACAAAATAAAAAATTTAAATTAGTATCATCAAAAAAAACAAGATATCTCTTACCGAATATTCTTACCTTAGGTGGAGTTTGCCTTGGAATAAGTTCTATAAAATTTTCGATTGACGGAAACTTCAGTCTTGCAGTAATTTTAATTTTGTTTGCTGCAATTTTAGATGCTTTAGATGGAAGAATCGCTAGGTTAATTAAAGGCACATCCGACTTTGGAAAAGAATTAGATTCTTTAACAGACTTTGTAAGTTTTGGGATTGCTCCAGTTTTTATTTTATACTTTTGGGATCTTAACAATTATGGAAAACTTGGATGGGCAATTACATTAATTTATTCTGTTTGTTGTGTTTTAAGATTAGCCAGATTTAATTTAACTAAAATTGATAATCAAGAAGGATGGAAAAATAATTTTTTTGAAGGAGTTCCTTCTCCAGCAGGGGGTTTATTAATTTTGTTTCCTCTAATTTATGAACTAAGCGATCTAAACTTTAACCTCGATCTAAAAAATGTCACACCTTATTTTACAATTTTAATTGCTTTACTATTAGTTAGCAAGATACCAACCCTCTCACTAAAAAAGATATCAATTTCATCTAAAGCTACAATTTTTTTACTTTTATCTATGGGAATAATTTTTATAGCTTTGTTATTTTATACTTTTACTGCTTTACTCTTTTTTGGTTTTTTCTATCTTTTATCTATTCCAATTAGTATTTTCTTATTTAAAAAACAACAAAAGAAATATTCGCTTAAAATATCTGATGAGGACCACGAAGATATTTTATAATGAAAAAATCAATACGTGTTAAGAAAAGCAATTCTTGGAAAATAAAACAACACAGAGATCAATATTTTAAAAAATCAAAAATTTTGGGGTATAGATCAAGAGCTTCATTTAAACTTATAGAATTAAATGAAAAATTTAAATTTATTAAAAAAAATTCTTATCTCCTAGATCTGGGATCATGTCCTGGAGGATGGTCACAAGTTGTAAGCAAAGTCATAACTTCTGGAAAAATACTATCAATCGATATCAAACCAATGAAACCTATTAAAAATGTTTCCTTTTTCAAGAGCGATATTTTTGATGATACTACTAAGGCTAATATCCAAAAATTTTTTGATGGAAAATTAGATGTTATCATTTCTGATATGGCCGCTGATACAACGGGAAATAAGTCTTTAGACTCTATGAGGACTAATCAACTATGTTTAGAAATTCTTGAATTTTCTTCAAAAATACTCAAATCAAATGGAGTATTTGTATCCAAGTTATTTATGGGAGAGGACTTTATTGAAGTTAAGAAACTAGCTAAGTCTTTATTCAAAGATGTGAATTTTTTTAAACCAAAGTCAAGTAGAGATGAGTCAAAAGAGACTTATTTACATTGCAAAATTTTAAAGACTTTATAATTTTCAAAAATTGTATATAAGTATTTATGGGTACAATAAGAGAGTCTTTAACCTTTGATGATGTGTTACTTCTTCCCCAATATTCAAGTGTATTGCCATCAGAGACTGACATAACATTAAAATTAACCTCAAAAATTACACTTAAATCTCCTTTTATGTCTTCAGCCATGGATACAGTTACTGAGTCTAAAATGGCTATTGCGCTAGCGAAAGAAGGAGGCATTGGTGTAATTCACAGAAATTTGAATATTAAAAATCAAGTAAAAGAAATTAATAAAGTAAAAAAGAAAAAATTAATGGTTGGGGCTGCAGTTGGAACAAGTGATGAAGATATAAACAGAGCAAAAAATTTAATTGATTATGGTTGTGACTTAATTGTAGTAGATACAGCTCATGGTCATAGCAAAAAAGTATTACAAATATTATCAAAACTAAAAAAAAATAATAAGAACGTACCAATTTGTGTGGGTAATATAGCAACAGGCGAGGCTGCAAAAATGTTATATAATTCTGGAGCTGATATAATTAAAGTAGGTATTGGACCAGGGTCAATTTGCACGACAAGAATGGTAGCAGGAATAGGTGTGCCGCAGATATCAGCAATTATGTCAGTTAAAAATGCACTTAAGAAAAAAAATGTGAAAATCATTTCTGATGGAGGAATTAAATTTTCAGGAGATATAGCAAAAGCTATCGCAGCTGGAGCTGATGTGATAATGATGGGTTCTATTTTTGCGGGAACAGAAGAAAGTCCAGGAAAAAAATTTAACTTAAAGGGTAAAATCTATAAAAAATATAGAGGCATGGGGTCCATTGGAGCTATGTCAGCAGGATCTGCTAATAGATATTTTCAAAAAAATTATAAAAATAAATCAAAATTTGTTCCAGAAGGTGTAGAGGGCAGGGTAGAATATAAAGGAAACGTATCAAAAATTATTTACCAGTTAAAAGGAGGATTGAGATCCTCTATGGGCTATATTGGTGCTAAAAACTTATCTCAAATATCAAAAAATGCAAAATTTGTAAAAATTACAAAAGCCGGTTTCTATGAAAGCATGGTACATAGTGTAGAAATGACACAAAAAACAATTAATTATAAATTATGACTTTTAGAATCTTTTTAATTATATTTATAATAATTGCTCCGAATTTTTTATTTGCAAATACCCAATATTTTCAAGAAGCACTTAACTTATATGAAAATAAGAAATTTAGTGAGGCAAAATTTAAATTTGAACAGGATATAGTATATAATCCAAAAAGAGAATTGTCGTATCTTTATTTATCTAAAATTTTTAAAAATCTAAAAAAAATAAAGCTTCAAGAACAAAATCTGAATACAGTTATTTTACTCAATCCTAAAAATGAAGAAGCGATTTATAGCCTAGCGAAACTTAAATTAGAAGCATCAGACTACAGTAAAAGCAAAGAGCTAAATAATAAACTTATAAGTTTTTGCAATAAATTCTGTAGTCGAAGTCAAAAATTAAAAATAGAAATTGAAAATTTATCAAAAAAATAAATGCAATTTCAAAATATTAAGGAAAAAATACTTATTATAGATTTTGGTTCTCAAGTAACAAAACTGATTGCTAGGCGTGTAAGAGATTTAGGAGTATATTCAGAAATAATTACTCCAAAAGATATCAAGCAATTTAGAAACTTTGAAAAAGTCAAAGGAATTATTCTTTCTGGAGGACCTTCTACAGTCACTAAAGATAAACATCAAAGCGTTCCAAAAAATATTTTTTCAAAAAAAATACCAATTCTAGGTATTTGCTATGGTCATCAACTTATAGCAAAAATTTATGGAGGAAAAATTAGATCATCAAAAAAAAGAAGAGAATTTGGAAGAGCAATCATTATAAAAAAAAATAATTCACTTCTAACAAAAAATTTTTTTAATTCAAAAAAAAATGTTTGGATGAGCCATGAAGATGCAGTAGTTAAGTTACCAAAAAACTTTAGAGCTATTGCGTATACGCAAAGTTCAAAATTGACAATAATTGAAAATCGCAAAGAAAATATATACGGAGTTCAATTTCATCCAGAAGTAACTCATACAGAAAATGGAAAATTGATTTTTAAAAATTTCTTATTTTTAATTTGTAAAATAAAGAAAAAATGGAATGTTTCCTCTCAAAAAATAAGACTTATTCAAGATATAAAACAAAAAGTAGGAAATCATAAAGTTATCTGCGCTTTATCTGGTGGTGTAGATAGTAGCGTTGCAGCCCTACTTATTCACAAGGCAATTAAAAAAAATTTAATATGTATAATGGTTGATACAGGTCTTATGAGAAAAGATGAGTTTAAATACACTTTTAAGATTTTCAAAAATAAATACAATTTCAATATAAAATTAATAAATGCTTCACATCTTTTTTTAAGAAAATTGAAAAATATTTCAAACCCTGAAAAAAAAAAGAAAAATTATTGGTGCTTTATTTATAAAAATTTTTGAAAGAGAGTCTAAGAAAATAAAAAATATAAAATTTTTAGCACAGGGGACTCTTTATCCAGATATTATTGAAAGCAGATCTTCTACTGGAAGTAAAACATCTAAGATTAAATCACACCATAATGTAGGAGGGCTCCCAAAAAAAATGAACTTGAAATTAGTAGAGCCTTTAAAGGAATTCTTTAAAGACGAGGTTAGAGTACTAGGTAATTCACTCGGCCTAACCAGAAACATTTCTTACAAACACCCTTTTCCGGGGCCAGGTTTAGGAATTAGAATAATTGGAAATATTACATCTGAAAAAATAAAAATCCTTCAAGAAGCTGATTATATTTATATAAATGAATTAAAAAACAGTGGACTTTATAAAAAAATTTGGCAGGCTTATGCCGCATTACTTCCAATAAAAACGGTCGGAGTAATGGGTGACTCACGAACTTATGAATATACATGTTTATTGAGAGCTGTTACCTCTGAAGACGGTATGACAGCAGATTATTTTAATTTTCCAAAAACGTTTTTAGATAAAATCTCTAATAAAATTGTAAATAATGTTAAAGGTATAAACAGAGTATTATATGATATAAGCTCAAAACCACCTAGCACTATTGAACTAGAATAAAAAATGAATAAAAAAATTTTAAATATTTTAAAAAAAAAAAATAAGTCACCAATTGTAAGTTTGACTGCTTACTCAAAAAGTGTTGCAAAAATCTTAGATAAATACTGTGATATCATTTTAGTTGGAGACTCAATGGCAAATGTTTTGTACGGATTAGATAATACCCACAAAATTACCTTACAAAATATAATCCAGCATACTTTAAGTGTAAAAAAAGGAATAAATAAATCATTACTTGTAGTTGACATGCCAAAAGGAACATACACGAATGAAAATCTTGCAAAAAAAAATGCTAAATTGTTAATTAAAATTACTGGATGTGATGCAATTAAAATAGAGAGTAACAATAAAAATTTTAAGATTATTAATACATTAGTGAAGGCAAAAATCCCAGTAATGGGTCATATAGGATACACGCCACAATTTAAAAAAAAATTTAAAATTCAAGGTGGAACAAAAAATAAAAGAAAAAAACTTCTAGAGGAGGCACTTGCGATTGAAAAAGCTGGAGCGTTTTCTATTGTTCTAGAATGTATTGTTCCACAAACTTCAAAATTGATAACCAACAAATTAAAAATACCTACAATTGGAATAGGGTCATCGAATAATTGCGATGGCCAAATACTGGTTACAGATGATATGTTAGGATTAAGCGGTTTTTACCCCAAATTCGTAAAAAAATATGCTTCATTAAATAGAATAATTGAAAAAGCTGTAAAAAAATATACTAGAGATGTAAAAATAAAAAAATTTCCAAAAAAGAAAAATTTTTTAAATGGATCAAAATTTTGAAAAAAAAATAGATTTTAAAGAAAAATTATTTTTTCTCTTTAAAGAAAATAAATTTAAATTGATAATATTATTTTTTTTAATATTATCTACTGGAGTATTTTCAATATTTTTCAAAATTAATAGTGAAAAAAAAAATAATTTAATTTCTGAAAAATTTATTCAAGCTGGAATTAACTTAGATTCAAATAACACAGAATTATCAAAAAAAATTTATAATGAAATCATCTTAGAAAAGAATGAATTTTATTCAATTTTAGCTTTGAACATAATTTTAGAAAAAAAGTTAGAAACTAACGAAAAAGTAATTTTGAGCTATTTCAAAATTATCGAAAATTTAAAATTATCAAAAGAAAAAAAAGATTTAGTAAATTTAAAAAAAGCTCTATTTCTGATCGAAAAGTCTAAATTTACTGAAGCGAACAAAATTTTAAATAGTTTAATCTTAAATGAATCAAAACTTAAAAACATAGCTCAAGAAATTTTAGTCAATTAATTACAATCAATGAAATTACTTCTTAATATTTTTTTTTTATTATTATTTCTGAGCTGTTCATTTGATAACAGGACTGGAATTTGGAATAATGAAAATAATCCACTAAACAAAAATAAAAATAATAAAACTTTCTCTGAATTTAAAACTTTATCTTCTAAAAACGATAGTTTTAATAAAATAATACCTTTTGAAAAGAATGAGGTAATATTTTTGTCAAAGGCTGAAATCAACAATAGTTGGAATGATATTTATTACAATAAAACAAATAATCCAATAAATTTCAAATATGAAGATTTAAATAAATTAATTTTCAAAAGTAAAAAAATTACAAAGCATGAAATAGGAAATTATATCTTATTAGAGAACAACATAATTTTTGCGAGTACAATAAAAGGTGATATAATTTTTTATTCTATAGAACAAAAAAGAGTCGTAAATAAATTTAATTTTTATAAAGAAAAATTTAAAAATATTCCAAAAAAATTAAACATTATTGTTCAAAATAACATTATTTACATCTCAGATAACCTAGGATTTTTATATGCATTTGACTATTTATCGGATAAACTTTTGTGGGCACAAAACTATAAAATACCCTTTAGATCAAATTTAAAATTATACGAAAATCGTTTAGTTGCAGCTAATCAAAACAATATTTTATATTTTTTTGACAAAAATAGTGGTGAGATATTAAAACTAATTCCAACTGAAGAAACATTAATCAAAAATCAATTTGAAAATAATATATCAATAAGTAAGAATTTTACTTATTTTCTTAACACATACGGATCTTTTTACGCAATAGACAATAAATCAATGCAGATCCTATGGTTTATTAATTTAAATCAATCGAATGATCTAAATCCTAGCAATTTATTTTTAAGTAATCAAATTGTAAACTACAAGAATAATAGTATTGTAACATCTAATAAATTTACTTATGTTTTGAACAATGAGAGTGGACTTGTTGAATTTAAATACAATTTTTCCTCTTTATTTAAACCCATAGTTAATAATAATAATGTTTATTTGATCTCAAAAGACAATCTTCTTATATGCTTCAATTTACGAAATGGAAGAATATTATATTCTTACAATATTGACGAAATGATTTCAAATTTCCTTAAAATTAAGAAAAAAAAATCAGAATTAAAAAATATAGTCATTGCTGAAAATAAGATTAATATTTTTCTGCAAAATTCTCACGTTTTGAAATTGAGCCCATCTGGAAAAATGATAGATGTTATCAAACTTCCCTCAAAATTAAAAACGTATCCTATATTTTTTCAAAAAAATCTCATTTTTATTGATAAAAAAAATAAGATATCGATTGTAAATTAATTATTTGATTTTCCGCTCAGTAGCGACAACTGTTTAACTTTAAGTCCTTTTAATTTATCAGATGGCTTTATAGGATACTCACCTGTGAAATAATGGTCACTAAATTGTGGGTAACCTGAATTTCTACTAGAACCTGTAAGAGCTTTATAAAGACCGTTTAAACTTAAAAATTTAAGTGTTTTAGCGTTTATATGATCACACATTTCTTTTAAAGTTTTTTCATGTGCTAGAAGTTCTTCTTTTGTAGGCATATCAACTCCATAGTAATCTGGAAATTTTATTTCTGGGCAAGCTATTCTTACATGAACTTCTTTAGCACCACTTTCATAAAGCATCTTAACAATCTTATGACAAGTTGTTCCTCTCACCAATGAGTCATCTATTAATATTAAAGATTTATTTTTAACAATTGATTTAGTAGAACTAAGTTTTAATTTTACACCTAAACTTCTAATACTTTGTGTTGGTTCTATGAAAGTCCTTCCCACGTAATGGTTTCTTATTAAACCTAACTCAAAAGGTTTCTTTGCTTTTTCGGCAAAGCCTATAGCTGCAGGCACACCCGAGTCTGGCACGGGAATCACCATATCTGCTTCTAAATCGGTTTCTTTAGCAAGCTCAAATCCTAAATTTTTTCTGTATTCATAAGCGCATTTGCCATTAATAACACTATCAGGTCTCGCAAAGTAAATATATTCAAATATACATGGTCTTGGTTTTTGTGTCGGAAAAGGTTTTATACTTTTAAGCTCATCATTTTCAATTATAACAATTTCTCCATTTTCAACATCTCTAATATAAGTAGCTCCAACAATATCTAAAGCACATGTTTCAGATGCAAAAATATAAGAGTTTTTTAGCTTCCCAATAACTAGAGGTCTTATTCCAAATGGATCTCTTACTCCTACTAATTTTTTATTTGTCATCAAAATTAATGAATAACCACCTTGAATTTGAAACAACGCATCAATCAGTTTTTCTAAAAATTTTTCCCTTTTCGATTTTGCAACCAGCTGAACAATAGTTTCTGTATCACTTGTAGTTCTAAAAATTGCACCATCTTTTACAAGAGCTTCCCTGAGTAACAATGCATTAGTTAAATTTCCGTTATGAGCTAAACTTAATCCTCCCATATGTAAATCAGCAAAAAAAGGTTGAATATTTCTTAATGAGGTTTCACCTGTTGTGGAATATCTATTATGTCCAATTGCAAAAAAACCAGGTAATCTTTTTAAAGTTTCATGGTCAGTAAAGTGATCTCCAACTAAGCCATGTCTTTTTTCTGAGTGATAATTTTTCCCATCGAATGAAACAATACCGCAACCTTCTTGCCCTCTATGCTGTAATGCATGTAAACCTAATGCAACTAATGTAGAAGCATCTTCATGGTTAGACACTCCAAATATTCCGCACTCTTCTCTTAGTTTGTCTTTTTTAGATTTTTTCAATTTTTTCTTTCGTGTCTATGAAATCTTCATTAGAGGGAAATTCCTCAATTAAAATTTCACTACCATTATAAATTAAATTAAAAGATATTGCATCTTCAGCCGATATACCCCAATTTTTATAAGGATAAAACCAATTTAATATAGAAAATACACATACACACACAACATAACCCTTAAAAACTCCGAATAATACGCCAAAAGATTTATCTATTGACCCCACTCCAGTCCAAGTGACAGCTCTACCAAAAGCTTTTCCCAAAACTATAGTTAAAAACAAAGTAAAGATAAAAATAACAATACCAAGTCCAATGTTATTTACAAATTCAGATTCAATGTAATCACTTACTGTAGGTTGAAGTTTTGGAACCAATATGATTGTTACTACAGTTGAAAGAACCCACTTCATAAATGAAATTAAGCTTAAAGAAAACCCTTTTAAAAAACATTGTACTATGAAATAAACAAAGATTAATGAAACTGATACATCAAAAAAATTTATATTATTAATAAAATCTTCAAAAACTTTATTCATTATTTAAACTTTGTACTTCTTTACCGAAAGGTTTATAGATTAATAAAAGTTTTGGTAATAATGTTAGAACTGAAATCATTGCTAGCAGCATTGCTATACCGGTAAAAATACCAAAATATATTGTTGGTATAAAGTTTGAGAATATAAGAATAGAAAAACCAAAAACTATCGTTAAAGAAGTATTTAAAATTGCGATCCCAACTGTACTATGACATCTCTCTAAAGTTTTATTATAATTTTTTATTTTTACAAATTCCTCTTTAAATCTATAAATGTAATGAATACTATTATCAACTGCAATACCAATAGTTATTGCAG
>MDSW01104396.1_pt1 | contig 12773 bp, 10 predicted proteins | sample 811171 | NCBI WGS metagenome assembly MDSW01 (sample SAMN05326641, study PRJNA326480) | marine metagenome | isolation source: seawater | place: Atlantic Ocean: North West | collected 2012 | reverse complement strand
TGGCTGCATCCAACTCAGACCCTTGCTGACGTGCATCGAGTCCTAGCACCTTCAAAACACCCACAACTTCGCCACGATGCATGAGGGGCCATTGTACCGTTAGGCGCCGACCTTCATCGTCGGTTTCACGGCTGTAGGCTTTACCCGAACGCAGTACTTGTTCGCCCGTCGCTTCGCCTAATCGCAAAATAGGAACGCGCCACTCGACACCTTCAACCCCTGCGCTGGCAATAAAGCGAAGTTCGCCAGATCCATTAAGGTCCGCCCACAATATAGCTGCATCGGCTCCGCAAATGTCCACAAAGCTATCGACCACTGCCCGCGAGAGGCTATCTAAATCTCCCAATTGATTCAGATGAAGTCCCAAATAGTGAACCCGTTCCTGCAATCTCAATCCGCGTCTAACCGAACGCGGGGTTTCAACATCAGATAGGAAATGGTCCAAGCGTTCTGCCAACGATGTAATCTCTGATTCTGAAATATTGGAATCTAAATACTCAAAGGCCCCACGTCCACGCAGCTCCACGGAGTTGGCGGCGTCAAACCGGGTCGTTAAGACAAGCAAACTGATGGGGTCCACACCATCCAAGCACAATTCGACAAGATCTTGACCCTGAGGTGTTGGCAATAACTCCTCAGCAAGTACAACCGCACCGAACCGCGTCATGCGAGATTCGCGCAGACCTTCTCCAACCGTAGCCACAACACAAACTTCAATTAAGCTCTTTTCAAATACACTGCGCCAGCGACCTGCAACTTCGGGGTCATCATGCACAAATAGTATTGGACTCGCGGTCATCAGTCCTCCCAAGTGCCTGTAAAGACTTTGCGAGCTTCACCTCGCATGGTTACGACATCTTGATCATCGACGTATATATCTAAGGTACCCCCAGGCAACTCTATGGAACTCCATGCATTACGCTGCGCTAACCCTGCCCTCACAGCAGATATTCCCACAGCACACGCCCCACTTCCACAAGCCTGCGTAATTCCCACACCGCGCTCATAAACCACCGTCTCAAAACCCTTGGCATGAGAACGCGCAAAACCAACATTCACCCTATCGATAAAATCGGGGTGAGACTCCAATAACGGGCCAAACTCCTCGGCCAAAGCCATGGGGTTTTCCTCGGTAAAAATCGTTACGTGGGGGTTTCCAAAGAAATGACAGCGGCCGGTAAAGCTTTTCCCAGCTGCACTGAAATCGATGGCTTCTCCCGCCGAAGCCTGTTGGGGCAAGGTCTTATGCTCGGTCAAGGGCTTACCCATGACTACCAAAAAGGTGGATTCATCTACCTTTTCACAAGCATAGCTTTCACCGCTGACGACTAAGTCTAACGTATTATTCTCGGCCGGAACCGCGCCCAAATCGTAAAGAAAGCGCAAAATACATCGCATGCCATTGCCGCACATACCGGCGTCGCTTCCGTCCGCGTTCTGCACCTTCATCTCAAACCCATCGGTTGAATGCGGCCACAACGCCAGAATCCCATCGGCTCCAATACCCCGATGTCGGTCGCAAATCTCCTGAACCACATCAGCAGCGAGCGGGTTTTGCCAATCACGTGCATCCACAACCACAAAGTCGTTGCCAGCACCTTCGTATTTTGAAAATTCGATCACCTATGGAGTCTCCCAAGAAGCTGAGAAGACCTCAAAGGCAGGTGGGAATCAAGTCCTCACTGAAACCCGTGAAAAGCGCTCAAATAGACGCGCCGAAGCACAAATTGCGTTCAATTCAGCCTCACCCACCGCTTGGGGGCCATCGCTCAGGGCTTCTTTGGGATTCATGTGGATTTCCACCATCACTCCGTCTGCCCCAGCGGCCAGTCCCGCGCGGGCCATAGGCACAATGAGGTCGCGCCGACCAGTACCATGGGAAGGGTCCACAATGACCGGTAGACCATGCACATGCCGTAAAAGAGCCACCGCGCCGATATCCAACATATTGCGGGTTTGGGTCGCCAGTCCTTGAACGCCGCGTTCGCAAAACACCACGGAACGAGCACCAAAGGCCAGTAAATGCTCTGCCGACATCATCCAATCCTCTAAAGTGGCCGCCATCCCGCGCTTTAACAAAATGGGTTTAGCCATGGCCCCCACATCTTTGAGCAAAGAAAAGTTCTGCATGTTACGCGAACCAATCTGAATCATGTCTGTATGCTCAGCGACCACGCAAACATCATGCTCACTCATAACTTCGGTGACCAGCTTCAAGCCATTTTGATGAGCCGCTTCGCTCAACCATTTCAGTGCGGGATCACCCCGACCTCGAAACGAATAAGGAGATGTCCGAGGCTTGTAGGCTCCGCCCCTTAAAATATGGGCTCCGGCTCGCGCAGCTATGGCAGCCAATTCGTGAATTTGCTCTTCGCTTTCAGCACTGCAGGGTCCAGCCATCACTACCGGGTTGCTGTCACCGCCAATCAGGAGGTCGCCTACGATGGCGGCTTGGCCCTTAAGCATATCAAGCTTTGGGTGTGAGCTTTTAGGAGCCAGTACATCGGCGACGCCCGGAACATCCATTAACAATTCGCGGGTACATGCCGAAGAATGCGGCTCCACAACCAATACAGGCTGCTGCGTTCCCTGAGCCAAAGACACCCATTGGCCCAGTGCTTTGAGAGAACCGGCCACATCCGCAGCATCGGCACCCTCTTTTAGCGTGATTAATTTCAAGCCACTCATTACAGACCTCTATTTACAACAGTCTCCACAACTGTTGCCAAAGCATCCCGGGCCCGCCCTACCGGAGTATATTCAAGAGCCAAAAGAGCTTCATCGGCCAATTGCCGCGCTCTGATTCGGGTGTCTTCCAAACACCCCGTTGCCAAAATTTTCTCACGAATCGCCGCTGACTCATCCAAGCTCAAAGGCTTGTTCGACATGGCGACTTCGCGGACCAGGCGCTCTACTTCTGAATCTCGCTCACATGCAAGAATTAATGGCCAAGTGAGTTTGCCTTCTTGCACATCGGTCAAAACCGCTTTTCCAGTCACGCGAGGATCTCCAGCGAGGTCCAAAATGTCATCAACAATTTGGAATGCCAATCCAATCATGACCCCATAACGTCCGTAAGCATCAACCGCGGTCTCACTGAGTCCACCAGCAGTAGCACCCGCTCTCAGTCCCCAGCGAAAAATGGCCGCGGTCTTTCCGTAAATGATGCGGTGATACGCATCACGGTCCGGAACAAACTGGTTCCGTCGTTCAAGTTGCAATGCTTCGGCCTTTACCATCAAGTCGATGACATTCATGAGGCTGGCCAGCAAATCCATGTGGCCGGTGCGCTGGACACGTCGTAGCGAATCAATCAAGAGATAATCACCACCCAAAACGCTGGCAGAGTTGCCGTAAACAACACGCGCAGTTTCGGCACCACGACGGTAATCGCCCTCATCCAGAACATCATCATGCAAAAGTGTTGCGGTATGGACCAGCTCACTGGCCACGGCAAAGTCGCGAACCGTCTGATTCATGGCTTGCCCGCCGGCTCGCGCCGCAAGAACGACGCAAAGCGGTCTCACACGTTTACCGGGCTGACAGAGTAAATGAGCTGCCGCCAAATCCGCCAAGTCTGCACCTGCAGGAGCTTTTTGAGCAATATCTTGCTCCAAGCTCATGAGGTCGTCGGCCAACCAGGCTTTAATTTCCATCAATTTTGCAGTCAGATCTTCCATGCCCGCGGTAGCGCTTGCGCGCACCATAGGTTCCATCACCGCCGACGATGATTCATAGTAACTACTTGCAGAGGGGACGCTAAAGTGATTCATCACAAATTACCTTTTGACTGATTGCCGGAGCAACCATGGCTTTTCAACATATCGTCACTGTTCGTTTCAATGAGGTCGACCGCGCTGGAATTGCCTTCTTTGGTCGAGTTTACGAGTACTGCCACGCCGTCTTCGAGGAACTCCTCGTGGCGATGGGAAACAGTATCTCCAACGTTTTCGATAACGGGAAGTGGGGCATGCCGCTCGTCCACTCCCACGCTGACTATAAGAGACCGATGCGACTCGGCGAGGAACTCACCATCGAGGTGACCGTTCCCAGCGTTGGGGATACTTCCATCACCTTTGACTACCGCGTGCTCGGTCCCGAAGGTGACTTGAGATGTACCTGTCAGCTGGTCCACGTCATTGTCGACCTTGCAACCTTCAAGCCGCGTGAAGTTCCCGAAGATTTGCTGCAGGCGGTCCGTCATTTCGATCTCATGCCCAAGACCGATACCGGCGGCGACACTGCTTAGAGTCTTACGGTCGAGTTTGCCAATGCCCGCTTGAGGCAAGACATCAACCCGGAAGAACGCATCGGGAATTTCAAAATCGTTTAGAGAGTCACGCAAAAACGCGCGAAGACTTGCGTCACTCACAAGGCTTTCAGAGCGAGGGGCGACTATGAATGCGACCGGTCTTCGTCCCCAGCGGCTGTGCTGCACACCTACGACTGCTGCCGCGTCGACCATGCTTGACCGCAAAAGGGCCTCTTCTATTTTCCGGGGAGCGATATTTTCTCCACCCGAAATCATGATGTCATCAGCACGGCCGAGAACATGAACACAGCCTTGCTTATCGATAAAGCCGCGGTCACTGGTTTGCAGCTCTCCACCAGCAACCACCGGTCCAGCTATCGTTAAAATTCCTTCGTGTTCTTGAACCCGGGCAAAACCAAGTGATGGGCCACTCCCCGCGTGTTCACTGAAATCTCCAGCAAAACGCGTTGCAACTTGAGACGCAGATTCTGTCATGCCCCAAGTTAATGCCAGCGGGTAGCCAAGTTCCTTAGCCCGGGCGAGAATATCTCCCGGGCATGCATCACCGCCAATCAAGATGGCTCGGAGGTCACGCGGAGGCTTTGAGTCTCCCGATACCTGTATCACTCGGCGCAGCATTTCGGGAACCAAAGAGCAAAGCGATATTTCACTGCTGTGGATCCGGCGGCTGAACTCTTCTGGAACAAAGGGCCAAGCCAGTTCCACTGTCACCACAGCCCAAAGCGCTCGCATCAAAATTGAGAGTCCACCTACATGGTGAAGCGGAAGTGCACACAACCAAGTGTCGTTTAAATCATGGCCCAATCGAATCATGGAGCCCATAGCACTGAAGAAGAGCTGAGAAGTCGTGATTGATACCATTCGAGGTGTTCCTGTAGACCCCGAAGTTGCGAGCTTTATTCGAACGTCTTCCAAATCCCAGTGCCGCTCTTGTTCAAACAGAGCCCCACGCTGAGCAAGTCCACAAACATTGGCCCCGCTCTGCTTAAGCCGCGTCAACCAGGTATCATCGGCCAACCAGATTTTGATGTCATTTGTAGCTACAAAATCACGCCATTCATCCTCAGCCATTTCACAATGAGCCGGCAACGCCACTGCGCCCAACCAACCAATAGCGTGAAGGCCAATCACCCACTGGGTATCGTAAGTGCCAACCAGGCCAACGGTATCGCCAGCACACACACCTAAAGTGTGAAGACATCCGGCAAGCGCCTGCACTTCACTCAGCAGCTCTGCGTAGGTAACCCTGGAGCCGCCCATTTGTAGTGCTACGTGCCCGGGCCGTGACAATGCCGCGCTTTGAAGAGGATGAGGAATCGTTGTCATGCAAAGACCCTCACATTCTCAAGACCTAAACCATTCATTTCAGGCAACGCGATGATGCCGTCTACGGCTTTTGGTAGAGTTGCGGAATCTTTTTGTAGCCATCCACCGGTATCGAGACCAGCGGCTATCGTGCCCTCACCGTCCAAAGCTGCCGCCACATGCAATGCACTCGCTCGGCCAATGGCAGAATCAAGAGCGGTTGTAACCATGACCTTGAGGCCGCGTTGCTGTGCTAAGCGTCCCAACTCATAGGTTTTTGCCGGACCACCACAAAACATGGGTTTTAGAACAACGATATCAGCGGCGCGCTTCTCTAGAACATCCATGACTTGCCCGGTGGTTCGCACCGACTCATCTGCGGCAACGGGAATTGGCGATTGGGTACACACCCAAGCAAGTCCTTCGATATCATCGGCATCCACCGGCTGTTCAATACATTCTATTTGAAGCGGTGCAAGACGCCGAAGAACATCCACAGCCCACCCGGGCGTCCAAGCTCCGTTGGCGTCCAGCCGGATTTTAACTGAGTCCCCAACGGCTTCTCGAACCGATAGAACCCGACGTAAGTCCTCGGCAGCTTCCTGATAGCCCACCTTAAGTTTAATCGTTCGAAAACCTTCTTGAACCGCCACAAGTGCCGATTCAGAGTCAGCCGCTAGGTGCGCCGTTTCAACCTGGGAAGCAGCTTCAGGATTCAAGAACCGCGCAAGGCTTACACCCGCTTCTTGACTCAATCCATCAAGCCAAAGCTCTTCAACACCATGGCGAACGGAGGGCGCCAAATTCAGGGCATCCAAAGATGCTCCGATGGCTTCGGCCGTTGCTCCCAAATCCAGCAACGAGGATTTCTCATGAAGTTCTTGCAACTGTGCTTGAGCCTGCTCAAAAGTCTCTTCACTAAAATCTGGAAGCGGAGCAACTTCACCATGGCAGACATACCCCTCTGGAGTTTCTGCACGCAACACCAAGCCCCGTCGATTTCGCAACTCTCCCATCGCGCTTCTTAATTTACGCGTTAAGCCAAAGCTGTATGGCTCAATGTGGAGTTCGCCTAACTTCACAGATTCACTCCAACGGCAAAGAGAGCGGAATAAATGAGACCAAGCTGAGCGGTCGCACCTAAGAGCGGGTTTAAAGCGGCACCGTCGGTTTTAAGCACCTGTCCGATACGGCGACTTGCCAAAGGAGCACTCAAGAGCGGTAAAAGCCAGCCCATGGGAGCGCGTTCCACAGCAACCATCACCAAAGGCAGTGCATAAGCTAAACCGACCAAAAAGAGATACTCACCACGCGTAAATCGCTCCCCAAAGCGTACCGCCCAAGTTTTCTTCCCTGCGAGAGCATCCGTTTGGCGGTCCCGAAGATTGTTCACAACCAAAATAGCAGTGGTCAAAAGACCTACGGGCAAAGATATCCAGAAAGCGTCCCAAGACAATTGCTGACACTGAACGTAATAAGTTCCGCAGACGGCGACCGGGCCAAAGAAGACCAATACAAAAATGTCACCCAAGCCAACGTAAGCCAGAGGCGCTGGTCCACCGGTATAAAGCACGCCGCATAAAATACTGACGATACCGAGTATCAAAATGGGTATCCCACCGTGCACCATCAAATAAACGCCAGTCGCAAATGCGAGTGCAAAAGTAATCACCGTTGCTTTCGCAACATCTCGCGGAGCTATCCAGCCACGCTGGGTCACCCGAACAGGGCCCAAGCGGTCTGCAGTGTCGGCACCTTTTTTAAAGTCAAAATAATCATTAGCCAGATTGGTTCCAATTTGGATGAAGAGAGCGCCGATAAGCGCCGCCAAAACAGGCACCCACGAAAACAATCCTTCTGCGTGGGCCGCCGCTGCGCCTAAAACTACCGGCGCCACTGCCGCCGGCAACGTGGCTGGACGAATCGCTTGTAGCCAAATCGAGAAAACACCGGGTTTCGATGTAGGACTTTGAAAAGTTGCGCTTGTCATAGCTGCTCTCTTTCCAAGGCGAGTTCGACATCTCGCCAAAGACGACGGTGCGCCTCTGTATTCAGCTCGCGGTCCGTAGGGACGACAATGACCCCCAAACCGGGTCGCTCTACCTCTTCACTCAAGAGATCTGCCACGGATTGCATATCTTGAGCTTGGCAAGCTCGCACACCTGCGGCTCGGCTAATCGCCAAGAAATCTTGCTCATGAGGCGTGATAAAATTTCGCTCGAAAACGTCAGGATGTTGGGCGATGGGTAAATGTTCAAAGATACCTCCGCCGCGATTGTCGACCACAACAATTGTCAAAGCATTGGTTTGGTCAGCAGCCGCATTTAAGGCTCCGACGTCATGGAGGAAGGTTAAATCGCCGCAAAATAACACTGCCGGCAACGAACTCGCTTCCGCTTCTCCAAGTAACGCAGAGATGGCGCCATCAATGCCATTGGCCCCGCGATGATGAACAATTGTTGCCTGACCGGGAAAAATTTTCACCATCGCATCGAGGTCGCGGATAGGCATGCTGTTGGACACGTGTAACAAGCTCTTTTCGGGCAGAGCCTTAACAATCTCTCGAGCAATTCCACCTTCCCAGAAAACTTCTGCACATAGAGCCGAAATTTGAGACTCGGTCACATCCGCGGCCTTTTGCCAGGCTGCAAGCCAACTTGAATCGGTGTCACATACGTCAACTGCTTGGACAAGCCCCGTGAAGACATCCACAGGATCCGCAGCTACAACCTGAGTTACAACTGCGTCCGGGTCATGCCAACCAGAGTTTGCTTCTAGAACACATGTGTTCTCTGCGTGCTTGGCTGCCCATAGACGCACCACTTTCGAGGTCGGCGTTTTCCCGAACCGCAAGACAAACTCCGGAGCCAATGCCTCGGAGACTTTTTTACCACGCAAGACAATATCTGCCGATGGAATCAGTAAATCGCAATCACTGAGCTTGGCTCGGATGCCTGAACCCGGTTCAGCAATCACCGGCCAACCTAAACGTGTAGCAAATCTCTTCACTGCTTCGGCCAGTAATGTCTCGCGTTCATCGCATGCACCATCGCGAGGTCCGGCAATGATCACACCACGCTTGTAAGCAGCGATGCTCTGTCCGAGATTTTCTAGCTGCTGCGTAGACAGTGTTCGGTTTGCGACTAGATTTTGTGGCACCACTGGCAGCTCAAAGTCCGGTAACGGTTCTCCCGCAGTCCAAAGAGGTTCACGAAATGGGAGGTTTAGGTGAACCGGCCCTGCGTTGTAACCACAAGCGGCATCGAACGCTCTTGCTCCGCAAGCGGCGACCCAGGCATCAGCGGGGCCATCCACTGTGGGCGCGGTTAGGTCTAGGTAGAGACGCGTGTAATCCCCAAAGAGTTTATTTTGGTCGATGGTCTGCAATGACCCCACTCCACGTAATTCTTGAGGACGGTCAGCACTCAAAACCAAGAGCGGGATGTGACTTTGCGACGCTTCGATCAACGCGGGGAAATAATGAGCAGCCGCAGTGCCCGACGTGCATACCAAAGCGGCCGGTACGCCATGGATACGCCCAAGTCCAAGTGCAAAGAAACCAGCACTTCGCTCGTCCAGCATCCTATGGATCCGAAGATTATCAGGACCGCGTTTCTCCAGCAGCCATTCCAAAGCCAAAATCAACGGCGTGTTGCGCGACCCCGGTGAAACCACGAAGTCTTCAACACCCCGGGTAACGAGGGCATGCAGCAACACCTGAGCCCGTTTCATATTGGCTTGGCTTAAACTCATGAATCACCTCGACGGGCCAACATGAGATTTTGTCGAATTGCGAGAAGCTTCATGGCTGTTTCGTCCCATTCAAGCTCTGGGCTTGAATCGGCGACTAAACCGGCACCCGCAAAGGCCCAAGCTTTATCTGCACGCAGCATCGCCGAGCGAATGGCAACCGCAAAAAGTGCCTCACCTTCCGTGGTAATCCAACCGACCAGGCCGGCATACCAACCACGATCTAAATCCTCGTTATCTTCAAGCCAGTTCAGCGCTGCCAAAGTAGGTGCGCCGCCTACCGCCGGTGTGGGGTGCATCCGAGCTAAGAGCTCCATAATCGTCCGTGGCCGGTCAAGTTCTCCGTGAATGCGGGTCTCAAGATGTTGCACATTTGAAAGGCGCAGCAGACTTGGTTCTTGAGCTACTTGAAGATTCTCGGCCAATGGCGTCAAAGCTTCACAAATTGCATTGGTTACAACTTGATGCTCGTGCCTATCTTTCGAACTGTTTAACAGCGCCTCTCCGAGTTCAGCATCGCCATCCTCAGTTTCTCCGCGGCGGGCTGTCCCTGCCAGCGAAACAGTCTCGACCCTTTCGCCATCAATGCGTAAGAAAAGCTCAGGGGTGGCCCCCACAAAAGAAGAACCGTCTGGCTTGCGAATCATAAAAACTTTGCAATCGGGATAGCGGTCGCGGAGCGCCTGTAGCGTGTGAACCGGTGCGAACACTGTGCCATCGGGAGCCTTCAAGCTTTCAGCTCGAGCCAGTACCACCTTGTTGAATTCTCCATGGCCAATGGCTTGCCGAGCCATCTCCACTTTCTCACACCAAGTACGACGGGCAGCTTCTCCCTGAGCAGTTTCAGGACTTAAGGACGATACGACCTCCGACAATGCATTGCGCCCCGCCCGCTCTTGCGCGCGCGACTCCAGTTCTGCAAGCCGGGCCAACCCTTTGACGATACGCTCACGAACCGCATCCACTGTTTCGTCGGGCTCAACCACGGTCGTGACCACGGCGCCTCGAGAAGATCCTTGTCGATGGAGCAAAAGTGTCGGGACCCAAAGGTGACCGTCTTCCCAGCCATCCCAAACCTCGCCGGAAGCACTCTCACGAGGAGCAAACGAAAAGCCTCCGACCGCGACGGGGACGCCTGTCGATACTTCTTCCATCGGGTCCAAAGACAGCTGAATGACTTGTTCAGAGAACTCTAAACAACCTGCTCCCGCCTGCGCAAATCGGATGACCGAATGCACTGGGAAACCAACTTCTTCACCGATGGCTGCAAAAGAACGATTTTCTCGCCCGTCACTCCAAGCCATGACTTGGTCGGAGGACGCGCATACCAAGTCCAGGTAGTCGAGAAAGCTAGTATTTATAAGGGCTCGGTGGATTCGAAGGTAAGAACGGAAATTGGCCTTGCGGGCCTGTGACAGGGCCTGCTCAATACCTATTTCCAAATGCAAAAGTGACGTTTGCTCCGGGTTATGTGCTGCGACCATTACATTAATTCCTGGTTCTTCAAGCGCCATACACGTTGTTCACCATCTTGTGAACACCCGAAAACAATTAAGTCGTTTTTGATATCCAGACTTGTTTTTCCTTGATAGGCCGTCTAAAGGCGGGACGAAGATGATGGAACCAAGAATTACCCCGGAAATTGAAGAAAAAGCGGGACAACCCCGGCTTGCGCACCAGGAACGTCTGGAAAAGCGAGTTCTTCATGTGGCGGACCGGGCCGGTGCCTTCATCGAATGGTGGGGATTTAAAGCCATCCATGGCCGAGTCTGGACGCTCCTCGCACTTCATAAAGGTCCCATGCCCCAAAGTTTGATTGCTCAAACCCTGGGTGTGAGCCGGGCGCTGGTCAGCCAAGCGATCGCGGAACTCCTTGATTTTGGGCTGGTTCAGCCGATCAGCAACCACCGCAATGCTCCCTATGAAGCCACCGTTGACGTCTGGCCAACCATCAGTGACATACTTCGAACCCGTGAGTGGATGCTTCTGGAGTCGGCTCGCGTCGCTCTTGAGTCCGCTATCAACGAAGCCCGCCTCCAAGAGGCTGCCGGCTACACCGTCAACTTTGATATTGAGCAAATGCAAATGCTGATGCGAATGACGGAATCGGCCCAGGCGTTTTTGAAGATGATCGTCAGCCTAAGGGTCCCTAAACCCATGGAAAACCTAGGAAGTCTGGCGGGTAAGGCCGCCTCCCTCATGAAAAACTTCCGAAACCGATCCAGCTGATTTTTTTACGGTTTTCGATCTCTGTGCTAGCTGATCTGATTATGAAGACCGTAATCAAAGCAGCCCTGACAAGTTTATTGCTGATGGCCACCATCAGCTGCACCTCGCACACACAGATTCCAAGCCATGTGCGAACCGCCATTGAACAATTTCACAATGGTCGGGTCATGGAGCTGCGACAATCCTCTTATTACGGCGATCTTTACGACGATACCGACAAGTGGCTGCTCTCGGCCCACGCCTTTGATTCGGTCCACCATATTGTGGATTTTGATGGCAAGCCGATTCACCCAACCGGCCAGAAGGGTATTGTACCCGCCGGAACGCGCTTTCTAATCGAGAAAATCGAATTCCCGGACACACTGGCACTCACCACGCGCATGCTCACCAGTCCCCGCTACCACACCTGGGTCTATCTTAAGCCCCTGGAACGACTGCCTCTGGAGACAGAGCGCCGAGACTACTTTGTCGTTTTACTCCCGATGGATCTTAAGGATCGCCAGGATGTAGAGGCCAATATTGCTAAAGTTCTCGCGCCTGAAGGCGATGTCAGCCGTTGGCTCAAAGATCGGCGACCGAGCGTTCGGGTTGCAATTGCCCACAAAGACCTACAGCCAGGCATGACCCGAGATGAACTCATAGCGGCGCGAGGCGAACCTCATCTCTGGATCGCGCAGCAAGGCAGTTATGGCCTGGAAATGGTGGCTTGGTATCCGGCGCAAGAAGCATGGATCCGCAATGGTAGAATTGTTGATCTGAAGCCTGGACGTCCAATCCAAAAGCAAGCCCCGAAAAAGCCTTCAGCTCCCTAAAGCCTAATCATTGCATCCATGTGCAGAATCGAGCTATCAACAAGATGTAACCCTTGTTTGTTATCAGGGTGGCTCTGATTGACTACAGTCTTGGTGTTGTAAGACTCTAAGCAATCGAGTCGTGTTCTTGGAGAGTTTTGTGACAACAACTGTCAAAGCAGAAAACATTGCCCCAGAAAGTCTCCTGACTTCGTATCAAGTCGGCTCACTGCTCCAGGTGAATCCAAGCTCGGTCAACAAGTGGGTCAAAGATGGTCGTATCCCGGCATTTAGAACGCCAGGTGGACACCGCCGAATTCGCGCCGCTGATTTGGTGCTCTTTCTTCAAGAGCACAGCATGCCGGTGCCGAAGATCTTAAACAACGCTGCCAAGAAACGCTTGCTGATTGTTGATGATGATCCGA
>MDSW01202513.1_pt1 | contig 12774 bp, 14 predicted proteins | sample 811171 | NCBI WGS metagenome assembly MDSW01 (sample SAMN05326641, study PRJNA326480) | marine metagenome | isolation source: seawater | place: Atlantic Ocean: North West | collected 2012 | reverse complement strand
GGCGAGGGCGCAGATCACCACGCAGCACGTGACTGCCACCATGCGCTGGATTCGGTTTTGCTCTTTTCCCTGCACGGTAACGATGATCCACTTCTCCCCCAGAGTCCGTGGCTATTTTGCAGTGCACCGGGGGGTGATGCAAGGCGCAAGGTCATGATTTTTAACAAGCTGCGCAGTATCTTACGCAAAGCGGATGACCCCGGCGGGGGAATGCGATAGGGTTTTGGTAGCGATGCCAGGGAGGAGCGCAAGATGATGCTGAATCTGTACCAGGTGGATGCCTTCGCCACACGGCCGTTCGAGGGTAATCCTGCGGCGGTGGTGCCGCTGGAGGCCTGGTTGCCGGATGCGGTGATGCAGTCCATCGCCGCTGAGAACAATCTGGCGGAGACGGCGTTTTTTGTGCCCGAAGGCGAGGGCTTTCGTATTCGCTGGTTCACCCCCACCGTGGAGGTCAGGCTCTGCGGCCATGCCACGCTTGCCTCAGCTTATGTGTTGTTTCAGGTCCTGGAATGGGCGGCTGATGAAATTTTGTTCGAATCTCTTTCCGGCCCATTGCGGGTAACCCGCGAGGAATCGGGCCTTACGTTGGACTTTCCCGCCCAACCCGGTGGGGCCTGCGAACCACCGGACAGTTTGTCCACGGCCTTGGGTGTCAACCCGGAGGCGGTGCTGGCGGCGGAGGATTATCTTGTGTTTCTGGATTCCCAGGATCAGGTGGCCGCGCTGGTGCCGGACATGGCGCTGCTGTCGCAGTTGGATTTGCGCGGTGTGGCGGTGGCCGCCCCCGGCCGCTGCCACGATTTTGTGGTGCGCTTTTTTGCTCCTGGCTGCGGCATCCCGGAGGATCCGGTGACCGGCTCCGCCTACACCCAACTGGCCCCCTATTGGGGGGAGAAGCTGGGCAAGTCCCGGCTGCGGGCACGGCAGATTTCCCCTCGCGGCGGCGAGGTGACTTGCGAACTGAAAGGGGATCGGGTGCGCATCAGCGGTTCCGCCGTTCTGTTTCTGGAGGGCCGGATTTATCTGTAACTTACCTGTAAATCCGCTGTAAAGGGTGACCGGGCGGTCTGATTTGGCGAGGCCAAAGCCCTCAAGGCCCCGTCATAGCTGGCCTGCGTCGAACATTCACCCAGAAAATACTGGCTATATGATCTATTAATTTTATTTATGCAGGAGGCCTCTTTAGAATGCGCAGCATTGGCAGTAAAGCCGTTTTTCTTTTGTTGGTACACACGCTCACTTCCTAAACATAGAGGATGAACCATGTCTAAGTACTCCGATTTTACCCAACAGGCCGCTTCGGTGATCGAAGCCAACGGCCCCACCTGGAGCGGGATCAATCCAGAGTATGTGGCTCGTATGCGTCTGCAGAACCGGTTCAAGACCGGCCTGGATATCGCCAAGTACACCGCCAAGATCATGCGTGAGGACATGGCCGCCTATGACGCGGACACCTCGAAATACACCCAGTCTTTGGGTTGCTGGCACGGCTTTATCGGCCAGCAGAAGCTGATCGCCATCAAGAAGCACCTGGGCAACACCAAGCGCCGGTATCTGTACCTGTCCGGCTGGATGGTGGCGGCCCTGCGTTCTGAATTCGGCCCGCTGCCGGACCAGTCCATGCACGAAAAGACCGCGGTTTCCAGCCTGATCGAAGAGCTGTATACCTTCCTGCGCCAGGCCGATGCCCGCGAACTGGGCGGCCTGTTCCGGGATCTGGACAAGGCCCGCAAGGCCGGTGACTCCGCCAAAGAGTCCGAGCTGCTGAACAAGATTGAAAACTTCGAAACACACGTAGTGCCCATTATCGCCGACATCGACGCCGGTTTCGGTAATGAGGAAGCCACTTATCTGCTGGCCAAGCAGATGATTGAAGCTGGCGCCTGCTGTATCCAGATCGAAAACCAGGTGTCTGACGAGAAGCAGTGCGGCCACCAGGACGGTAAGGTGACTGTGCCCCATGCCGACTTCCTGGCCAAGATCCGCGCCGTGCGGTATGCCTTTATGGAGCTGGGTGTGGACGACGGCGTGATCGTGGCCCGTACCGACTCTCTGGGCGCCGGCCTCACCAAGCAGATCGCGGTAACCAACGAACCCGGCGACCTGGGTGACAAGTACAACAGCTTCCTGGACGGTGATTACGTGGAAAGCGCTGACGACATCGATAACGGTGACGTGGTGGTGAAGGCCAACGGCAAGCTGTTGAAGCCCAAGCGTCTGCCTTCCGGGTTGTTCCAGTTCAAGAAGGGCACCGGTGAAGATCGGGTAATTCTGGACTGTATCACTTCCCTGCAGAACGGTGCCGACCTGCTGTGGATCGAAACCGAGAAGCCCCACGTAGGTCAGATCAAGAGCATGGTGGACCGCATTCGCGAAGAGGTGCCCGGTGCCAAGCTGGTGTACAACAACAGCCCGTCCTTCAACTGGACCCTGAACTTCCGCCAGCAGGTGTTCGATGCCTGGAGCGAAGAGGGCAAAGACGTGTCCATCTACAATCGCGACAAGCTGATGAGCGCCGAGTACGATGAAACCGAACTGGCGGCGGAAGCGGATCGTCGCATCCAGAGCTTCCAGCAGGACGGCTCTCGCGAAGCGGGCATCTTCCACCACCTGATCACCCTGCCCACTTACCACACCGCGGCCCTGTCCACCGATAATCTGGCCAAGGGTTACTTCGGTGACGAAGGCATGCTGGCCTATGTGGCTGGGGTTCAGCGTAAGGAAATCCGTCAGTCCATCGCCTGTGTGAAGCACCAGAACATGGCCGGCTCCGATATGGGCGACGACCACAAAGAATACTTCTCCGGTGACGCGGCCCTGAAAGCCGCCGGTGAAGACAACACCATGAACCAGTTTGGTTAAGGGTGACTGGCTGAGCGTTAATTGCTTGATTCTGAAATTGCGCGGTTAGCGTATAGGTAAAATGAAGAAGGCCGGCTGGAGACAGCCGGCCTTTTTTTATTTGCCGCCCTACTTGAAGTTATTATCATGCGGGGACTGAAAGCTTAAAAGTAGTACCCGATAATCTTTTTTAGCTTGGGCTTGGTAAGATGGTCTGTGTCGATTTTAATGATTCTATCTTTTGCAAAAACCAACAGGTGTGATCTATCAGCACCGTAGAAATAATACGCAGTCATGTCTTTGCCTGTCCATTCTCCAACTTCACTATCACCGACGAATACTTTTTTAAACGATTCTATTTCGGGTTTTGAGCATGTGGAGGTCTCAGACACACCTGCTATATGTGCATAGAATTCTTGTACACTGCACCCGTAATCAGGTGATTCAGACGTTATGTCGGTAAAAGATAAGTAATCTTTTCCTTTTTGGTCGCTGAATCTGAAGAATGTGAAATTATCGCGGCCGCCCTGAGCGCCGAACACCCTTGCTCCGCTGGGCACAGTAAACTCGAAACCCGAGTAGATAAACTTGATGTCTTTTTCACCAGCCGTGGCGAATGATGACAATAAACCAACCAGGAAAAAAAGAACATATTTCTTCATACAATCAAGCTCCAGCTAGTGCGATTCTTATGGCGGATTTGTAACCAGCACCAATTGCATTTTTACAGATGCTATAGACTGCAGTATCCCCGGAAATAATCCGCTTGCCAATATTCGCAAGTTGCTTCACCGCATACCCAGGACTTGCAATCAGGGTGGGACGTGGTACTAAATCCATCGAATCCGAGCAAACATTAGCTTTCTCTAAAGCCTCATAAGCAATTTCGGCGGCGGCTTCGTTCACCGCTTGTGGCGTTGTAAGATTTGGGCCCCAGAAATAATTAATAACTGCGGCCACGTACTCTCTATCATGAACATCCATATTGAAATTCCCCTAGTGAAACTAATAAGACAATGGGGGCGTAAATAAGGCGATGATTTCGGTTTTATAACGCGGAGTGCCTGGGCTGATAAAACAGTGATACCTGCCAACAGGCCGCAGTTGTTGCCGGTCGGCCCCGGGCAGATCTGCGACCGGGGCGGATTACAGGCTGCCCGTATCGGGTATCAGAACAACTGTTCCGGTACGTTTTCCTCGCGGAAGTATTCGAAGATCGCATTGGGTTGGCCGGGGGCCGCGCGCTTACCGGTTTCCGGATCAATGCGCACCGAGGTGATACCGTCGGGTATTTTCAGGGTGCTCTGGGGTGAATCCCGCAGCGCCGTGCGCATGTAATCGATCCAGATGGGCAGGGCGGCGGTGCTGCAGTATTCCCGGTAGCCCAGGCTTTTGGGCTGATCGAACCCGACCCAGACTGTGCCCACCACATCCCGGTTGAAGCCGGAGAACCAGGCATCTTTCTGTTCGTTGGTGGTGCCGGTTTTTAGGGTTTGAAGGCGGAGCCCACCTGGCCTTTTTTATTGCGTTACTTGTCGGCCATTTTATCCTGCAAGTTGCCGGATACATACTTATGTAGGATGCTGGACACAAGTGTTTGATAAGGCACGCCCTCTTTAGCGGCTCGTCTTTGCAGGGCCACAAGATCACGACCAGAAATTCGAATATTTATACGTTTATCTTTTTTTAAAGTTTCTTCAGCTGCGGCCTGTACGGCCTTTTTTCGGGCCGGTGTCATTATGGATTTAAACTCACCTGCCTCAAAAGCTTCAAGAATTTCTTTCTCTTCTTTATCCAGCTTGGGTTTAGCCATCGTTTCCTCCCAAATACTTTTTCGTTGCCTTACGACTAGGAATAATGGTTTTCAGGAAAATTTCTTCACGATTCTCTACATAAGGCACCAAGTATACATAGTCATCTATGTTCAGAACGAACATACGCTGATTTGGATATTTATCCGGGTTTGGGTGCTCGACAATATCTAAGATGTCTCCTTGCTGAAGGTAGACAATCACATCCTCGAACGAAATTTCCCGGTCCTCGACAAGCTTTCGATTTTTATCGAGATTCCAATTGATAGGTTTCATTAAGCACTATCGTAGCACAAATGTGTGCCTAATGGCATCATTGTTACCGCAACATCCGTTGTTGCCGCCAGGCGGGGGCATCCGTGGGGAACAGGGGCTGCCCCGGGTAGAGGTTTTTCAAGTGCAGTGCCGCCGTTGCGCGCACCGGCCCCGGGCCTGCCAGCAACTGCCGCAAACAGTTTTCGGCGTTGATAGCAGTGCCCGCCAGGCGCCGTTCGCCGGCGGGGAAATGCCGTTGCTGCGCCTGCCACCAGGCCGCCAGTTGTTGCCGGTCGGGCCAGGGCAGGTCTGCGTCCGGGTCGGATTCCAGGGTGTCGTCCTCGGGGTCGGTGCTTGGTTCGGAGTCGGCGCCGGGTTCGGCGCTGGACTCAGCCGATGGGGTAGGGGGCGCTGGCAGTTCCATCTCCTCCGCCACCAGGTTCAGCCCGGTGATGGCGCTGAACGCGGCCCCCGCCAGGCGACTGAGATCCGGGTTTTCCATCAGCCGCAGCAGCGCGGGTACGCTGGCGGGGTCGCCCAGTTCGCCGGCCAGTTGAATCATCAGCCGGGGGTTGGGGTGTTGCCGGGCCAGTTCCCGTAGCCATTGTTGACTCTCTGCCACTGGCAGCAGTACGGACAGCAGCGACAGGGCCTGCGACCGCAAGCTGTCTTCAGCGCGATCTTCAGAGTTGCCTTGAGAGTTGGGATCAGATGTGGCGATGGTTCGCAGGCGGGCCAGCGACTGCCGGCGTTCCCCCATCAGAGCGCAGGCCCGGGCCGCCGCCAGCGCCACTGCGGGTTGTTCGCTGTGCAGCAACGGCAGGCAACGGGGCAGCAGATCCAGCAGGCCGATATCGCCACTGGCCCGCAGCGCTGCCAGTTGCAGGGCGGGATTGGTTTGGGTCAGCGCTTGTTCCAACGGGCTGTCGGCGGGAATGCTGTGGTGCCGGCACAACTCGATGCCCAGCAGGCGGTGAAACGGATGGCGGCTGGCGAGGAGGTGGGCCACCAGGGGCCGGCTGAAGTCCACCGGTACCCAGAGCAACGCCAGCGCCAGGCCCGACCGCAGTTCGGAGTCCGCTTCCGCAATGGCGATGACCTGTTTCAGACGCGCGGTATCACGGGTTTCCAGCGCCATCATCGCGGCCACGAACAGGTGCCCCGGTTCCGGTGCCTTCAGCGCTTCCGCCAATAGCTGCCAACTGGCCTCCCGGTGTAGCCGCAGGTTGTCCAGCAGGGCATCCAGGCGCAGGTCTTCCGCCAGCAGCTCCGGCAGGCTGCCGCTGGCGGTTAGCGTCCGTTGTTCCGCAACGAAGGCTGCGCTGTCGATGCATTCTTCCAGTACCGGGGGCAGGGCCTGCAGGCGGTGGGTAACTGGAGCTTGTTGGAGGCTGTCCGTCGTCATGAAATTTTATTCGTCGTCCTGTTCCATTTGCGCCAGTTCCAGATACTCGTCCACGGATTCCTCCAGCCACTGGATGAAGCTGGGCAGCTCGGCTTCCAACTCGTCGTGGTACTGCAGCAATGGCCATTCGCCGTTTTCATCGGCGGCGCCGGGATCCAGCAGATATTTGGTGGGAGTGATCCGCGAGGCGCCAATCACCAGACTGCGGGCGGCGATGGTGTCGCCATCCTGTTGTTGATTGCGCTGCCATTGGGCGATGCCAACATCGTCCTGCAGCCCCAGCATGGTTTCCACCGGCAGCAGGTCCACGCCGCCGTCCACTTCCTGCCAACCGTTGTGCAGTTGCAGAAAAGCACGAAACGAGGGGGGCAGGGGCTTGCCCACTTTGCCCTCCAGGCGGATGATCAGGTCTTCCGCCACCGGCGCCCCCAGGGCCTGTTCATCCTCCAGTTCGATGCTTTGATAATATTGGGAGCGGGCTTGCACGCCCCGGGTGATGGCCTGTGCTACGCGATCTTTGATGTCGGTCATTGGGTTACCTCGGTTTCAATCAGCAGTCCGCTTCAAAGCCCGTGGGCTGGGGGTTGGATTTCAACTGGTTCTTGATCTGCCGGCCGCTGGCTTCGTTAACGTCTTTGTCCAGCCACAGGAACGGGCCTTTGGCGTTGCCGCCCAATTGCATTTCATGCACGTGATCCGCCTGCATCTGTTTGCCTTTGGGGTCGGCGGTTTCGGCGCAGTCGTCGAAAAACTTGCTGTCCTGCTTGCCGGGATTGGAAAAGTCCGGCCAGCCTTTGGGGTTGGGTTTGTCCCAGTCGCGGGCGAATTTGGCGGCCCAGCCGTTGCCGTTTTTGCGGGCCAGGGTGGGCTTGCCGTCGGCGTAGGTGTTGCGGGGTTTCATTTTGCCCTGCTTGGCCAGGCCATCGAGTTTTTTGGCTTTGGCTTTCATTTGTGCTTTCTGGCAGTCGTCCCAGTCGTCTTCACACTTGAGGGTGATCACGCCCACGTTGGCGGAGCCCTGGCTGAGGCCGGTCATGGTGGCGCCGGTATTGGGAGGGGTGCCGCTGGCGGCGCAGTTGTTGAGCATGGGTTCACCCAACAGGTGCACCGCCTTGCCCTGAATTTTTACCGACAGGGAACCGGGAGTGATAAATTTGGCAGGGCCGTGAGTATTGGCGGAGACCACGCCACCGCCGGTGCCCTTGCTGGCCATGTCCCCCATGCTTTTAAAACTGCTGCCGCGAATGGCCACCGGATTGCCTTCGATTTTTACCTTGGTGGAATAACCCTTGGGGGAGGTGCCGGAGCGGGCGATGTTGGGTAATGGAGTTGGGACAAAAGGCGCCGGCGGCCCCGGCATTTTACACACGTTGGGGGTAGTGGCCTTGGCGATGCCCATGCTGCCTTTGGTGACCGGGGTTTTGGGGGGATGAATGGCAACACTGGGCATGGGCTTAACCTCGGTAGGGGCTGGCTTGGTAGGGGGTTTCCAGTAAAACGCCGGCCCGGGGCCCGGCTTCCGAACTGGCCCACAACAGGTTTCGTGGTCCACTGGCATAGCCCCGTTGCGCCGCCTGGGTGGCCAGGGTCACGAACAGTGCCCCGCTGGCGGCGCCGGTGTCGCCCCAGCAATCCGCGGGGCTCCAGTAGCCGGTGGGATCTTCGAAATAATGGGCCAGCTTTAAACAGGTGAAGCCCCATTCCTCGCCGCGATAGCGTTCGCCGTTGATGTCGCAGTAGATCTGATTCACGGGCTGTTGTGCCGGATGCAGTGGCGACAGTGTGTCTTGCACTGTGCGGGTCAGGGCTTCCCCCAGATTGATATCCTGGGTTTTGATCAGTTTGGTTTCCCGGCCGGTGGCGCTGTTGACCAGTCGCGCCAGCGGCTCAAGGCCAGCCTCACGGGCGGCTTCCGCTGTCATTAGCAACACAAAGCCCGCCCCTTCCCCGGGGACGAAGCCGGAGCGGGACACCGGCCCCGCCAGTTGCCGATGCTGATCCAGCCAGGCCAGGGTGTCCGGTTGCAGGTAGCTGTCCACGCCACCCACCAGGCACACCAGCCAGTGCCGCTGTTCCATCATTTGGCGGGCCTGATGCAGCAGGGTCAGCACGGCGCTGTGGCCCCCCAGTGCCAGCTTTATCGAGTCATTGTTGGAATCTATTAGCGGTTCGCCGCTCAGATGATGGCTGACCCAGTGCGCATCGTTGACACAGAAACCCGGTCGCGGCTCCGGGAACCCCAGCCACAGGGGGACGGGTTGCGGCCAGGACAGCTCCTGCAGCGGCCGGCAGGCTTCCGCCAGTGCACTGCGCGCCAGCGCCAGCATGCGTTGCCGGCAGGGCAGGTCCGGTGGCAGTTCCCGATCCAGGGCCAGGGTTACCGGCGCGCCGGTCTGATCCACCCAGTAAGGGTATTTGGCGTTGCCACTGATGGCGGCACGGAGGGCGGCGGCGCTGGCGGCGGCATGCAGGCCGAGAGCGGTGCGGGCACCGGTATTGATGATGTACACGGGTTCGCTCATGGGTCGTACCGCTTTTGCCGGATAATGGTCTGGTCCAGATAGTCCGCTTCGTTACGGCACAACAACACCGTGGTCCAGACCAGGGTCAGGCGCCGCTGATCCGGTTCAATAATGACGCTGGACAGTTGGCCCCGGTGCTCTTCCACCCGGCGGTCGATATGGGTGGTGAAGGTGAGATACACCCGGGGCAGGGTGAAGCTCAGATCGCCCTCGGGGGTGAGGTTTTTCAGTTCCAGCGGCTCTCCACCCCGCAGCGGTTTTGGGGTTTGCTGATCCACGGGAGCGCAGTGCAGGGAGCGGGGATGCCAGTCCACCGGCAGTAAGGGCGCCCGTTGTTGTTGCCAGTGCTGGTCATAGGTGCCCGCCAGTTCCCGCCGCGGGCTCCAGAAACTGTCGATGGGGCCGAAACCGGCGGGCCCGGTGTGGCGGGGATCGCCCTTCAGAGGTTCCACCTGGTGCAGGGGCTGGTGGGTTTTGGCGCCGGAATAGATGCCCCGCCCCACGGGATTGCGCGGATCCCAGGTTTGTCGTTTCGGATCGGGCTGACTCCGGTCCCAACCGCCAAAGGCAACTTCGTAGGTGAGCGGAACGCGGGTCACCGGCTCCGGTGCCGAGGGTTTGGGCCCGGTGATTCCCGCTTCCCAGTGGCGCTTGCCCATGACCCGCAGTACTTTCTGCTGCCCGGCAATCGTGAGCGCCACCGGGAACTCCGTACTGGGTTTGCCACCGGGGGCATGGGCGGTGCCGTTAACCAGAACATCCGTGCCCGGCTTGGTGGGCACCAGGTCGGCGTCATAGCGCAGGCTGGACAGCCCCGGCTCGCCGTAATATTCCGGTGCCAGTAGAGGTTCGGTTTGTGCTTCCGCCAGGGTCGGTTCCCCGTCTGGAGCAAGGTCATAGGTGGCCTTCACCGCGACAATCCACTGGTGCCAGCCGTTGGGATCCCGGCTCCAGGTGCGCTCAGGGGCAAACGGGGTTTTGTTGTTCAGTGCCCACATCAGTTGATCTGCACGCAGCCCCCCCGAATACTGTGGGTGCCGGTGGCGCGGGAGCAAAGGTAATTGCCTTTGATGAAGACTTTGCCGGCCTTGGTGAGGGTGATGCTGGCTTCGCCACAGCGTAGCTCCAGCTGCTCCCGGGCCTGGATTTGCAGGTGTTTGCCGTCGGTGGCCAGGCTCAGCGGCTGGTCATCCGCCGTGGCGGGCCAGGTACCCGGATCCTGAAAAATTCCCAGAATAATGGGCCGGCTCACATCGCCCTGGTCAAACTGCAGCAGTACCTCGGCACCAAAACTGATGGCCTGCAAACTGACAATGGTGCGGGCGGGCAGGGCGGCGGCGCCGGGCTGGCCGGGGAACACCACCAGCGGTTGACGTTGCTGGTTCAATCCCAGAAATTGCCCGCTAATCACGCCGTAAACCGGGCTCTGCAGTGCTGCCTGTTGCGGATCTTCGAATGCGCTCATAAGGTTTCCTTTTCGTCCTTGACAGGACGCGCTTAGTTGATACCGGTTTTACTGCCTTTGATCGCCACGTCACTGCTGGCTTTGATATTGATTTTGCCGCTGCCTTTCAACTGAATGTCCTTGCCGCTTAAGGCGATGGTGCCGTCTTTTTTCATGGTGAGGCTGGCCTTACCCACCTTGATAGTGAGTTCATCTTCGGCGCTGATGGTGATTTTTTTGGCGGAGTGGGTACTGGTTTTACCCACCGACAGGGTGCGGTTGTCGCCCACGTTTTCACTCATGTTTTTGGCCACCAGCACGGTTTTATTGGCGCCCACCTCTTCGGCTTTCAGCGCCGCTACGGTTTCGTTCATGGCGGCCCCCACGGTTACCTGGTACAGGCCGCCAATGGTGAGTTCCTTGGCGGCGCCGATGGTTTCTGAGTCATTGATGCTCACGGTGCTGGACTGGTTCTGTCCCACGGTGAGAGCGCGGTTACTTTGCACGGCAAGGGTTTGATTGCCGGTGATCGTTTCGTCCTGGTTACCCGCCACGGACTTGCTTTCATTGGCGCCCACGCTGATGGATCGGTTGTTGTCTACTGTCAGGGCCTGGTCGTTTTGTACCTGTCCGGTTTCGTTATTGGCAATCAGGAAATTCATATCCTTACCGGCCTTTAGATAGATTTCCTCGGCGCCTCCGGCGTCATCGAAGCGCAGTTCGTTGGCATTGCTGCTTTGGGTCAGCCAGCCGCTTTGGGTGGCGGTGTATTTGGGGCCGGTATTATCTTTGTTATACAGCGCGCCCACCACCAATGGCCGGTCGGCATCACCATTGATAAAGTCCACCAGCACTTCCTGACCCTCCCGGGGCACGAAACTGGCGCCCCAGCCGCTGCCGGCATAGCTCTGCAACACTCGCAATTTGCAGGTGTTGTGGTCGCCGTCCCAGGGAAACCGGGCCTTGATCATGCGCTGGGGGTCGGCGTCGGCGGCGGAACCCGAAGCGCAGAGTGAGATTACCTTGGCCATTTGCGGCCCGGGCATACGGCGTTTGAAATCCGGCTGCCGGGGCCGGACGGGGGCTTCGGCGGGCACGCAATGGAACTGGTTTTCATAGCGGCTGGGACTGTCGATATTGTTGTTGGCCTGGTGGCTGATCTCCCAGATCAGGTAGGTGCCATTTTCGGATGTTGCATTATGTTGCAGATCGAACCGCCCCCCTGGCAGAAAGCTGGCGCAATTGCCGGAGCCCATGGCCATATCATGACGGGATTCCTCCGCCTCCATGCGGTTACGGGTCAATTGCTTGTTGTAGGCGGCGTCGAAGTCGTGGCAGCTGCCGGCATTGGTTTTAAAGTTATAGCAGCCGTAGCCTTCGACGGTATTCACCGCCGGTGTCTGGGCAAAGGCCGAGGTGGTGGTGACCTGCTGACGGTAAAAATTTTTTGGCGTGTCCTGATTGTAATCCTGCAACAGGTAACCCATGGGGTGATAGCTGAGAGTGCGTTGCCACTGAAAGATGGCGGCGCCCTCGGTGCCGTCCTGGCGGGCAAGCCCCCGTTTGATCACTTTGTACTGCTGGCAGTCGGTAAATCCGTTGGCCTGATCACACAGCACCAGGGTGTGGCCCCTGTCACTGTGGGTGAAGTAATAATTGATCCCGTCTTCCGCCAGTAACCGTTCCACGAACGCCAGATCACTTTCATGGAACTGAACGCAATATTCCCGCGCCAGATACTGGCCATTGGTTTTCACTTCCAGTTCGCAAAAGGCACCGTAGCCCGCGATAATTTCCTGCACGATATCCAGGCTGGTCTGATTTTCAAAAATTCGATTGCTGCCGGACTGCGACAGAAACCAGAGCCCCGGTACCACGTTAATCTGATAGAAGCGCACGCCACTTTCATCCACATCCTGCAGCACCATGCGGTTGACCCGGCCGTGGCGATAAATGGGGTCGGGCCGGGCTTCGGGATACAGCGCAATACCGATTTTCTGCCCCACCACGTCTTCGCAGGTGAGTTCGAGATTCTCGGTGAGGAAAGTGACGGTGAATTCAAACGGGGTGGACAATGCCTCGTGACCCTGCAACGACATGGCCACGCAGCTGTCATCGATAAAGCTGCCGCTCAGCCGGATGAGTCGGGTGTCCTGAGTCATGAGGCCTGCTCCTGTCTTCCCTGGAGGCGGCGCGCAGTCAGTGTTGTTGTTCTATGAGGGCGCCACGCCGTCCATTGTCCGTGGGGGCGAGCAGAGCCGTCAACCGCAGTTTAACCGGATTATGTGGGGCAAATTCACATTTTCGCAACGGGGCAGCGGGGTAACCCGTCTGGGCGACCCCGCCTCAATACGCGCGTTCGGGCTTATTGGAAGCGCCTTAGAACAACTGCTCCGGCAGAGACCCCGAATCCATATGCGGATCGGCCACCTGTTCCTCCCGCACCTGTTCCGGTACGTTTTCCTCGCGGAAGTATTCGAAGATCGCATTGGG
>MDSW01197306.1_pt1 | contig 12774 bp, 8 predicted proteins | sample 811171 | NCBI WGS metagenome assembly MDSW01 (sample SAMN05326641, study PRJNA326480) | marine metagenome | isolation source: seawater | place: Atlantic Ocean: North West | collected 2012 | reverse complement strand
TGGCCAGCGCGGCCAGCGCAACGATTAGCCGAGCCATTTCACACGCTTTACGCTGTCGATGTCACTCAACACAATGAGCGACCCCGACCCCCCCCTCCCCTCCACCGCGACGACAGTGACGGGAACGCTCAAGGGATTCGATCAGCTCCTGAACCTGGTCCTCGACGAGTGCCTCGAGTACATGCGCGACCCCGAGGACCCGCTCAAGATCACGGACGAGACGCGAAGCCTCGGTCTGATCGTGTGCCGCGGGACGTCGGTGATGGTCGTGTCGGGTCTGGACGGCATGGAGGAGATCGCGAACCCGTTTTTGCCCTCCGACGACGGTGGCGCGGTGATGGGCGGCGGGGAGTGACGCGACCGAGGACGAGAGGGAGCGCCGTCGATCGTGACGTGTCGGTCGATGCGAGGGACGCTCCGCGTAGCTTCGATCGAATACTATCGCCAATCATCGTTCCTCGAGCGCGAGAGCGAGCGAACGCCTTCAGCTCCGCGAGGCTCGAGAGTCTCGAGTCTCCGCCAAAGATTCTTTGCGCACGGGCCAGATTTCTGAGTTCGGCGCGCGCACGAATCGTCCATTTTCGCGCGTTCAAACGAGGCACCACTCCCCCCCCCGCCCTGCCCTCCGTTCAGGCGGCGTCGCGCGCGGCGGCTGCGGAGCCGACGCTCGTCCGGGACCACCATGTCGACGCAGCCTCTCGCGCGGTCCCTCGCGGAGTCGTCGCCCGCGCCCGGCGCGCGGAAACGCGCGAGGACCTCCTCGGTCGTGCCGTCCGACGCCCAGCGCCTCGCGATGCTGAAGGTCTCGGACTACGACGCGTGGCTCGGCGAGTGCAAGGCGAAGTGGCGCGTGCTGCGGAAGAAGCTCGCGGTCGTTCGCGACTTCGTCAAGCACGAGGCGGGGGCCGCGTCCGCTCGCGACGACGGCGGGGACCGGTCCGGGGCTCTCGCGGGCGCGCCCGGCGGAGGCCTCCGCGGGGCCCTCGCGGGGCTCCGCGCGAAGCCGCGCAAGCACGAGGGCCTCACGCGGTGGAAGTCGGTCAAACCCGAGGACGTGCGCCTCGGGGACGGGGAGAAGCTTCAGCGCGCGCTCGTCGCGCTCGCGAAGCTCGCCTCCACGGCCGACGGACCGCGGCTTCGGCGCCCGGGCGACGCGAACGTGTCCCTCCTCGCGGACGCCGAAGCGCTCGACGCGGGACCCGCGCGCGGCGGCGCGGAGGGCGCGGCGGCGGATGCGTCGGCGCTCGCGACGCGCGCGTTCCAGCCCTTCGAGGCGGAGGACATGGCCGACACGGAGGAAGACGAGGACGATGAAGAGGGAGATGAGGGAGACGAGGACGACGACGAGGAGGGTGAGGAGGAGGAGGAGATGGATGAGGACGAGGACGCGGTCGACGCCGGGTTTGTCGCGGCGGAGGACGCGTCTCCGGAAACGGCGCCCCCCTCGCGCCGCGCGCCGCTCGCGCTTCCCGAGCCTTCCGCCCCCGGCGCGGATGTGCTCGAGAGCGCGGACGACGCCCTCGCGGCGTACAGCGCGGGTCCGCCTCTCCCCCGCGTCCCGGAGCGACCGAGTCCTTCGCCCGCGGAGGCGGCGGCGGCGGCAGAGGCGATGCCCCCTCCACCGCCCGTGGGCATCCGCCCCGCCCCGACGCCCGTTCCCGAGCTCTCCGCGAGCGCGGTCGCGGCGCTGGACGCGTACGGCATGAGCGAAGACGTCGACGGAGCCGAAACCGCTCGAATCGTCTCGGCGGAGGCGTCGGAGGCGGCGGTTTCGGAAGCCGATCCCGGGTTTGGAGGGGGGGTCGGGGTCGGGCCCCCCTCGGTTCCCCGCGCGCCCCCGCAAAACGCCCAGCCGCTCGAGGACCCGTGGGTGACGTGCCGTCCCGTCGTTCCCGCTCCGGACGCGCCCCCCGCGACCGATGCGGGGGAGACGAGGCGGAACCGGGACGACCCGGACTCGATCGGGCTCGCCCGCCTCGCCCGCCTCGCCTCGCCTCGCGAGTTTGTCTCGCGGTCCGCGCGGAGCGCGCTCGACGATCGCGAGAAGGAGCTCGCGAAGGCGCTTCGGCTGTGCGAGAAGCCCTGGATGGAACTCACCGTCGCCGAGACGGGGTTGATCTTGGCGCAGATCAAGTACCTCATCACGCGCCGAAGGCGGAAGCACGCGGGCGGCTCGCACGCGCGCGTTCGGAGGGCCGGCGACCAGGAGGATGAAAACGAGCGGGTCGACGGGGACGAGGACGAGGACGAGGGGGGCGACGACGAAGCGCCCGGCGGGCCGAGATCGTTTGCGTGCGTGGCGTGCGGGCGCGCGTTCAGCCAGCGCAGCCACCTGATGGACCACGTCAACGAACACACGGGCGCCAAGCCGTACGAGTGCGACGTGCCCGGGTGCGGCGCGGCGTTCGCGTCGCGCGCGGCGCTTTCGAGGCACCTGGCGAAGCACGACGCGCCGTGCGCGTGCGACTATCCGGGGTGCCTCCGCGCCTTCGCGACGCCAAACGCGCTCGCCGCGCACCGAAGGACGCACGAGGAAGCGCGGCCGTTCGCGTGCGAGGTCCCGGGGTGCACGAAACGATTCAAGAACGAGGACTCGCTGAGGCAGCACGGGCGGGTGCACACGGGGGAGCGCCGGTTCGCGTGCGAGTACCCCGGGTGCGGGCGGAGGTTCGGGTACAAGGTGGACCTCAAGAGACACGAGAGAACGCACAGGGGAGAAAAAGCGAGGGGGTGAAGAAGCGCGGGTCGTCCGGGCGCGGGCGGGGAGGGGACCGAAACGAGCGGGCGGGCGAGGGCGGGCGGCGTGATGTTGACGAGGACGCGAAAACGACCCCTCGAGCGCGCGCGTCGGTCGCCCTCTGGCGTGCGATACGGTGATATGAATGGACTAGAGTCTATACCTACGCCCCGTCGCGCATACCCGCCAGGCGTTCGAGGAGGAGGGTGGCGAACGCAAGCGCAAACGCCGCCGGCGCCAGCGCCCAACGCAACACCCACAGAGCGCCCGCGAGCGCGAACACGGGCGCGACGGGCGCGCTCAGCGCGATGAGCCACGCGAGGAACTCCGCGTCGAACGCGGCCCTGAGCGCGGCGACCCCTCCGCGCCCACCCTGAGACGCGTACCGCGCGTACGCGCGCAGCCGCAGCGCCTCGGGAAACTTCAAATCGTTGAGGATTCCCCGCGTGTACCCGAGCGAGTGCAACACCCCGAGCATGTTCGTCCCGCCCTCGTCGTGTAACGCGACGAGAAACCGACCCACGTCCTCGAGCCTCACTCCCGGGGGCAGGGCGCCCCTGGCCGCCGCCCTGAGGTCCGCCGCGGTGATGTCCCTCGCGCCGAAGACGAACCAAGGCGAAAGCAGAAGCGGGAAGAATCGGTGCAGGTCCTTCCCGGCGAAGCGCCGCGACACGCGGCGCGTCGTCGCGTGGTCCCCGCGCACGCACGACGAAACCAGCGAGCGAAAATCCTTCACCATGTCGGGCGGCATCTCGTGGTACAGCCCGTGATCGAGCAGGACGACGCGAAAGTTGAGCCCGACGGGTTTCGAGGCGGAATCGTCGGACGACGACGCCTCCTTCGACCCTCCTCCTCGAGGGTCGACGCGGTTCGCCTCGGCGGCGTCGCAGACGTACACGTTTCCCGCGTGCGGGTCGCCGTGGACGAAGCCGTGGGTGAAGACCATCTCCGCGAACACGCCCGCGATGGCGGAACCGACCTTCCTCGGGTCGAAGCCGCGCTTTTTCAGCTCCGCCGCGTCGTTGCACCGCACCATCTCTCTGACGAACTCCGTGCACAGGACGCGCTTGGAGGTGAACTCGCGCACGGGGCGCGGCACCAACGCGTCGCGGCGACTCTTGAGACAATCGCGCGCGCGCTCCGAGTTGTTCGCCTCGAGCTCGAAGTCCAGCTCCGCGGTGAGGGAGACCTGAAAATCCTTCACGAGCCAGCTGAGGTCCATCCCGCCGGGTTTGATCTGCTGCCCGAACATGGCAAACACCGCGAAATCGCTCGCGAGGTGGTGCTTGAGCCAAGGGTACTGCATCTTCACCGCCACCTCGCGCCCGTCCCTCGTCACCGCCCGGTGCACCTGAGCCAAAGACGCGGCCGCGATCGGAGCCTCATCGATGGATGCGAACGCCTCCATGCTGCTCATTCCGAACTCCTCCCGAAAGCACGCGTCCATGTCCTCGAACGGGCGGAACGGGGCCTTGTCCGTCAGCACGCTCAGCGCCTCGATGTACGGCTTCGGGATCCCGGCGTCCCCGGCGCCGCCCTGCAGCGAGGCGACGAACTGCGCCGCCTTATTGTAGATGCCGCCGTTCGCGCGCGCGAGCGCCAAGCACTCCGCCGCGATCGAGACGTGCGTCTCGTGCTTCGCCTTCTCGCGCTCGGGCGATCCGATGGGGCCCACCTCGTCGAGCGCGGCGTACGCCTTCTTCCCCTTCTCGAAGAGCGCCATGGCTGTCATGGCGCGAGACATTCCCAGGCCGAAGTCAGGCGCCGAACTCTGCGAAGGCGCGGGGGCCGGCGCGGGGGCCGGCGCGGCCGCATCGGAAGCCGGAGCCGGGGGCGCGGCGGCGGCCGCCGCCGGGGAAGACGCCATCCGTGCGCGCGAGGCGGAGTGAGGGAGTGCCCTGCAGGGTTTCGCGAAACTTCGCGGGAGGTGGACAGGCGGTGAACGAAGGGCCGAGAAAATCGCGCGCGCGCGCTGCGCCGGCGCGCGCGGCGTCGGACGCTGATCCGGATCCTCGTCTCGGAGGAGGAAAACGACGCGCAGCAGAATTGTGGGAAGCGCGTCGCTCCGCGCGCCCGGCATGGCGGCCGAGGAGGAGCGGCCGGCGATTCGCGCCGCGCGCGCGTTCGACGCGGGCTCCGTGGAGGACGCGCGGCGGGCGATCGAGGCCGGCGGCGAGGAGGACGCGCGAACGCTCGCGAACGTCGCGGTGCTCGATTACGTCTCGAAGATTCCGCGCGAGGCTGGCGACGAGGCGTCGCTTCTCGAGCGCCTGCGGGGCGCCGATGGGGCGTTGGCGCGCGAGACGTCCACCTCGAGCGAGTCTCTCGAGCTCGCCTCGCACGACTCGTACGCGCTCCGCGTCAACACCGCCTTCGCGCTCCAGATGCTCGGACGCGACGAAGAGTCCGCGAACATCCTGGAAGGCTTGTTCGCGGACGCCGAGTCCGCTGACGACGACGTCGCGTTACGCGCGTGCGTCATGTTCATCCGCGCGCTGAGACGAACGGGCAGGATCGACCGCGCCGACTCGGCACTCGCTCGAACCGAGCGTCTGTTCGGCGTCGCGGGTGAGTCTGTCGACACCCTCGGCGACGAACCCCTCGGCGGCTCTCCCGCGCGATCTTCGTCCGTCGCCGCGGGGACTCCGCCGAGCTCGCCCTCGTGGCTCCGGTCCCCCGCCTCCGCGCCGAGCTCGCCGACGCGACCCGACGCGACGCCCGAGACGGAGGGTGGCGAACTCGGTCTGCGCCATGCCGCGCTCGACCCGCCGAACCTCGCGGGGTTCCGCGCGTGGGCGCGACTCGAGCGCGCTCGCCTCGCGCTCGACGCGGGCGACCGGGAGCGCGCGGCGAGGCTCTTGGATGGCCTCGAGGCGCGCGTGGAGGACGAGGGCGAAGAAGGTGAGGCCGCGGGTTTTCTTCGCGAGGAGGTTCGGTTCGTGCGCGCCAGGGAGCGTTCGCTGGCGGGCGCGCACGCCGAGGCGATGCGTCTTTTGACGGACGCGACGATCGCTTCTGAACGCGACCCGAACGCGCTCGCGAACCTGGCGCGCGCGCTCGCCGAGAACGGCGCCGACGCGCTCGCCGGCGCCGTTCTCCGAGAAGCGGCGAAGCGCGCGAACGAGACGAAAGCCGGATCGACCACAGTCGCGGCGGTGGCGTACGCGGAGGCGCAGCGATCGTACGCGTCGGGTTCGTACGAACGCGCCGAGACTTTGTTTCGCGAATGCGCGGAAACGACCGCCGGGGATCGTCCGGAGACGTGGATTCGAGCGGCGGAGAGCGCCGCTTCGCGCGCGGCGTTCGGGGCGCGAGGGGGGGAAGACGACGGCGGCGACGAAGGCCGCGAGGGCGCTTCATCGCGCGCGTTCGAACTTCTCGACGTCGCCGCGAGTCGTCTCGAGGCGCGCGCGAAGCTTCGCGCGGGAGGGGGTGAAGCCGGGAGCGAGAGGGACGACGCGGCGGCGTCGGCCGCGATCGCGACGTTGCGAGCCGCGCTCAGATTAGACGCGGGCGACCACGAGGCGGCGCTTCGCGACGCGTCGGAAGCGGCCGCCGGGATCCCGGACGCGGAAAAGGACCCGATTCTGCGCCGGTACGCCGCGCGAGCGTCGGAGCTGATTTTGGAAGCGAAGGTGTGGCTCGGTCGCGCGGACGACGTGGAAGAAACGCTCGACGCGGTGATCGAGGAGTACCTCGACGCGGGCGACGAGGGGTCGTCTCGGCAGGGGGCGACGCTGACTCGCTTGGCGACGGAATTGCTTCGAAGCGGTCGCGACGGCGAGAACGCCTCGCGCGATGACGACTTTAACGAGGCAGTGCGCGTCGCGGGAGCCGCGGCGGCGGCGGCTCCGGGTGATAAGGGTCCCGCGGCGGCAGTTGCGCGAGCGTGGATCGCGATGAACGACCCGCGCAAAGCCGCCGAGGCCTTGGCGGAAGCCCGAAGGGTGCGCGCGAAGAAAGGGGGCTCGGTTTTTGCCGAGGGGCACCCCTAGCTTTAGCTAACTACGAAAGCGTTAGATTAATCACTCCTCGTCGGATCCCTCGTCCGATTCCGCGCCGCGGAACCCACCACCGCCGTACCTCAAGGCGCGGACGTGTTCGTGAGGATATCTCCGACCGCACTGCGCGCACGGCTCGCCGACGATTCCGCACACCGTCTCGTCGTCCTCCGAGACGTCATCGTCGCTTCCCCCACGCGCTTTCCTCCGCGACGCGGTCGCCTCGTCGTCCGAGTCATCGACGCGCGCGCCTTTCGTCTCCGGGGCGTCTGGGTGTCCCGGAAGCATGTTCGCATCTCGCGCGAGCCACCGCACCACGCGCGTCTCGTCGAACCCTTCGACGCCCCCGAAATCGTCGAATCCCTCGGTCCACCTCGCGAGCTTGCCCGAGCGAAAGCAAAGGATCGCCGGCAACAACTCCGCGCCGATCGCAGCGAGCGTCGGGGAGCCGATTTTTCGCGAGTTACCGACGCCACCGCCGTCTGTGGGGGGACGGCACCGAACGAATCGCGTTCGCGGGAAGCCTTGCGCGAGGGTATCGAGCGTCTCGTCCACACGCGCGCTGCCATCGTCGCCGTCGAGCGGGAAAAATACGCAGACGCGACTCGGGCCGTCGGCGAGAAGCTTCGGAAGCTCCGTCTCACGCGCCGAGACGTACGACGCCGCGGCCGCTCGCTCGGCGGCGCGCGCGGCGGCAAGCTTCATCTCGCGGATGCGCTTCTCTTGGATCTCCAGAAGGTGCGGGTCGGTCGTGCGCGCGAAGCGCGTGGAGGCGGGATCGTCGCCGTCCGAATCGGTGAGCAGATCATCGCTGTCGAGGTCCGAGGACGCGGCCTCATCGACGAGCTCCTGCGCGCCCAAAGTCGCCGCGTCTCGCGTCGCGAACCTCGGGTCGCTCGAACGACGCAGAGCCTCCGCTTTGCGCACCGGGTCCGCGGCGCTCACGATGCGTCGCACTCGAGCCGCCTCCGCCGCCGCTTTCGCGTCCTTTTCACAACAGGAGCCGGGCCGCGGCGCATCGGCGTACTCGGGGCCCGCTGCATCCAGCGCCTCGTCGACCCAAGACGTGCACTTGCCGTCCACGTGCGCGTGGTCGGCATGCGTTGACGCGTCCACCTCCGCCGACATTCGCGCGTCCAAGATGAGGTGCTCTTGGGCTATGACGAGCAGATCGCCGCCGCCGGGATCTACAAATACATGTCTCGTTGCTCTCGGAATAAGTTAGGGATTTCCTTCGGAGGGCACCCCCGCGTGAGCACAACGCTTCGCGCCGCCTCGCGCACGCGCGCGTCCGGCCTCATACCATGTCCGCCGTCGCGTTCGCCGCTCGGCTCGCGCCGTCGTGCTTGTCGTCGTGCCGGTCGCCGCTCGTCGTCCCTCGCGGTGTCGTCGGATGCGCCGCTCGCGTCGCGTCCTCCTCCTGCTCTCTCGTCGCGCCGTTTCGTTCGCCGGCGACGCGCGGGTTCGTCTCCGCGCGCGCGGGCGTCGGCATCAGATCCGCGGTCTCCGCCGCGGACGCTCCGGAAAAGCAGCGCCTGGTGTTCCTCGGCACCCCCGATGTCGCCGCGAGCGCCTTAGAGGCGATCCTCGACGCGGCTGCCGAGCCCGACGCCCTCTTCGAGGTACACGCGGTCGTCTCGCAGCCCGGAAAGCCCCGCGGGCGCGGGCGATCCAAATCCGCAGACACGCCCCCGCCGCCCTCACCCGTCGCCGCCGCGGCGCTCGCGCGCGGCGTGCCTCCCGAGCGCGTCCTGTGCCCCGCGAAGGCCAACGAGGAGGACTTCCTCGAGAGGTTGAGAGATCTGCGGCCGGATCTGTGCGTCACCGCGGCGTATGGAAATTTTCTGCCGACTAAGTTCCTTGACGTGCCGCGGCTCGGCACGCTGAACATCCACCCGAGCCTTCTCCCGGAGTTCCGCGGCGCCGCCCCCGTACAGCGTGCGCTGGAGCGCGGCGTCGAACGCACGGGAGTAACGGTCGCGTACACGGTGCTCGAGATGGACGCCGGCCCGGTGGCGGCGCGATCGGTGCGCGAACTGAAAGGTGACGAGAAACACCTCGACCTCCTCGCCGAGCTCTTCGAGACGGGCGCGAAGCTTCTCATTGACCTCCTGCCGGACGTGTGGTCGGGGCGTATTTCGATGACTCAGAACTCCACGCCCCAGCTCGAGTTCGGGGAGCCGACTCACGCGCCCAAGGTGGACGCCAAGGAGGGCGCGTTGGCGTTTACGGATCCGACGCAGAGCGCGAAGACGATCGTCGATAAGACCCGGGGGTTCGCGGGGTGGCCCGGGTGTAAGGGCACGTTCGAGGTGAAGCCCGCGGACGCGGGGGAGGACGAATGGAAGGAGGTGACGCTCAAGATCGTCACCGCGAGGGTGGGGGGGGGAGAGGAGGGGAACGCGGGGAAGGACTTCTCGCCGATGTGCGAGCTGAGCAAGAAATATTTCAGCGCGCCGTGCGCGGGGGGGGGCTGGGTGGATGTACTCGAGCTCCAGCCCCCCGGGAAGAAAGCGATGGACGCGGCGTCCTACCTGAACGGAATCAAAGGAAGTGTCTTGCGCGTCGCCAAGTGAGGAGAGGGAGAGGAACGATCGTGGACCGGGTGTTCAATTATCAATGAAAAATAATCTCACAGTGTTTCGGCCTCGCCCCGTTCGGAGTTCTCGCGCCAAAAGTATCATATGAATACACATTTTCGTTTGCCGCCGCCGCCGGCCGCGCCCCGCCACACCGCCTCGCGCACGAGGTTGGTCGCGATAGCGGCGCTCGTCGTCCCGCTCGCCGCGCCGCCCCGTTCGGTCTTCTCGCGCCAAAACTACACATTTTCGTTTGCCGCCGCCGCCGGCCGCGCCCCGCCACACCGCCTCGCGCACGAGGTTCGTCGCGATGGGCGGCGATGAGAGGTACGACTCGGAGAGGGAGCGACGCGACTCGGGGGGGGCGCGGCGTTCGCGCGGGACCAAGCGCGACCGCGTGAGCCCCCGCGGGCGCGACTCCCGCTCCCCTGACGATCGATCGTCCGGTCGCGCCCGGCGCGAGCGTCGCCGTTCACGCGACCGCCGCGACCGCTCGCGCGATGGCGGGCGCGATCGTCGCCGCGGACGCGATCGTTCGCGCTCGCGATCGCGCGAGCGCCGACCGCGCGAAACCTCCGAGGAACGTCAGCGCCGGGCGGAAGAGCGCGCGCTCGAGAAGCAGCGCCGCGAGCTCGAGGCGCTCGAGCGCGACGCGCGCACCGTCTTCGCGTACAATCTCAGCACGAAGGCGGACGAGCGCGACGTGTTCCAGTTCTTCGGCCGCGCGGGCGTCGTGAGCGACGTGAGGATCATCTACGATCGAAACACGCCGCGAAGCAAAGGCATGGCGTACGTCGAGTTCGCGGACAAGGAATCCATCACCGCCGCGCTGGAGCTGACGGGCGAGATCTTGAAGAACCAGGTTGTGATGGTGAAGGGGTCCGAATCGGAGAAGAACGCCGCGTGGCAGGCGGAGAAGACGGCGAAGAAGCTTGAGGCGGCGGGGAACGGCGTGGACGCTGCGGCGATCCCGACAGCTCCCGCCGCCGCCCCGACGCGATCCATCCCCCTCCCGCCGCCGCTCCCGACCGCGGGCGGCGTCGCCGGTGCGTCTCATCCACCACCCGGCGTCGGCGCGGCCGTAAACGCGCCCTTTCGCGATGTGCTCGTCCGCAACCTGCACGCGGATGTTGGCGAGGATGACCTTCGCGCCATCTTTGAACCGTTCGGCGAGACGGAATCCGTCGTCGTCGAGGACGCCGCCGCGGGCATCGCGCGCGTGCGGTACGCGCAGCCCACCTGCGCATCGATGGCGGTCTCGCAGCTGAACGGGCTCGATCTCGTGGGGCAGGCGCTCTCGGTGACGCCGTCGTTCCCGCCGCCACCCCCTGTGGACGGTGCAGCGGCGGCGTACGCCTCGGCGGCGGCTGCGATGCGCGCGAACGAGTTGGGGGGCGCGGTGATGGGCGCGGGGATCGGCGAGGATGCCACCGGGGTGAAGCTCGACTCGCGCTCACGCGCGGCGCTGATGGCGCGCCTCGCCGGTCAGGATCCGCTCGCGGTTCCAGACGTGGCGGCGACCTTCGGCGTCGACCCGAGCACGGGTCTGCCGTTTGCGTCGGCGGCGAAGGCGGCGGAGACGGCGGCGATGTCGCAGCAGCAACAGAGCTCGTTCGTGCAGGGGGTTCTCGGCCCGGCGTCGCCGATCCCGACGCCATGTTTGCTTTTGAAGAACATGTTTCGACCGGAGGAGGAAACTGAGCCGGAGTGGTGGGTCGACATCGCGGAGGACGTCAAGGAGGAGTGCGGCAAACACGGCGAGGTTTCGCACGTGCACGTCGATCGCGAGAGCGAGGGGTTCGTCTACCTCAAGTTCGCCTCCGAACGAGGCGCGTCGGAGGCGCAGAAAGCCCTGCACGGGAGGTGGTTCGCGGGGCGGATGGTCGCGGCCGAGTTCCAGTTCGAGGCGCCTTATGACGCGCACTTCGCAATCTAGGGAAACGACGGAGCCGAGCGCGAGGCGGGTAAAAGGCGTGTAACATGAGAGGCGCGAGCTAGCTGCGCGTTTGTCGTCAGAGAGACTACTACGCGCGCTTGTGTCCGTGATGATACTCTACTATTCCGGGCACCCGTTCTGACGCAACCACTGCAACACCTCAAGGTGGCCTTTCTCAGCCGCGGTCCTGCACGTCCTCCTGTTCCACGGGCACCCGTTCTGACGCAACCACTGCAGCACCTCAAGGCGTCCTTCCTGAGCCGCGAATGTGCACGTCCACTCGTTCCACGGGCACCCGTTCTGACGCGCCCACTTCAGCACCTCCAGGTGGCCTTCCTTCGCCGCGTACCTGCACGTCCACTCGTTCCACGGGCATCCGTTCTGACGCGCCCACTGAAGCACCTCCAAATGACCTCCCCTTGCTGCGAACCCGCACGTCCCCTCGTCCCACGTGCACCCGTTCTGACGCGCCCACTTTAGCATCTCCAGATGCCCACCCCCGGCCGCGCTCGAGCACGTCTTCTCGTCCCACTCGCACCCGTTCCCATGCGCCCACCGCAGCACCTCCAGGTGCCCTCCCCGCGCTGCGTACGTGCACGTCCTCCAGTCCCACGGGCACCTGTTCTGACGCGCCCACTGAAGTACCTCCAGGTGGCCTTCCCCCGCCGCGTTATAGCACGTCATCTCGTTCCACGGGCACCCGTTCTGGCGCGCCCACTGAAGCACATCCAGGTGCCCTGCACCCGCTGCGAACGCGCACGTCTCTGCGTCCCACGGGCACCCGTTCTGATGCGCCCACTGAAGCACTTCCAGGTGGCCTTCATACGCCGCGTTGGCGCACGTCCCCTCATCCCATGGACATCCGTTGGCGCGTAAGCACGTCAGGCTCTCGATCTTGCCTCGCTCGGCGGCCAAGATAGAGAGATCTGGGCCGCTGTCGTCGCGCCACTCGAGGCCCTTCTCGTCGAACAGCTGCATCAGCCACACCATCGCCTCGACGTCCCCCTCAATCACCGCTTCGGCGAGCGGAGTCACCTCCGGTATCAATTCCGCGCAATCATCCATTGTGAGGACCGCGCGCGGGCTCGGGGAGCGGTCGACCGCCTCGCGGCACGTCCTCCCCGCCATCGCGAAAGTGGTCCGGAACCATCCGAGCTTTTGAACTACGGCGTCGAGGATCTCGGGGGAGAGGTTGCCGAGGAAGGGCCCGAGGACGTGGCGGTCGTCGGGGAACTTGGCGCGGATGGAGCGGTCCATCGCCGATGCCGCGGCCCGGGCGGCGGCGCGCGGCGAGGGGCGCGTCGGGTGGCGCGCGCGGGGCGGAGTGGCGCGCGGGCGCTTTCACACGCGCGCCGCGGCTCGAGCGGCGACGGGCAGCGAGCGGCGCGTCGGACGGCGCGCGCGGGGCGGAGTGGCGCGTGGGCGCTTTTTCCCGCCCTGACGAGGGCGCGACTTTCTTCTCGGACGAGCGGAGGCGAAATCGCCCCGGCCCCTTGGACGAGCGGAGAAATCGGCAGGGTT
>MDSW01193839.1_pt1 | contig 12775 bp, 12 predicted proteins | sample 811171 | NCBI WGS metagenome assembly MDSW01 (sample SAMN05326641, study PRJNA326480) | marine metagenome | isolation source: seawater | place: Atlantic Ocean: North West | collected 2012 | reverse complement strand
TTTCATAGTCAACACCAAAACCACCACCAAGATCGAGACTTTTAATACTAAAACCGTTTTTATTTAAATTGTCAGCTAGTTTTTTTAATGCAGAATATGTTTTTGAAAATACATTATAATCAAATATTTGCGAACCTATATGAATTGCTAGCCCATTGAGAGTTATATATTTAGATTTTTTTACAAAATTACAAATTTTCAAAATCTCTGAAGAACTTATTCCAAACTTAGAATATTCATCACCTGTAGAAATTTTAACATGAGTACTCGTTTCTATATCTAAGTTTACTCTCAAAGAAATATTGATATTTTTTTTTTCTTTTCTTGCAATTTCAATTACATCAAATAATTCTTCTTCAGATTCAATATTTAATTGTTTAATCTGTTTTTTAATTGCAAATTCAATTTCTTCTCTATCTTTGCCAACACCTGAAAAAATTATTTTTTCTGGTTTCATACCTACTTGCATGCATTTTTTAAGTTCACCTATAGAGACAACATCTGCCCCTGCCCCTAAATGAGCAATGAATTTGATTATTCCTAAGTTATCATTCGCTTTAATGGCATAAAAAATTTTACCATCTATACTTGCAACTGCATTTTGAATTTTTAATAAAATATCTTCAATCAAACCTGTATCATATATGAATAATGGAGTTCCGTACTTTTTTGCAAGTGTTTTTACATTAAAATTTTGTACAAATAAATCTGTTGAGTTAACTCGATAAAAACCTAATTTATTCATTTTTCTATCATATTTTTATCAGCTTCAATTGGTCTCAAAGGATCAGCTTTTTTACCACAATTAGAAACAGTCAAAATTATTATGAACAAACATAGAAGAACTAGTTTGTTCATATTATTAAAAACCGATCTATAAATATCTTTTTTTTGCATCACTAATTGCTTTTTTAACTAATCGGGGTGAAGTTCCACCAAAAGAATTCTTTTTGGAAATCGATGAATTTATGCTTAACACATTTAAAGCTTTGGAATCAATTTTATTATCAATTTTTTTTAATTCAGCAATTTTTAAGTCCTCAAGAGAACACTCTTTTTTTTCTGCTAGCAAAACAATTTTACCAGTTATTTCATGAGCATCTCTAAAAGTAAAATTAAGATTAGTTACTAAATAATCAGCAAGATCAGTTGCTGTAGGATAACCTTTATTTAAAGCTTTAAACATTTCTACTTTATTTATTTTTGAAGTTTCTAACATACCTGCTAAATTAGTTAAGCATTGTTTAATTGTGTCAGATGAGTCAAAAATTGGTTCTTTATCTTCTTGTAAGTCTTTACTATAAGCTAAAGGTAATCCTTTAAAAATTGACATCAAATTAATTAAATTTCCCATAACTCTGCTAAACTTTCCTCTAGCTAATTCTGCGGCATCAGGATTCCTTTTCTGAGGCATTATACTAGAACCTGTCGTATACTTTTCATCTAATTTTATGAAATTAAATCTTTCAGTTGACCAAAGAATTAACTCCTCAGAGATCCTAGAAATATTTGTTGAAATCATACATAGACAAGATAAATATTCTACAGCAAAATCCCTACTAGACACAGAATCAATAGAGTTTCTGGTAGGATAATCAAACTTCAATTTTTTTGAAACAAAGTTTCTATCTATTGGATAGCTTGTTCCAGCCAATGCTGCCGCTCCTAGAGGACACTCGTTGAGTCTTTTTCTACAATCTATTAATCTAGAACTATCTCTACCAAACATTTCAACATAAGCTAAAAAATGATGTCCCAATGAAATTGGTTGTGCTACTTGCAAGTGTGTATAACCTGGCATTAAAACATCATAAAAATTTTCTGCTTGAATAATTAATATCTTTTGTACTTTCTTAATTAAATAGTTTATATTATCAATTTCAGACCTAACCCACATTTTTAAATCTGTCACCACTTGGTCATTTCTAGATCTTGCTGTATGTAACTTCTTACCGGCTTCTCCTATAATTTCTATTAATCTAGACTCAATATTCATATGAATATCTTCTAATTCAGATTTAAATTTAAATGTATTATTTTCAATTTCCTTTTTGATTTTTATTAATCCACTTTTGATTTCCAAAAAATCTTTTTTAAGTATTATTTTTTGCTTTGCTAACATTTCTGCATGAGCCAAGGAACCTTCAATATCTTGAAGATATAGTTTTTTATCAAAATCTATTGAAGCATTGAATATAACCATATCTTTATCTGTAGGGTTGGTGAATCTTCCACCCCATATTTTACTTTTATTATGTTTTTTGTTTCGTTTCATATTTATACTTTGTTATATGAATTTATTTTGTTAAACATTAACTTAATACACTATGTAAAAAATGAGAAACAAAATTGTATAGACTTATTAAATTTTTGACTATTTCCCTTATATTTATGTTACCTATCGGAAATATTGCACACCCTGAGAGTAAAGTATTTAAAGACATAAGCCCAATATTATTAAAAAACTTTGAAGTTTTTAAAAATAAAAATGTAAAAATTAAATTAAATGAAGCTTTTGCTAAAAATAAATCTTATTTGATAAATTTTTGGGCTACATGGTGTATACCATGTAAAAAAGAACTTCCTGATCTTACAAAAATATATAATTCATTAGATAAAGAAAAGATTAAATTTTATATAGTTTCTATTGATAAAAAAAATATTAATGAACAGCTGAAATATTTAGAGGACAATAAAATTAAAAAACTAACACCTCTATTTGATCCAGAAATGAAAATATTTAATTTCCTAAAGTTAAGAGGTATTCCCACTACAATAATGATAAACAAGAACGGTTATATAGTAAAAAAACACGAAGGTATATTAGTCGATGATTTTAAAACAATAAAAGCAATTAAAGATTTTATTAATTAATATTTTTTTCAATTTCGGGTACGGCTTTGAATAAATCTTCAACTAATCCGTAATCTGATACTGTGAAAATTGGTGCTTCTTCATCTTTATTGACTGCAACAATTACTTTACTATCTTTCATTCCGGCCAAATGTTGTATTGCACCCGAAATTCCAATTGCTATATATAAATTGGGTGCGACTATTTTACCTGTTTGTCCAACTTGCCAATCGTTAGGTACAAATCCAGCATCTACTGCTGCTCTACTAGCACCCATTGCGGCCCCTAACTTATCTGCAAGTTTTTCAAGAATTTTAAAATTTTCACCAGAACCTAGTCCTCTCCCACCAGAAACAACTATGTCTGCTGATGTGAGCTCAGGTCTTTCAGTCTTTTCAATATCTGCGCCAATATATTTAGATTTATCATTTTTAGAGCTTTTGTTTATAACTTCAATTTCGACATTATTATCAGACATTTCAACTTCAGGAAAAGATGTAGACCTAATAGTTAAAATATTTATTTCACTATGACTTTTGCATGTAGCAATAGCGTTGCCAGCGTATATAGGTCTTTTAAATGTTATTGGATCTAAAATTTCTATAATATCAGGAACAATCATTGAATCTAGTAGGGCAGATAATCTAGGTGCAACATTTTTCCCAAATGCATTATTTGTAAAGATTATATGTGAATAACCTGTAGAAAAATCTTTCAAAAACTCAGAAATATTTTCTGACAAAAAGTTTTTATAACTCAGGTCATCATTTAAGTATATTTTATTTAAACCAGAAACTTTAGCTGCTGAGTCAGCAACTGTTTTACATTCATTTCCAATAATTAACAGATCTGTAGGACCAATTTCATTTGCGGCGAATACAGTGTTAAGAGTAGATTTTGTTAAATCTTTATTATTATGGTCAGCAACAACTAAAACTTTCATTAATACCTCACTTATATAACTTTAGCTTCATTTTTTAATTTATCAATTAATTCATCAACTGATTTAACTATAATTCCTGCATCTCTTTTAGATGGTTCTTCGACTTTCAATATTTCAAGTTTTTGGTTCAAATCGATTTTCAACGAATTTACATTTATTTCTTCTATTGGTTTTTTCTTAGCTTTCATTATGTTGGGAAGGCTTGCATATCTTGGTTCATTCAATCTAAGATCAGTAGTAATGATGCCAGGCAGAGTTATTTCAATGTGTTCTATTCCATCGTCAATCTCTCTGCTAACTTTCAATTTTTTTTCATGGACTTCAACTTTGCTTGCAAAGGTTGCTTGAGACCATCCTAGAAGACCTGATAACATTTGACCTGTTGCATTCATATCATCATCAATTGCTTGCTTACCCATTATTACTAAGTCTGGATTAACTTTTTTTATAACTGAAGCTAGGATTTTGGCAACAATAAGAGGTTCTAATTCTTTTTCACAATTCACAAAAATTCCAGAGTCTGCTCCCATCGCTAATGCATTTCTAATTGTTTCTTGAACTTGAGATGAGCCAATAGAAACAGCCACAACTTCAGAAGCTGAATTATTTTCTTTTAACCTAAGAGCTTCCTCTACAGCAATTTCGTCAAAAGGGTTCATAGACATTTTTACATTCTCTAATTCAACACCTGACTGATCCTGTTTAACTCTTACTTTTACGTTGTAATCAACAACCCTTTTTACTGGAACTAAGATTTTCATTAAATACTCCTATCAAAAAAAACATATCCTTATTGATACTGTCCTGGTTTCCAAAGTATATCTTTTTTGCCATTATCATTAATAATCCTACTGATAACAAATAATAGATCAGATAGTCTATTTAAATACATTAGTGAAAATTTATTTATCTGTTCTTTATCAGATAAACTACAAACATTTCTTTCAGCTCTTCTTGTAACAGTTCTTGCCAAATGAAACCAAGAAGAAATAACGGCTCCACCTGGAAGAACAAAAGAGTTTAATGGTTCTAATTTTTTATTATATCTATCAATAAGTTTCTCTAAAAATTTAACTTGTGCTTCGATAATTCTAAGATCATAAATCTCGTTTTTTGTTGAAAATGGTTTAGATAAATCTGCACCTAAATCAAACAAGTCGTTCTGGATTCTTTTTAATGTATTTAACATTTCATCGTCTGTTTTTTCTTTTGTAGGCTTATTATTATACAAACTAACTATTATGCCCAATATAGCATTTAACTCATCAACTGTACCATAAGCTTGTGGTCTTAAATCATATTTTTTTACCCTGCTTCCATCTGTAAGGCCAGTTGTTCCATCGTCACCAGTTTTAGTATAAATTTTGTTGAGTTTAACCATAATTTGATCTTTTTATCATAAGAATAGATACAAATATAATTATTGCAATAGCTTGAAAAACAATTCTATATCTCATAATTAAGTTACTTTTAGATTTATTGTATTCTCCGCCTCTTGCCATAGTGATCAAACCCCAAGCTAATATTAAGAGTACAATTATCATTGATAAAAATAGAATTATATTAGAAAAATTTAACATTATAATGAAATTTCTTTAAATTTTATATTGTTTCTTAAATAAGCTAACTTAACTGTATTATACATCAGACAAGCTATTGTCATTGGGCCAACACCTCCAGGAACAGGAGTCACTTTTTTTGCAATATTCAACGCATCTTCTAACTTTACATCACCGACAAGTTTTTTATTTTTACGATTTATTCCAACATCAATTATGACAGACTTAGGTTTAATAAATTCACTAGTAATAAATTCATGTTTCCCGATTGCAGCAATTAGAATATCTGCTTTATTTGTAATTTTAGCAAGTTTTTTCGTTTTAGAATGGGTAATAGTAACGGTACAGTTTTCCTTAATTAAAAGAGATTGCATAGGCTTTCCAACAATATTAGATCTACCGATAATTACAGCATGATAACCAGTCAAATCTTTCAATTCTTTTTTTAACATATACCAGCATCCCAAAGGAGTACATGGTACAACAGTCTCATTTCCAAGCATTAAATTACCAAAATTTTGTGGATGAAAACCATCAACGTCTTTATTTGGTGAAATTGAATTCACGATTTTTTTAACTTGAATATGATTTGGCAAAGGTAATTGAACTAAAATAGCATCAACTTTGTCATCATTATTAAATCGATTAATTTCATTTAATAAATCAACTTCTGATATTTCGTTTGGTAGCAAAATTTCAATTGATTTTATATTAGTTTTTTGAGCAGTTAAAACTTTGTTTTTAACATAGATTTTGCTTGCATCATTATCTCCAACTAATATGACTGCAAGACATGGCTTTCTATTTGATAAACTTTCAAAGGATTTTGCTAAGTTAGAAATATCTATTAAAAAATTTCTAGAATAGTTTTTTCCATTGATTATTTTGGACTCGTTATTTTGCAATGATTTCACTTAAATTCCTACGAAATCATATGTAATAAGATTTCTTAAGAAAGACAAAATTAATATTACAATTACAGGTGAGAAATCCATTCCACCTATAAAAGGAACGATTTTTCTTATTTGTATTAATAGAGGTTCATGAATTCCTATTAACGTTTTGAGGATAGTATCAATTATTTTGTTGTATCTGTTCACTAGCTCGAATTGTATAAGTAAAGTTAGAATTACATATGCAATTAGAGTATATAAATAAATTGCTATGATTTGATCGATTAAAATTAGAAAAGCATTCATAAATTTATAAAAAAGTATATTATAATATGTATATAACATTTAATAATAAATAAAACAGGTTAGTTTTGAAAAGCTTTAAATTTTTTTTCATTTTTATATTTTCTTTTCTTTTAGTTTCTCCAGTCTCGTCTGAACCAGAGAATGATGTTTGGTCTAAAACTGTTCAGTTAGGTATGAATAAAAATGTTAATTTTCATGCTTGGGGAGGGTCAAATAATATTAACAGTTACCTAAATTGGATAGGCAAGAAGGTTAAAAAAAAATATGGTATACGTCTCAATCACGTAAAGATTAAAGATACTGCTCAAGCAGTTAAAAAAGTTTTATATGAAAAAATCTCTGGTAAAAATAAAGATGGTTCAGTTGATATAATTTGGATAAATGGTGAAAATTTTGCATCAATGTTAAAAAGTAATTTGTTGTATAAAAAAAATTGGATACATAAATTACCGAATTCAAAATTAATGAATTTAAATAAAAATTCCAGTTTGATGTATGATTTTGGTGTTTACACGGAAGGTCGAGAGATGCCATGGGGTTTGTCACAGTTAATTTTTTTTTATGACTCCGGTAAATTATTAAAACCTCCGAAGAATGTTTCACAGCTAAAAATTTATATCTTAAATAATAAAGGAAGAATAACCTTTCCTCAACCTCCAGATTTTGTAGGAACTAGTTTCTTAAAGCAAATATTGTCAGAATTAACTCTTAACAAAAATGTATTGCAAGAAAAGTTCAATATTGAAAAACATGATCTTGTACTTGATAAATTATGGGAATGGCTTGAGGATGTAACACCATATTTATGGAAAAAAGGTAAACATTATCCAAAAAACTATTTGTTTATGTCTCAATTATTAGCTGATGATGAAATAGATATTTCAATGGCATTTAATATTTCTTTCCCATCAAATGAGGTCATAAAGGGAAATCTTCCCAAATCAACAAAAAGCTTTATTCCTGAAGTTGGTTCATTATCTAATGTTCATTATTTGGCAATACCCTTTAATTCTTCCAACCCTTCTGCTGCAAAATTAGTTATAAACTTTATGATATCCCCAGAGGCACAACTTAAAAAAAATAAACAAAGTATCTGGGGTGATCCAACAGTGTTAGATTATAAAATGCTAGAGGAAAAATGGAAAAAAAAATTCGACAAATTATTAAAAGGATCTGCTACTATTTCATTTAAAGACTTAGAAAAAAAGTTACCAGAACCCCATCCTTCTTGGGTAAAGGAAATAGAAAAAAATTGGATAAAGAAATTTGGTTCCATAAATTAAAATGCAAAGAAAAACTAACTTTTACTTTTTCATTTTAACTTTAGCAATAATTACTTTTTTAATCTTATGTCCATTATTTTATGGTATAGGCGGTGTTGTCGCAGGAAGTTTGGGATATTTTCCCAATGTTTCAAATGACTTAAGTTTTCATTTCTTTGAAGAAATTATAGAATTACCTGGTATAAAAAAATCTATATATTTGACTTTATTTGTTGGTTTTGTATCAACCTTTATTTCTCTTCTGTTATCTCAAATAATTTTGTCAAAACTTTATGATACAAAATTTTATAAATATATTTTCAAAATAATTGCTCCATTAATTGCTTTTCCTCATGTGATAATGGCAGTAGGGATTTCATATTTATTTTCGTCAAGTGGTTTAGTTTTTCGATTATATCACTCTTATATATTAGATCACGATAGACCTCAGAATACAAATCTATTTCCAGATGATTTTGGATTTTTTTTAATTTTAGGATTAATTTTAAAAGAAACACCATTTTTTTTGTTGATGTCAATAAATTCGTTATCTCAATTTTCAGCCAAAAATTTTTTTGATATTGGTAAAACTTTCCATGAAATTAAATTCAATTCATGGTTATTTTTTATTTTCCCTCAAATTTATAATAAATTGAAAGTTTGTATCATAATAGTAATTATTTATTCAGCATCGGTCGTTGATATGGCATTCATACTTGCACCGTCAACTCCATCTACAATTTCAATTAGAATAATTGATTTATTTCAAACTCCAGATTTAAATAATTTAGCTATCGCCTCTTGTTTATCAATTTTTCAATTTTTACTAATTTTATTAATTATAGCATTATGGTTTTTCTTTGAGTATTTGTTTAAGCAAAATTTTTTGTTTAAATATTATTTAAAAATATTTCCAAAAGTAAATAAGGTGATAGAAAATATTTTATATTTAGTTTCGATAAAAATGTTATTCATATCTTTTTTATGCATTTTTTTGTCATGTTTATGGTCAATATCTAAAACTTGGTATTTCCCAAATTTAATGCCAACTGAATTTACAACAGAAAATTATCAATTTTTTTTTCAACATTTTTATTCTACTATTTTTAATACAATCTTAATTGCTATAATCGTCTCCATATTAAGTTGTTCATTAATGTTGATTTTTTTAGAGATAACAGAACAAATAAATTTCAAATCTCAATTACTTGAATTCATCTTTTTTTTACCAATTTTGATTCCAGATCTTTCTTTTTTATTAGGAATTAATACTTTCTTATTACAAAATAATTTTAGTGGAAATATTTGGTGCCTTATTTGGATAGAATGTTTATATATACTTCCTTATTCTTATTTGATTCTCATGCCAGCATATAGAGGAATTAATAAAAACTACATTAACAATGCCAAAATATTTCAAAAATCTAACTTAAACATTTTTTTCTCTGTCAAAATATTATTAATCATTAAAACAATTTTTCTAGTTTTAGGTATAGGCTTTATAATTTCAATTGCATTATATACCCCAGTTTATTTTGTAGGTGATAACCAAATTTCTACTTTATCAATTGAAATAGTAAATTTGTCATTTAGTGCAGATAGAAAAACTTTGGGAGTTTCTACAGTTTTGCAAATAACTTTGCCATTAATAATGTTGTTTATAGTATCTTATAGTAGTAGGTTTTTTGTTAAATGGAGATACTAATTAAAATGGATTTAGTCAAAAATAATTGAATTTAAAGAAAAATCCAGTAAGAGTAGGTGAAATAGGAATATTATGAATAAATATAGAACTCACAATTGCAATCAAATCAGAATATCAAATGTTGGTGAAAATATAAAATTATCTGGTTGGGTTCATAGAAAAAGGGATCATGGACAATTGATCTTTGTCGACTTAAGAGATCATTATGGTATTTCACAGATAGTTGCTGATATTTCAAGCAGCTTTTTTAAAACTCTAGATGATTTATCTCTTGAAAGCGTTATTTCAGTTTCTGGGGAGGTATTAGAAAGATCTAAAGATACAATCAACAAAAATTTACCTACAGGTGATGTAGAGGTTAAAGTTGATTCGATAGAGATTTTATCAACTTCTACATCACTTCCACTTCAGGTAAATTCAGAAGAGGATTACGGTGAAGAAACTAGACTAAAATATAGATTTTTGGATCTAAGAAGATCTAGACCACACCAAAATATTGTCCTTAGATCAAATATTATTCAAACAATCAGAGAGAAAATGATTGAACAAGATTTTGTAGAATTTCAAACCCCTATCTTGACTGCATCAAGCCCAGAAGGAGCAAGAGATTTTCTAGTCCCATCTAGAATTAATAAAGGAAAATTTTATGCTTTACCTCAAGCACCCCAACAATTTAAACAATTAATAATGGTTTCTGGTTTTGATAGATATTTTCAGATAGCACCATGTTTTAGAGATGAAGATAGTAGAGCTGACAGATCTCCCGGTGAATTTTATCAATTAGACTTAGAAATGGCTTTCGTAGAACAAGAAGATGTTTTTAATGCGACACAACCAGTAATATACGAGGTGTTTAAAAAATTTAGTAACAAAAAAGTGGATAAAAATTTTGAAAAGATAACTTTTAAGGAATCTATGACTAAGTATGGGACGGATAAACCAGATTTAAGATTTGACTTAGAGATTCAAGATGTAACAGATATATTTAGAGGATCAGATTTTAAAATTTTTGCAAATAGTATTAATACTGGTTCAATTGTAAGAGCAATACCTGGAAAAAATTGTGGTTCAAGAGCAATTGCAGATAAAATGAATTCATGGGCCCAATCTCAAGGCGCTCCTGGCATGGGTTACATCATATTTAGTGATGGAACTGCTAAAGGTCCAATAGCTAATGCACTAGGTTCTCTAAAATCTGATCAGTTACAAAAGATGTTTGACTTAAATAATAATGATGCATTGTTTTTTTGTTGCTCAAAAGAAAACGATGCTGCTGATTTAGCAGGTAAAGCAAGACTAAAGATTGCTAATGACCTTAATATGATTGACAAAAATTTATTTAAATTTTGTTGGATTGTTGATTATCCTATGTTTGAAAAAAATGAAAAAAATAATGAAATACAATTTTCACATAATCCATTTTCTATGCCTCAAGGTGGTTTGACCGCATTAGAAGAAAAAAATCCACTTGATATTTTAGCTTTTCAATATGATTTAGTTTGTAACGGGATTGAACTCTCATCTGGAGCGATTAGAAATCATGTGCCAGAAATAATGTATAAAGCATTTGATATTGCTGGTTATGGTAAAGATGTAGTTAATAATAAATTCCCAGGTTTAATTAATGCTTTTTCATATGGCGCACCACCTCATGGTGGAATAGCCCCTGGAATCGATAGAATTGTGATGTTGTTAGCAGATGAACCCAATATTAGAGAGGTTATTTTGTTCCCCATGACAGGTAAAGCTGAAGATTTAATGATGGGTGCCCCATCTGAAGTGGATAAAAATCAATTAAATGAGTTGGGTTTAAAAATAGATGCAAAAGTAAATAATACTTAATTGTAAGCATTCTCTGAATGTATTATTGATGTGATTAATAAAAATATCATCATTGCTCCAAATTGATGCAAACTTGCAAAAAGAATTGGAACATACTTTAAGAGTATAAAAATACCAAGAAAGAATTGACTAAAAATTAAAATTAACAAAATATTTACCCTAAGTCTAATTCTCTTAATCTTATAATTCTTATAATAAAATATAGAAAATATTATTAAGCAAATAAAACCCAAATGTCTATGATGGAACTGAGCTGATCCCGGATTTTCAAAAGGATCTAAGTAACCTAATGTAAGATATTGATCTGGTAAAAATTTATCATTCATAAGGGGATAAGTATTGTACATTAATCCTGCATCCATTCCTGCAACAAAAGAACCAGCTACAATGGTAATAGAGACTATAATTAGAGTAAAAAAATTAAAATTAAGTTTGATTTTTGACTCACCTTCATATAAATCAAGTATCAACCATAAAATTAAAAACATAATCAAAAATGCGTTGGACAAATGAATTGCTAGTCTATATTGGGAAACATCAGGATCTTTTATCAATCCAGATTTAACCATCCACCAACCAATTAAAGCCTGCAAAGTACCTAAAATTAAAATTACAAATAATGAAAAAATATTTTTTTTTGTAAGTCTTTTATTTTTTAAAAAATATAAAAAGGGTAATATAAAGATTAGTCCGATAATTCTTCCCCAAAATCTGTGAAAGTATTCCCAAAAAAATATAATTTTAAATTCTTCAAGTTCCATCCCTTTATTGTAAAATTTGTATTCAGGAGTATTTCTATATAATTCAAATACCCTTATCCATTCCTCATGACTTAATGGAGGGATAAAACCTAAAAGAGGTTTCCATTCAACCATGGAAAGTCCTGAGTCAGTAAGCCTTGTTAAGCCACCGATAAATACCATTATAGTTACTGCTAATAATACAAGGCTTAGCCATAAAATTATCGACATGTTTTTCTTTGGTTGTACTGTTATTTTAATCATATTTTTTTATTAAAGAATTACAAAATATTACCTTTTACTAAATATGAAATTTTTTGAAAAAGTAAATATGAAATTTTTTTTTAAAAAAACTTGAAACTTTAAATTTATAGATTACTTAATAATCGTGCATATTTTGTGCATTTAACAATGTTAATTAAGGAGATTGGAATGAAGTTTAGACCGCTTCACGATAGAGTAGTTGTTGAACGTCTGGATTCAGACGAAAAAACAGCTGGCGGAATCATTATCCCAGATTCAGCTCAGGAAAAACCAATGCAAGGCAAAATTATTGCTGCTGGTGGTGGTGCTCGAGACGATAATGGTAAAATACAACCCTTAGACGTTAAAGAGGGCGACACTGTTTTATTTGGTAAATGGTCAGGTACAGAAGTCAAGATTGATGGTAAA
>MDSW01165152.1_pt1 | contig 12776 bp, 8 predicted proteins | sample 811171 | NCBI WGS metagenome assembly MDSW01 (sample SAMN05326641, study PRJNA326480) | marine metagenome | isolation source: seawater | place: Atlantic Ocean: North West | collected 2012 | reverse complement strand
GAGGAAGAGCAGCGCCTGCGCGCAGAGGAAGAGCAGCGCCTGCGCGCAGAGGAAGAGCAGCGCCTGCGCGCAGAGGAAGAGCGACGATGGGCTATGGAAGCCGAGGCTGAGCGCGCGCGCATCGAAGAAATTGAAAAGGCCCGAGCTCATGAAGCCGAAGCTGCGCGTAGAGCCGTGGAAGATGAAGACGTGGCGGCGGCGCAAATCGCTTCGATTGCACAGCAAGAACGTCAACAGCTGGCAGAAGAGGAAGCGATTAGAGCCGCTCAGGAAGAAGAGGAGCGACAGCGATTAGAAGATGAAAATCTTCGCACATCTGAACACGAGGCTCGATTGCAAGAGGAACGAGAACTTCAAGCCGAAGAGAACGCGAAGGCGGCTGCACGCGGCGACATTGATGCGTACGCTAAAGCAGTCATCACCGAGGGCGCGTCATCTGTCTTATTTTCGGACTCTGCTGACGACGTGACTGCGTTTGGTACACCGTCATCGCACAGCGACGACGCGTTCTACACTCCAGCCACTCGCGGGACGCGTTTCGCGGATTCGGTGCTTAAATCATCTCGCAATCGCGATTTGGAACACGAGATCGTGAGTATGTCCATTTGTGATATTCTCATTCACAGCACTGCGGAGGATTCGAGCTTCACTACCGCTCTTGGTCTTCAAGAACGAATTGCGAGCGTGCGCGCCACGCTCGGAGAGCGCGAGTCTCAACTCGAGTTCAACAGAATCACGGACGCTTTCGGTGTCGCGATTAAAGGGGCGATGCATAATCCAGCACGACTCGTGTTCTTATGTGCTCAGCTTATCGCGCTGCGAATTTGCGTGGCCACGATGGATGACTTGGACACGCGCGACGTGATCGAACTCGAAGTCTTGGCTCGAAACGCCGCGTTTGAGTCGCTCTGGAAGCACACTTGCAGTGCATTAGTAAACCCTGGCGAAGTGACGGAAACGCTCGCACACTTCATGAAATCCTTCTGTGGGCCTTCGCCGAATGGAGATGGTGAGAAGATAGGTCGCGCCTGGTCTGCAATGTTTCAGCTCGCCAAGACGCGACTCGACATCATCGGTGGCGACGCCGACGACGCCGGCTGCTCTTCGCAACTACTATTGACGCAGCTCCGACAAGGCATCTTGAAGGAGATTATTCTTGCACTTGACAAGTCTGTATTAGATGCATTGATTCATCCGTCTGGCGATGCCCTGGCAAATCCGATGATACCCGGTGGCGGCGCGTTGACGTTTTCAGCGGGTGCCGAATTGAAGCGAGCAATTTCTGTACTCGCCAGCGTCGCCAAAGATCTCAACGTTGGCACGAGTACTGAATCGATCATCCCGAAACTCAGAGCCGTCGCAGATGTGTGCATGATTCCGAAGGACGCATTGATTGACGTCAAGCTTCGCACGGATATCGTGTGCGGCAAACTCACGGACGAGGAACTTGCCAGCGTCGTCTCGCGATTCCGCCCTGACGATTTCGCGCCCCAACCCGTGGACCCGGACGTCATCTCCGCCGTCGTCGACGCGGCGACGAATGGAAAGGGTGACACGCCCCCCGCGATCGGACCTTACACCCCAATGAGCACGGAAGGCGCGCCGTGGATCGCCAACTTGGCCCGAGCGCTCGCCGCTTTCGACGGCGTTTTGCAGTCGCGAGCGCCCGGTCCCAGCGCGCACGCCACGCGTTGGTCCCTAGTCACCGACGCTCTGCCTTAAGAAAAGCGATGAAGCGTTGAACAAAGGCGCGTCATTCACCATAGCGACGCGTTATTCTTGCAATTCCACAGCACCATCGTACCATCGTCGGCGCCGTCCCGTCCGGGCCGCCGCCCCTGCCCGCCCGTCTCGGCCCTCTACGCGGCACACCGCGGCGCGGCCGTTCCTAGCGCCCATCATGAACGCCTACCCGAAGAAAAAATGGGAGCCAGAGCTCAAGCTGAAATCCGCCAAGGTCTCGCGCACGGGTGACTTCACGAACGACCAAAACTTGAAGATTCGGTGGTACTCGTGGGAAGTACCGAAACCCAAAGCTATAATCGTATTCGCGCACGGCCTGGGCGTGTACGGCTCGTTCGAGATGCTGGCGAGCATCCCGCCCGGCACTCCGCGCGTGCACTACGCGTCGTCTTGGCCCGAGCGCATGAATAAGTCGGACGTGAGCTTGTTTTGCATCGATCACCAGGGCCACGGGCGAAGCGACAGCGCGTCGCCCGGAAAGCGATGCTATTTCCATCGCTTGGATGATTTAGTGCGCGATTTCGCGCGGTTTTGTACTTTAATACGTGGAGATGTCCCCGGAGTTCCGCTGTTCGTGGTCGGCACCAGTCTCGGTGGGTTCGTGGCGACGAAGACGGCGATGGAGTTTCCAGACGTCGCCAACGGGTTGGTCACGTTGGCGCCGATGTTGAGCTTGGATCAGTTGTGCAAGCGGCCGCTGAATCGCGTGCTGTTGCCTTTCACGACGTTGTTGTCGATGTTTATTCCAACCGTGCCTCTGGCGAAGACGGTGCGGAACACAAAGTTTCCTCTGACGCAACAAGAGGTCGAACAAGACGCGCACACGTGGCCGAGCGGGGTGAACAACACGCGCGTGCGCGTCGCCGCCGAGGCGTACCTGAGCACGCTTAAACTGAAAAAGGCTGGGGAATTAGAAAAGATCACCATGCCAGTGATTTCATTTCACGGCAAGGACGACCCAATGACCGATCCGAGCTCGAGCACGATGCTCATCGAGCGCGCGAACACAGCGGACAAGCACCTCGAGTGGGTCGACGACGTCTTTCACGACCTCTGCCACGAAAAGCCCACGTCCGATCACATCTGCGAAGACATCATCGCCTGGTGTGTCGCCCGCGTCAACGGTCCAGTACCCAAAAAATCCGGCGACAAGCGATCGCGAGAGACCACTTACAGGGAAAACGGCGTGAGCGACCGCGACGCCGCTCGAGGCGCGACGACCAAGCGCGTCCGCGCCGCCGCGACGAAGACATCGACTCGCAAAGCGCCCGGCCGCCGGCCGCGTCCGCGTCGCGAGTCGCGTTGAGTCCATTCATCTCGCGCGCCGCGTCTTTTCGCGCGCGTCGTAGCATTCTTTCTCGTCATTCATAACATCTTGTATTCTCTCCGTCTCGCCCAGTCACCCGCCCAGATGCGCCTCGCTCGCAACACCAAGAATAACACAGGGCCAGATCGTCACCCCGAGCCGCGCCGACGCGTCGATCGCGCGCCGCGACGACCGTGAAGACGCCAACGAGCGTCATGATCGCCCGAACCGTCGTCGTCGCCGCCGCGCTCGCGCTCGCGGCGTGCCCGACCCCGATCGTCGCCGTCAAGTTTGGCGAGGATTTCACCGACACGCTGAAAAAGAAACCGGAACCGCTGAAGGGACCGACGTACGCGCGCGATTTCGACGGCACGCAGATATTCGCGGATGATTTGTCGACCATGTACATGCACGGATTGACGTGCGGGGCGTGCATGGCGGTGCTGAACGAGACGAAGACGCTGTACGATCGCACGGAGGAGACAAAATTTCATCACCCGGACGACGTCACGGGAGGTTTGATGTACGATTACATGCACGAAGCGACGGAACCCGAGGAATTCTGCGATGGGAACGTGCTGGGGGAGAAGTATGGGTTGAATAATATCACTGGACACGTGGCGGCGGCGGCGTGGTTGCGGTTGCGGGCGGTGAGCCAGTTGCGCTTGCACGGTCAATACGAAGGCACGGAGATGGGCAAGCGAGCGATGATGTCTTTGAATGAGTACCGATGGGCGATTGATCTTGGATTGTTGGGATATGATTTGTTCTCTTTGCTCGAGGAGGACGAGGAGCGATTCGATCCGATCAAGCTCGCGGAGGAAAACGCGGTCGAGGTCGACGAAGACGACGAAAAGTATGACCAAAAAGTTGATACTCGGGAATTCATCGTCCGTTCGCTCAAGACGCATCCTTATCGCATCCCAAGACAGAAGATGAAGCTCGAGCAAGTGTGTTACGACATCGTCAAGAGTCGACCTTACATTCAAGCGCTGCTCCACCAGAAATTGCGCCGCGATCGCCACTACGAGATTTGCCACGCGCTGAAAAAGTGTGTCTGGAAAACACCACAAGAAGTGCGAATCATCGAGCAAGCCCGCGAGGAAGCGCTCGAAGCTTACATGGAAGCACTCTTAGAAGAAGGTGAAGACCTGTTCGACGACGAAGGAGAAGGAAAAGAGAATGAAGACGAGGAAGGAAAGGAATTATAAAATGCTTTGCTCATTGTTTCAATCGGTACTGTATCAGCGTTGATGTGCGCATGTTTGTAACACCATCCGAAATTTGCCGCGATCGCCTACCTGTCTCTAAGATACCGCCAATAATGGTTCGTGTACTTGTGAATGTTGAGCACGACGCGATTTTTATTGGCGTACACCCTGTACGAACAGCGATCAACGATGACGTTCTTGTAGAGCTTGCGGATGAAGAAGCGATAAGCATTTTGTTTACCAAGCGCCCACATCTCTAACGCTCGATCTTGAAAGCACACGTAAACATCGCGCGCAAGAATGGCCTCGGGAATTTTCAAACGAATCTCCGCCCTCATATCTTCTTCGTACATTTCGTAATTGTCCAACTCGACGCGCTCCATCGCGGCGCCAGCGATCAAGCTTTCAATATCAATCAAACCTTTGTCCGCGAGCTCAGGTGGGAGCTTTTTGAAGCGATCGAACGTTTCACCTCTATCCGGCGTTCGCTGTGCTTCACTGCTCGTTTCGGCGACTTGATACGGGTTCTTATTGCGCAATATCGCCGTCTCGTGTTTCTTCATTGCGTCGACGACTTGCTTCGCCGCCATTCGATGCCCCACGGGGAGGTCTGCCCCGGGACCTATGGTTAGCGAGGCGTACGCACCCAACACGTATATCGACGTTCCTGGCCATCGACAGCCTCCACCTCCGCCTGCAGCCGCGGTTTGTCCTTTGTCGTGCGCACATTCAATTTTTTCCTCCGCGAGCGCAGGGAAGCCTCGAGCGATTTCTACGGACGTTGTCTCCACGAGCGTGCGGAGCGCTGGATCTTTCGCCAGGTCCACGAATTCACCACACGCTAGCCATATCTCATCGTGTGTAGATGTGACTTCTTTTTCGAAAATGGCGAGCGCTGAACTATCGGGCTCGATTCCTTCGTCGCGATACCTTCTGTACATCGCCGACTCGAACTCCACTTTGGCTTCATCTGTAGGCGCCGATCGAACGCGCCATTTCTTTTCTCTGTCGCTCCACACGGCGCCATTCAACACGCGTTGCTCCAGAACTCGCAGATGATCAGTCTTTAAGGCTGCATCTCGCAAACGACGGTGCGTGTGCTCGTTCACGCTCGCCTTCGACTTGAAGGACTCGAGCTTGTTGGCGCGAATTTGCGCGTCGGCGCACGCGTGAAATTCGTACAGTCCTTTATTCCCAAAATACTTCACGTCGCATTCAAACTCACTCACGGTGATTTTCCTTCGGCACATCAGCGTCACTACCTTGGCGCCGCGCGTCTGCGCAGCGAGCGCGAGCGTCGCCGCCGTCGTTCCTCCGCCGACGACCAAGATGCACTTTCCTCGCGCGCAATCAGTGGCGCTCATATCCACGTCGGCTGCGTTCATGATTCCACAATCGATGCTTTGGCGGTCGTAAGACGCGTTGTACTTTGCGTACGACGCTTTCGCTTCCAGGACCCAGGACGGAACTAGCGGAAGGGAAAACTTCGGCGTCCACACGCATCGCGCGGCCAGAAACGTCTTTCCGGTGTCGAGCGTCAATAAAATCGCGCCGCACCGCATCATAGCCACCGCATCACGCTCGTCCTGGCCCACGCCAGCAGCGCCTTCGCTCTCGTCAATTGCTTTGAACGCGTCACGAACCTCTTCCGACGTCTCGTCGCACCACCGCACGTCCACGACGGTGCCTCGCTCCACGCGCACGCCACCGAATCGCTCCGCCACCGTCTTCGCGCAGTACTCCGCGAACACCCTCACACTCGGCACTCCCGCGAACCCACTACCCGTCCGCACCACATCGCGTTTCTTCCCCAACGTCTCTATGTACCGCTCGAGTCCACATGCGTTCTCAAACGGCACTTGCGTCGTCGTCGATCTCAAGTGCGTCGCCCCCAGCCTGAGTTGCGTCCTCGCGAACGAGTACAACCACGCCCCCGACGGGTCGATCACCACCGCTCGTTCGGCGCGATCTCTGCTCAGCCTCGACAAGACGCTCAAACACGCGCGTCCACTGCCGACGATCGCGAGCTCGCACCGCTCGCACGCCGTCGCCATGGCGAAAACGCCCGCCCCGTCCCGTCGAACCCCACGAAACCACCTCCTTCGCGATCGTTCGCGGTCGCGCGCGCCCGACCGCGCGTTCACACGACGTCTGCGCGCGCCGCCCGACGCAGCGCGATTCCGCGCGCGATTTTCGTCGCGCGTTCGGCGCCGCGCGTGCGAACCGCGCGTCGCGCTCTGCCGCGTCGCGTCGCTTTTTTCGAGCGTTTCATCGAGCGTTTTCCTATCGAAAAAGTCAACGAGGCGTGGATGTGCGATACGCCCGACGCGACGACGCACAACGACGCGCGCGACGACGCGTAACGAACCGGCGAGGGAACGAAATAAAATAAACAGGCGCGTGGCGCGATGCGAGACGACGCGCGCGCGAGGATGGATGCGGTGCCGCGTCGAGAGTCTCGATCTCGGATGCGCTTTTTCTCGACCGACGCGAGAGCGTCGAGAGCGTCGACTGACGCGGTGATCGCGCCGCGCGCAGACGAATGATGGTCGGGATGCGATTCGGCTCGACGGAGTTTCGACAAAAGTACGACTTCGTCGCGCAGTTGACGCCCGAGGACGGGGCGAAGATTTGCCGCCAGGTGAGCTTTTATTTCAGCGACTCCAACATCGGGCGAGACGACTATCTGCTTCGCGAAGTGGTCAAATCAAAGCGCGAGGGACACGATGGAGCGGTGGAATTGGCGACGATCGCGCGGTTTCAGAAGATGCGAGAGTTGCTTGCGCCGTATGGTGGGTACGACAATTTCTCGGCGATGATGCCAAAGGTGGCCGAAGCGCTCTCGCAGTCAGACATCGTGGAGGCGTGCGAAAACGGAACGCGGGTGAAGAGAAAATCTTTGACGATCGATGGGAAGGAGCCCGATTTTTCTACGGATGAAGGCATGCTTCAATACCGTCAAGCGATGATGCTTGAGCTCGATAAGCGATACGTTTTTGCGAGCCCGTTCTCGAGGCACGCGACGATGGATTCGATCCGAGCCTTCTTCGACGGCGTCGGCCAAGTCAAATCGATTCGCCTGCGACGACACACGGCTAGTAAAGATTTCCGTGGAAGCGTTTTCGTCGAGTTCGCGACGGAGGAAGAGGCGAGACACGTCGCCGCGCGCACTGATTTGGTGCACGAGGGCGCGAAAATTGAGCTCGCGATGAAGTCTGATTACCTCGAGAAGAAGAAGGCGGAGTCGCTCTTACAAAAGGAGAAGCGCCGGCAAGAAGCCATAGCGCGGGGCCAGGATCCGGAGAATATCCCGCCCGAACCCGAACCTGTTTACGTGGGCAAAGTTCCTGAAGGCTTCGTTCCCGGCCGAGGCGGCGGACGAGGCGGCGGACGAGGCGGTGGACGAGGCGGCGGACGAGGCGGCGGACGAGGCGGCGGACGAGGCGGCGATCGAGGTGGCGATCGAGGTGGCGATTTCGGTCGCGATGGTCCCGGTCGGGGTCCTGGATTCGGGTACGGTGGTCCGGATCGCGGTGCGCCTCGCTTCGGATTCGGCGCTCCCGGTCCCCAACGACCCGGCCCTCCACAGCGCTTCGGACGCCCATACTGAACGCGAATGAAATGACGCGAAATGTCGCTTGATGTCCGATTAATGTTTTGCCTAACGAAATGAAAGCTCATGTCTATGATATAATACCGCGCGTCGCCGCACCACCCGCCAAAAGAATCGATTACTTCATTCTCAACCCGAGGCCCGACATGACCTTGGAGTATTCGTTGAAGTCTCTCTTTTTGAGGTAGTTTTGCAGGCGGCTACGCTGACCCAAGAGCTTCTTCAACCCACGCTGCGTGGCGTAATCCTTCTTGTTCTTGATCAAGTGCGCGGTGAGCCCTTCGATGCGCTTGGTGAGGAGCGCGATTTGCACCCCCGAGCTCCCGGTGTCGCTCGCCGACTTTTGGAACTCAGCCATGTCCGCCACCGCCGGGCGCGTGCGCTTATCCGCGGCGACGACTTGCAACGCGCCGCGTTGGTGCGTTTGCGCCCGTCGCGGAGCGAACGAGCTCGAGGCGTTAGCCTTGGCAGCTGCGCGCGAGAGTCAATTTCGGGTCAGATAAGAGGGTTCTAGGGTCAAATGTACGCCCGCGCGCGACGCACGCGCCCACGCGCGGCCGCCGTCCTCGACGCGCGTCGCGAACGACGCCGACGTATTTCCACATCCAAATCCATCGCGCGCCGTCGCGCGCGCGCCGTCGCGCGTCGCGCATCACCGCGTCGCGCGCGTCGCATCGCCGCCTCGCCACGTCGCCATCGCCGATGCGCGCGCGTTCGATCTCGTCGCGCGCGCGCGTTCCGCGCGGCGCGTCCCGCGCGACGCGACGCGACGCTCGAATTTTCTCGCCGTCGAGACGCACCGATACGGGTCGTGGAGAGCGTGAACATCGCGCGTCGTGGTGTGCGGCGCGTCGCGTCGCGCCCCCGAGGGTCGGACGGCAGTCTCGAAATGTGAGTCACCACACGGAACACAAAAAACGCTCGCGAAAAAATTGACGACGAAAAGCGTCCCGCCGCCGCCACTCTTCGACGCGTCGCCATGCGCGCGTCGTCGCGCGCGCCCGCGACGCGTTGTCGCGCGCCGACGCGCCTCGCGACGACGCGACGCGCGACGACCGCGCGCGACGACCGCCGCGCGACGACGCGACGCGCGACGACGACCGCGGACGCGGACGAAGAAACCCAAGACGCGCAGGCTCGAAAGATGGCGATCGAATTCGCCGTCATCGCCGACGACACGCGCGCGGTCGAGGTGCAGGTGCTGTCGGTGGCGAAGAGCGTGTTCTACGCGCGATACGTCGTGCTGGCGACGGCGTTCAATCGACCGCAGATGAACGCGTGCTGCGCGAAGATGCGAGAACTGGCGAACGAGGCGTACGGGTTGACGGTGCCGAAGAGCGCGGCGCAGGTGGGGGATTGGGCGTGTTTGGACTGCGCGGACGTCGTCGTGCACGTGTTTTCGCCGAATTCGCGAACGCATTACGATTTGGACGGGTTGTATAAGGGCGCGGAGCGCGTTGAGTTGCCGTTCGTGACGGAGACGCGAGGGGGGAGCGAGACGGAGGACGAATTCGAGCCGTACGACGAAGAAGAAGACGAAGAAGACGACGAATTCGAAGTCTTCGAGTGAGCGTCGCACGCGATGTAGAGTAGACGTTAAGTAATATTGATTATCGCGCTTGTAAGTTCACGCGCGGTCGCGCGGGACGAGACGCGGCGCCGTCTCGCGCCGCGCGTCCGTAGACGTCGTCGCGCTCGCGCGCGCGCGCCGCACAGCGCGCCTCGCGCGTCGTCGTCGCCGTCGTCGTCGTCGTCGTCGTCGTCATGTCGATCGACCGCGAGCGCGCCGTCGTCGCCGTCGTCGTCGCCGCGCTGTTCGCCGCGCACGCGCGCGTCGTCGGTCGCCTCAAATCTCGACTCGCCGCCGCCTCGACCGAAAAGCAGCGCTTGCAATCGATCCTGCGCGTCCGCGACGTCCCTAAGACCACGGGTATGTTCGCGCCGATCGCGCGCGCGCGCAGTGCGTTTTCTCGACGCAACGGCACGCCGCGACAGGGCGGCGCGCTCGTGCCTCGGGCGCGGTGCGAGGTAAAGATGGAGGCGCGCCTGCCGCGACACCTGCTGGAAGGCTTGGACGAGTACACGCACTGCTGGGTGATTTACGTGTTCCACGCGAACACGAATTTAGCGGGGACGAAGACGGGGGGTGCGGCGAAGGGAAAGGTGGCGGTGCCTCGATTGGACGGAAAGCGCGTCGGAGCGCTGGCGACGAGGACGCCGCACAGGCCGATTCCAGTCGGGCTGTCCGTCGGGACGGTGGAGAGCGTCGACGCCGAGCGAGGAGTGGTAGTGATAGGAGGGATTGATTTAGTGGATGGAACGCCGATTTTGGATATAAAGCCGTATGTGCCGTTTTGTGACTCGATCGCGAGCGCGAAGGCGCCGGATTGGGTCGGGAAGGAAGCGGTCGGGAAGGATGAACCGTTGAAAATTATTCGAGTCGACGTCGCGGAACGCGCCGAGGCGCCGTTGGCGAGTTCATACGCTCGAAGCGCGGCGGCGAAGACGCTGTATCCCGATGTCAGCGCGTTTGTTGAATTCTGCAAAGAAGTGTTGACGTACGACATTCGTTCCATTCGCGAACGCAACGCAGACGTGGACAAGCGAAAGTTTGACACGTACAGGGTGATTTTGTGCGACGTGGAGATCGAGTACACCATTAGCGAGGAACGCAAAGTCGAAATTACTGGCGCCAAAGCGGTCCCTAGAGAGGTTTTTGATGATTGGGAGCGCGCGAAAGTCGAGCAGCAGGCTCGTGAGGCGTTGGGAGAGCATCCAAAGCCGAAGCATTAGCGAGATAGTCATAGCAGGGCGATTCTTTGTGACAATTTCTAGAGTAACATCGTCATCGGATCTTCTAAATAACACTTGAAGGATTGAAGCCACTGCGCCCCCACGGCTCCATCCACGACGCGATGATCGCAGCTCAAAGTCGCGCTCATTACCAAGACTTCCTCGTAGCCGCCCTCTGCGTTCTTGACGACTTCCTTTCTAGCTCCGCCGACGGCGAGGATCGCCGCTTGCGGCGGGTTTACGATCGCAGCGAAGTTCTTCACGCCGAACATGCCGAGGTTGCTAATGGTAAACGTGCCTCCAGTCATGTCCTGGGGCGTGAGAGAGCCGCTGCGCGCGCGGCCGGCGAGCGACTTGACTTCGGCGCTGATAGACTTCAACCCCAGGCAGCACGCAGATCGCACGATGGGCACCATCAGCCCGCGCTCGGTCTGCACCGCTACAGAAATATCAGCTTTTTTGTACTTGCGAATCTTATCGCCCAACCAGCTGGCGTTCACGTCCGGCACCGCGAGCAACGCCTTGGCGCTCGCCTTGACGATGAAATCGTTCACGCTAATCTTCGCCCCTTCCGCAGCCTTATCATCAGCGAGCTGCTTGTTCAACGTTTCACGAATCCCCATCATGTTATCCAAGCGCACGTCTACGGTGAGATAGAAATGCGGCACTTGCTGCTTGCTTTCCGTCAAGCGCTCCGCGGTGACGCGCTTGATGGCGCTCACGCTCACGTCTTCGAAATCCGGGAAAAACTTGGACAACGGATGTTCCGCCACAACCGTGTGCGTCACCGCCTCACTCGCGCTCGACGCGCGCGCCGTGAGCACGTCCTCGGCGATCACGCGCCCGTTCGGCCCACTCCCGCTCACGGTCTCCAATCGCACGCCTCGTTCCTCGGCCAACCGTCTCGCCAGCGGCGACGCGAACACCCGTTCCCCGCTCGCGCGCGCGCTCATCCGCGCCGTCGCGCGCGTCGACGCCCTCACCACCGGCATCGTCACCGCCGTCTCCACCGCGCTCTTCGCCGGTTCCGTCGTCACCGTCTCCGTCGCTTTATAATCCTTAAACGCCGCCACCGCGCTCGCCTCCTCGCACATCACGCACACCGGCGTCCCCACCTCCACGTCCGTCGCTCCCTCGGGCACCAGGATCGCCGCCAGGTACCCATCATCCGTCGCTTCCATCGCCATCGTCGCCTTATCCGTCTCCACGTCCGCGATCGCGTCGCCGGCTTTGATTTCATCGCCGATCGCGCGATGCCACCGCGCGATCCCACCGCGCTCCATCGTCGGCGACAGCGCCGGCATCGGCAGCACGACGTGCTCGGGGAGCGTCGACGACGACGACGCGAATCGCGCGCGCGCGGACGCGTCGAGCGCGGCGCGCGCGGCGCGCGCGCGCGAGGACGCGTCGACGGTCGCGCGCGCGAACGTCGAGGCGCGCGCGCGCGACGACGACGACGACGACGACGACGCCGGCGCGGGCGCGCGCGCGGCGGCGACGACGGCGCGAGCGAGCGCGCGACGCATCGCGCGCGCGTCGCGGCGAGCGTCGATCGGGCGACGCGCGAGGACGTGTGCGGACGACGCGTCGGGCGCGCGTCGCGTCGAGGGCTACTCCCGGGTGTTTCGGGCGCGCGCGTCGTCGCGCGCCGCGCGTCCGACGGCGCGGCGCGATGATCGATCGAATCTGCGCGAGGAATACGCATCGCTAACTACGCTAGAGCTAATCTACGGTCGTCGCGAACGCGCGCGCGTCGCGCGACGATTCGGCGGCGGCGCGCGCCGCGAGCGCGCTACGCGTCGGCGACGGCGCGGCGACCCGGCGGTAACGCCGGTTTCTTCCGCACTATCGGCGGCGCCGGCGGGTCGTCGTTCGCGCGCGCGCCGTCGCCGTCGCCGTCGCGCGTCTCTCTCGGGGCCGCCGCCGCGGGCGCCGCGCGAAGCGTCGTCGCCGCCAACCGTCTCGCGACTTCGGACGCCGGCGTCGCCGCCGCGCCCACGCGCACCGTCACCGCCTCGCTCGGATCGAACTCCACGAATTTCGGCGCCCTCGCCGCGACGTCGGACGTCGACCGCGCGTCGAGGTCGACGCGCGCGTCCCGCGCCGCGCG
>MDSW01134265.1_pt1 | contig 12776 bp, 14 predicted proteins | sample 811171 | NCBI WGS metagenome assembly MDSW01 (sample SAMN05326641, study PRJNA326480) | marine metagenome | isolation source: seawater | place: Atlantic Ocean: North West | collected 2012 | reverse complement strand
CGATCTTACAGAAAAAATATTTTCAATGTTCACCCTTCTCTTTTGCCAAAACACAAAGGTCTAAACACTTATCAAAAAGTACTAGATAGTAATGATAAAAAGACAGGATGTACCGTACATTTAGTAAATGAGAAACTTGACGCTGGAAAAATAATTTTAAAAAAAACTTTTTTTATAAATAGATCAGATGATTTAAAGTCGTTAAAAAGTAAAACTCAGAAGCTTGAATATTTAGCTTATTCTGAAGCTCTAATAAAATTTTTAAACAAAAACTAATTATTAAAAAAAAAGGAAATTTCCTCTTTTGCATTTTCTAAAGAGTCCGATCCATGAACAGAGTTCTTATCAATCGAGAGGCCATATAACTTTCTTATAGTGCCATCTTTAGCATTTTTCGGATCTGTTGCTCCCATCAAATCTCTATTTTTTTTTACTGCGTCTTTGCCCTCTAAAATAAGAACTTCTATTGGGCCAGAGGATAAATATGAACAAAGTTGATCATAAAATGGCTTAGCTTGGTGCACTTTATAGAAATCTGCTGCTTCCTCTTTTGAAATATGAAGCTTTTTTGAATTTGAAATGATTAAGTTATTTTTTAAAAAAATTGTTTTTATTTTTTCTGACAAATTTCTTTCAACAGCATCAGGTTTTATTATTGAAAGCGTTTGCTGTAGATCATTCATAATTTTCTTCTACAAGTTGATTAAGCAATCTTACTCCAAATCCAGTTGCACCTCCTGAATTTAGCGCGCCACCATACTTTGAAAATGCCATTCCTGCTATGTCTAAATGAGCCCAAGGAGTTTTATCTAATATAAATCTTTGTAAAAATTGTGCTGCTGTTGTTGATCCAGCTCCTCCAACATAGTTGATATTTTGAACGTCAGCATTTTTAGAATTCATAAGTTTATCATAATTTTTATGAAGGGGCATTCTCCAAACTTTTTCTTCGACTTTTTGTCCAGCATTAAATATTTGGTTAGATAATTTGTCATCATTAGAAAATAATCCGGCATACTCTGAACCCAAACAAACTATTATGGCCCCTGTTAAAGTAGCTAAATCAATTATAAATTTTGGTTTAAATTTTTTTTCCGTAAAGGTTAATGCGTCAGCTAAAACTAATCGTCCTTCAGCATCCGTGTTTAATATTTCAATTGTTTTACCGCTGTATGATTTGACAATGTCACCAGGACGTTGAGCGTTTCCGCTTACCATGTTTTCAACTAATCCTACCACACCCACCGCATTTATTTTTGCTTTTCTTAATGCTAAAGTTTTCATTAAGCCGACTACTGTGGCTGAGCCCGCCATATCATACGTCATGTCTTCCATAAATTTTGCAGGTTTTAAAGAATAACCTCCCGTGTCAAAACATACTCCTTTTCCAACGAACGCTAAAGGTTTAGAGTTGTTTTTAGCACCGTTCCATTCCATTGTTACAAGATAAGATCCTCTTATACTTCCCTGCCCTACTCCAAGCAAAGCGTGCATACCAAGTTTTTTTAATTTTTTTTCGTCATAAATATTTATCTTAAGACCATCTTTTTTTAACGAGCTTAATCTTTTTGCGTATTCATCTGGATGTAAAACGTTTCCTGGTTCAGATACTAGATCTCTAGCATAAAAAGTTCCCTCTTCTAATGATCTAAATCTTAACTGATTTTGAGCGGAGGGTTTGTTCTTATTACCAACTATGTTTATGCTAATAGTCCTTACTTCTTTTTTGGTTTTATATTTTTTAAATTCATAAGATTTAAGTTTAAGCCCATGAAGAAAATAGCCTAAAAAATTATCGTGTTTACTTACTGCGCTATTGGATAATATAAAGTACTCACTATTTTTTCCATAATTTATTCGTCCATAAAACTCTGCGCCTAGATTTTCTATATCTGAAGTTTTTAGATTATTTTTAATTGATATTAAGACAATTTTTTTTTTTGAATTAACTTCATAGACGAATAAGTTTTTTTTTAGGTCACTTGTTTTTAATAAATCATTTATATAAGTGTATTCGGATTCTGTAAGGTGTTGCTTTAAACTGTTAATTTTAAATTTATCATCAGAAAATAAAACTAGATTTGCTGATGTCTCAGGGTCTGTTTTTTTTAAATAGTTAATTTTTATAGACATAATTTTTAAATAGTTAAGGTTGTAAGGTATATAAGTACAAATATATCATATTTCAATGGAATATTAACCATAGTGTACTATCATAGGTTGAGTTTTATTTAAAGTTGCATTATTTATATACAACAAAATCTAATGGCTAAAAACAGAATTTATAATTATATCACTTTTGAGTTATTTAAGACTTTTGTACTTGTATTATTTTCATTGTCATTAATAGCTTGGACTGTTAGAGCGATTAATTTTTTAGACTTGATTGTTGACAGTGGTTACTCAACCTCAACCTATTTTATATATTCTTTTCTCAATCTATCAAATATTATAACAAAATTTATTCCCTTAAGTTTTTTACTCGCACTTTTATTTACAATTATAAAATTAGATAGGCAAAATGAATTTCTTGTTTTATGGACCTCAGGAATTGCTAAAATTAAAATAGCAAATTTATTTTTTCGAATATCACTAATAGTTTTATTAATTTATATTACTTTTTCGACTTTTATTACACCAACGGCTTTAAATGTTTCAAGGAATCTTATTAAGCATTCTGGAATTGACACTGTTTCTGGTTTTATTAAACCAAATATTTTTGCTGATACCTTTAAAGGTTTAACTTTTTATATTGAATCAAAAAATGAAAACAAAATTAAAAATATTTTTATAAGAGACAATGGTAACAATCTTAATAATCTATTGCCTGAAAATTCAGACTCTAGAGACCAAACTATATTGGCTGAAAGTGGTTTTATTAAAGATAATAAAATTATTTTAGAAAATGGTTTAATACAGTCATATGATCAAAAAAAAACTATTAGAATAATTCAATTCAATAAAACACTCCTTAATTTTGACAATTTCAATAACAGGGTAATTAAGGATATAAAAATTCAAGAAACTCCAACATCAAAAATTTTAGTTTGTCTAAAAAAATATTATTCTAACGAATTATACGATAATGTTTATATAAAAAATTGTCCTAAAAATAATATAGCAATTATTATTGAGACATTTTCAAGAAGGCTTGGTATGCCTTTTTATATTCCAATAATTGCTTTACTGATATCCTTTTTATTGATTTATAGAAAAACAGAAAAATCAAGAATATTTAATAGATATTTATTTTTTGGACTAAGTTTTTTTCTTCTAGTTTTATCTGATTTACTAATAAGATATTCTGGATTTTCAAATTTACATTTTATAACTTATTTGCTTATACCTTTTCTTATATTGCCCACTCTCTATTTAATCCTAATCAAAAAATTAAAAAAAGAATTAAAATGAATAATAGAATAAATAATTATTTAATTTGGGGATATAGCAAAAATCTTTTAAATGGAATTTTAATCATATCATGTCTTGGCTTTATTTTAAATCTATTTGAGGAAATAGAGTTTTTTAAAAATATAAATTCAAGTTTATTTTTACCAGTTTTGCTGACTTTGTCTTATATACCTAATTTGATTTTTATAAATTTAATGCCTTTCATAATATTTTTATCTGCAATGTGGTACTTTATTTCCTTAAGGCAGAATAATGATTTGCTAACACTTAAAGTGTTTGGTTATTCTAATTTTAAGATAATATCTATTTTGGGGGCTGTTGCTTTTTTTTGGGGGATAATTGTTTTGATAATTATAAATCCTGTCACTGCTAATATGGTTAAATATTATGAGAAAACAAAGTCTAACTATTCTAAAGATACAGATCATTTAGTAACAATTAATAGAAATGGTGTATGGATAAGAGAAAATCAAAAAGAAAACTTAGTTGTTATTAATGCTAAAAGACTTGAAAAAAATTATTTAATAGATGTATCAATAAATATAATTTCAAAGAATAATTTGATAAAAAAAAGAATTGAGGCTGAAAAAGCTAATGTTTCAAATAATATGTGGACAATCGAAAATCCTAAAATTTTTAAATTTGATAAAATTGGAAATATTGATTTTAAGAATGAAGATCAAATAAATTTCACTTCATTTTATAATATCGAAAAATTAAATTCTTTATACAAAAACCTTGATACGATTTCTTTTTTGGAAATATTGACAGAAAAAAATAAACTTATAGCACGGGGATACCATCAATCAATTATATCTGAAAGAATAAATTCTTTTTTTGCGCTTCCCTTTTTCTTGATTTTAATGGTAATTTTAGCCGGTATTTTCACAATAAGTAACAAGTCTTACAATAATATAAATCTTTTTTTAATAGCAGTTATATCGTGTGCAATTATTTATTACATGAAAGATCTATCAGTAGCCTTGGGTAAATCCGACAGACTTTCCCCAGAGATGTCGGTATGGGTCCCTATAATTTTAGTTGGTTTAATAAATGGTATTGGATTACTTCAAATTAATGAGAAATAAATTTTTATATATATTATTAACGATAATGATTTCTCTGCTTGTAAATAAAAGTTCACTTGCTGAACAATTGCAAATCAAATCTACTGAAGTAAATATTCAAAAAAAAAAATCTAGAATTAAGTTTTCTGGCGATGTTGAGGCAAAGGATAAATTTAATAATACGCTTAAAGCGAATGAGGCGATATATTCAAAATCAAAAGATTTACTCAGGAGTAATGGATTAGCAAAAATTATTACATCAGAAAATTATATTCTTGAAGGTACAGATATTATATTTGACAACAAAAACAATATTATTAGATCAACAAATCCAGCAACTATAATTGACACAGAAGGTAATAAGATTTCAGTTGAAATGTTTGATTACAACTCTATTAAAAATGTATTATTTTCCAAAGGAAAGATAGAATTATCTGACAAAAATAAGAATAGATTTAAATTTTCACAAATTTTTATTGATGAGAAGAAAAAAGAAATAATTGGTACCGATGCAAAATTATTTTTTGAAAGCGAAGATTTTAAAGCGCACCCAAAAAATAACCCAAGAATGTTTGCTAATAGTGTTTCAATTGGACCAGATAATACTTCTATTCAGAAAGGAGTGATTACGTATTGCGCATTTAGGGAAAATGATAAGTGCCCTCCTTGGGAAATTCGTTCAAAAAAAATTGAACATGATAACGCAAAAAAAACTGTTTACTATAATAGTGCGGTTTTAAAAATTTATGATTTTCCAATATTTTATTTTCCAAGACTTTCTCACCCTGATCCAAGTGTAGATAGAAGATCTGGTTTTTTAGTACCTAGTTTTGCTAACAGCTCAAATATAGGATTTAGTGTCGACGTACCATATTTCTGGAATATATCAAAAGATAAAGACCTAACTTTCACCCCAAGATTACATGTAAGTAATGAACCTTTATATCTCGCAGAATATAGACAAGACTTTAAAAATTCTTTTTTAACTCTAGATGGTGGTTTTACAAGGGGATATAAAAAGAAGACTAATTTAAAAACAGCTGGATCAAGATCACATTTATTTGCTAAATTTTTTACCTCTTTTAAAGAGGAAACTGAACACTTAAGCAATCTAGAAATAAATATCCAGCAGGTATCAAATGAAACTTACCCAAAAATAAATAAACTGCAAACTTCTTTAGTAGACTATTTAGATAGTACATTGAGTAATTCAATAAATTATAATTATCAAAAAAATGATCTTTTCTTTAATGCAAAAATTTCTGCTAATGAAGATTTATCTAAAACTGGTAATGAAAAATATGAATTTATATATCCAGAGGCTCTACTAGAAAAAAACATCTTAACAAGTGAAAGGCTTGGTATAATTGATCTTAAGTCTGAATTAATGATAAGAAGTTATGAAGTTGATAAACAAATTGATTTTTTAACAAACGATTTCAAATGGGTTTCAAATAGTTGGGTGAATAAATTTGGACTTGAGAATGAATTTTTAGGTTTATTCAAAAATATAAATTATAATGCTAAAAATGAGGAAATTTACAAAACAGAGGAAAATATTTCTGAATTTTACGGAGCGCTAGGACTAAAATCTGAGTTAGGATTGTTTAAAATAATTGATGAAAAAAAACAAATTAATATTTTTAAGCCTAAATTTTTATTAAAGCTATCTCCCTCTCACTCAAGGAATATTTCTTCTAACTCAGCAAGATTATCTTACTCAAATCTATTCGAATTAAATAAATTAAATAGTTTAGAAGCAGTTGATACTGGATCAAGTTTAAGTTTAGGTTTTGACTTCAAAATTAACAATTTAAATGATGATAGTAGCATTTCAAATGAAAAATTTAGTTTTGGAATAGGTCAAGTAATTAATGAAAAAGAGGATAAAAATATGCCTGTGAAAAGCTCTCTAAATCAGAGATTTTCTGATATTGTGAGTGAAACAAAGTTAGGAATAAACCATAATATTAAGATTTCAAATAGCTTTTCGCTAGATCAAAATTTAAGAGATCTAAATTACAATCAATTCGATATAGATGCTGTTTATCCTAAGGTGAGTTTCAATTTAGGTTATTTAGAAGAGGCACAAAATATAGGTAATCAAAAATATGTTAACTCAAAAGCGAGTTTAAACCTTGATAAAGCTTCACTATCATTTAGTACAAAAAGAAACTTGTTATCTAATTCTTCTGAATTCTATAACTTAAGTTATGAGTATATTAACGATTGTTTAAGAGCTGGTTTGGCATTTAGAAGAGAATTTTATAAAGACAGAGATCTAGAGCCAGAGGACTCTCTATTTTTTAAAATTACTTTTTCACCACTTGGATCAATAAAAACTCCTACTCCAGAATAATGATTAAAAAAAATTTCTTTTTAATTTTAATTTATCTTTTTTTTTCTTCTCAAATTCTAAAAGCTGAAATTCAAGATAAAATATTAGCAAAGATAGGTAACGAAATAATTACAAATTATGACATTATAAATGAGATTAATACAATTTTAGCCTTATCGAACAAACAATCTAATAAAGAAGATCTTAAAAATTTACAAAATATGGCTTTTCAAAGTTTAAAGAAAATAAGTATAAAAAAGATTGAAATAGATAGATATAAAATTGAAGATTATAATAAAAATGATTTAGATGGTTATTTAAAAACCATTGCAAATAATATTGGTCTTGAAAACTTAACTTTAAGAGATCATTTCAAGAAATATAGCGCTGATTATGATTATTTTGTCAAAAGCGCTATAATAAATTTAAAGTGGAATTCGTTAATTTTTTCTCTTTATAAAAAACAACTTGATGTTGATGAGGAACTTATAAAATCTGAGCTTAACTCTGAACTTAAAAAAAATAGAGAAATTGTTGAATATAATTTGTCTGAAATAATTCTAGAAAACTACGATGAGGATAAAATTGATTTTGTACTTAAAAGTATAGAGGAAAACGGATTTGAAAATACAGCTACTATGTATAGCAATTCTGTTTCATCAGCGAATAAAGGAAAAATAGGCTGGATAGCTTCAAACTCTATATCGGTAAAATATCTCGAAGAAATAAAAAAACTTAAAATAGGTGAAGTGTCAAAACCGATAACACAACAAGGTAATTTAACATTTATCAGATTAAATAATAAAAGGGAAATTATAGCGCAGAAACTTGACCTGGAAAGAATAGAAAAAAATATTATTAAAAAAAAAAAAGAGGAAAAATTAAATACTTTTTCTAATTCACATTACGTGAATTTAGAGAAAAAAACTTTGATAGAAATAAATGAATAAATTTGCAATTATTTTAGGAGAGCCCAACAGCATAAATAGTGAAATTTTAGCAAAGTCAATTGCATATAAAAAACAATGTATAATTATAGGTAGCTACGATCTATTAGAAAAACAATTTAAAAAGCTTAAAGTTAAAATTAAGTTAAATAAAAAGAATATCACTTTTAAAAAAAAATCAATTAAATCTTTAAATGTGCTAGATGTTCCACTTAAATTTAAAAACCCATTTAAAGTACCTTCTAGGGTTTCGTCTTCATACTTAAAAAGATGTTTTCAAATTGCACATCAATTAGCTTTATCAAGAAAAATAAAGGGTTTTATTAATTGCCCAGTAGATAAAAAAAAATTATTTAAAAATAAAAACTTAGGTGTTACTGAATTTTTAAGTCTCAAAAATAACTTAAAAAATAAAAGTGTAATGATGATTTTTAATGAAAAGCTTTCGGTTGTTCCAATAACCACCCATATCAAACTTAAAGATGTGCCGAAAAGATTAAATAAAAAGATGATCATTGATAAGATTAAGATTTTAAATAATTTTTATTTTAAGTATTTTAAAATAAAACCAAAAATTGGCGTGTTAGGCTTAAACCCGCATAATTATGAGTTTAGGAATGACTCTGAAGAAAGAAAAATAATAATTCCTTGTATTAATTTTTTAAAAAAAAAACTTAACATATCAGGTCCGTTATCTTCTGATACTGTTTTCTGGAAAAATAATATTAAGAAATATAACGTTATTATAGGTATGTATCATGATCAAGTTCTCGCCCCATTCAAAACTTTATTTGAATTTGATGCCGCAAACATCACCTTGGGTTTACCTTATATCAGAATGTCTCCTGATCATGGAGTTGGTATAGATAAAATTGGATTAAATATTTCTAGTCCAGAAAGTTTAAATAAATGTATTAGTATTATTTCTAAAACAAGAATAAATGATTAAGTTTAAAAAATCACTAGGGCAAAACTTTCTCATAGATAAAAATATAATTAAAAAAATTGCATTATTAGATGCTATTTATAAAAAAAATATAATTGAAATTGGACCTGGATCAGGAAATTTAAGTCTAGAAATTCTTAAAAAAAAACCCAAATCCTTTACTGCTATAGAAAAAGATGAAAATTTGTTAAAAGTTTTAGAGTCTAAGATTTTGAAAGAAAAAAATATTAAGCTTATAAATAAAGATATCCTTGATGTAGATCTCAACAAAATAATACGAAAAGATTCTATAGTGTTTGGTAATTTGCCATACAATATATCATCTCAAATTTTGGTTAAGTTTTTAAAGATAAAAAATTGGCCTCCAAACTTTAATAAGATAATTTTTATGTTTCAAAAGGAGGTTGGAGAAAAAATTATAGCTAAAGTAAATAGTAAAAATTATTCGAGGCTCTCAATAATTACCAAATCAAGATTAAAAATTATAAAATATTTTTATGTTTCTAAAAATAGTTTTTTTCCAAGACCAAAGGTTGATTCAATGGTAATAGAATTCGAGCCTTTAAAAACAAAAAACTTAGCTTTAAAATCCTTAGATACTTTAGAATTCATCACAAAAATTTTTTTTTCTGGAAGAAGAAAAATGATTAATAAAGCTTTTAAAAAAATTAAATTAAACTTTGAACCAATAATTAAAGATCTAAAAATTGACCTAAAATTAAGACCTGAAAAATTAGATGAAAAGACATATTTTAAAATTGCTCAGTTTTATGAGGTAATGTCAAAAAAGAGATAACTTATTCTGTTTGTGTTTTTCTAAAATTTTCTCAATTTGACTAAAACAACTCTCAAGATCTTTATTAATAACAATATAATCGTAATCATGCCAATGCTTAATATCGTTTTCATATTGTTTTAATCTTTTATCTACTATTTGGTCAGTATCTTGATTTCTATTAATTAATCTTTTTTCTAGCTCAGACTTATTAGGAGGTAATATAAAGATTTTAATTAAATTTAACTCCTTAAATTGTGATAATTTTTTTGTTCCTTGCCAGTCAATATCAAATACGATGTCAAAATCTTTATTAATAAAATCTTCAACTAATTTTTTTGATGTTCCATAATAATTGTTAAAAATTTTTGCATACTCATAAAAATTACCTTTTTTTATTAATTTCTCAAATTCATTGTCATTAACAAAAAAATAATCTACGCCGTCTATTTCGTTGGGTCTGGGTTTTCTTGTGGTGTGCGAAATGGAAATTCTAATATTTGGATATTTTTGACTTAGTTTTTTTGTAATTGTGGTTTTCCCTGCACCTGATGGTGAAGATAATACTATATTTACTCCCAAGTCTAATCCTTCTCGAATTTATTGCGAAGATTTACTCTCTATAAATTTTATTGCATCTCCAACAGTTAATATTTTTTCTGCTTCGCTGTCAGATATTTCAGAACCAAATTCTTCTTCGAAAGCCATTACTAATTCCACTGTATCCAAACTATCTGCGCCCAAGTCATCGATAAAACTTGCTTCATCAACTACCTTTTCTTCCTCTACGCCTAAGTGGTCAGCAACTATTTTTTTAACTTTTGAACCAATTTCTTTTGACATGAATTTTCCTTGTTTGTTTTAATATGATCTTACTAAGATTATTAATCACAATTGTCAAGGCATATACATCCCACCATTAACATGGATTGTTTCCCCTGTTACATATGATGCTTCTTCCGAAGATAAAAATGCTACACAATTAGATACGTCTTCGCCAGAACCCAATTTGCCCATTGGTATTTTAGCTATTAACATTGACCTAATTTTTTCAGGTATATTATTTGTCATATCCGAGACAATAAATCCTGGAGAAACACAATTGATAGTTATATTTTTTTTAGCGTATTCAATAGATAAACTTTTTGACATACCAATTATTCCAGCTTTAGATGCAGAATAATTTGACTGACCTAGATTCCCAGTATGACCGACTATAGATGTAACATTTACAACTCTTCCAAATTTATTTTTAAGCATTTTTTTTATTGCGTATTTAGATAGTAAGAAAGTTGATGTTAAATTAATATCTATAACCTTTTTCCATTCTTGTTCTGTCATTCTCAATGATAAGGTATCTTTATTAATTCCGGCGTTGTTGACCAAAACATCTATCCCTCCCATATCATTTGCGATTTCATCTATAAACTTTTCTATTTCTGGATGATTTGAGATGTCAAATTTTTTGATAAGTGAACTTGGATAGTCTTTTTTTAAAATTTCTAGTTTTTTTTCGTTTGTGCCCGTACAACATACTTTAGCGTTCAAAGATGTAAATTTTTGGACAAGAGCTCCACCTATTCCACCAGTTGCTCCAGTAATCAGTATCTTTTTATTTTTAAGATTAATCATTTAGTTTTTTAATATCATCAATTTTATTTATACTCTCGGTTACAGCTTTGTCACTAGTTCTTTTTACTAGACCAGTTAATACTTTTCCAGGCCCTATTTCAATAAATTCATTAACACCATCTTTTAACATAAATTCAATACTCTCTCTCCATCTTACCTTGGAAAATATTTGATCATATAGCAGTTTTCTTATTTTTTCTGTATCGTTGATTGGGTTCGCATTTACATTAGATACCAAATTTATTTTTGGTTTTTTAAAACCTACATTTTTTAATTGTTCCCAAAGTTTATCTGCAGCTGGTTTCATCAAAGAACAATGAAAAGGTGCACTAACCGGAAGAGGAATAGATTTTTTTTGACTTTGTTTTAAAATATTGCTGATTTTGTTAATTGCTTGTTTTTCACCACTTAAAATAATTTGATTTTTCGAATTATCATTAGCTACTTCACAAATTCCATCTTCTTTTTTTAATTGTGCTAGAAAAGTATTTAATTCATCAATTGCTACTCCCATAACTGCCAACATAGCACCTTTTCCTAACGGTACAGCCTTTTGCATATACTTTCCTCTAGAGTGAACAAGTTTCAATCCATCTTCAAATTTTAAAGAGCCTGAGGAAACGAGGGCGCTATACTCACCAAGAGAGTGTCCAGCAAAATATTTTACATTATTAAGTTTTAGATTAAACTCATTTTGTATAACGCTAAAAATAGCATAACTTGTTGTTAAAATTGCCGGTTGAGTAATTTCTGTTTTTTTTAGTTCCTCTTCTGGCCCGTTTAAAATATATTTCGATAAATTAATTTTTAAAATATCATCAGCTTGTTCAAAAATATCTTTCACGATTTTGAAGTTTGCTTCAAATTCACTAGCCATACCCTGCTTTTGTGAACCTTGTCCTGGAAATAAAAAAGCTTTCATTTTAATAGATATACACGCTTATTATTTGTGTTGAAATGATAAAATTATAATAGTATAAAACGCGCAAAATAATAATACTTAAATTTATGAATTTTTACGAACATACAATTGTTGCCAAGCAAAATCTTTCTCAAAAGGATATCGAAACTATTGAGAAAAAATACGAAGAATTGATAAATAAAAATTCTGGGAAAGTTCTTAAAATTGAAAAATGGGGGCTTTTAAATTTAAAAAGAAAAATTAGAAATTACACCAAAGGTTACTTTGTGCATTATAAATTGGAAGGTGATAAAAAAACCTTGAATGAGATAAAATCTAAAACAAGAATGGATAATAACATTGTCAGACATCTTACTGTTAAATATAAAAAATTAGATCTCAAAACAGAATATTTCTCTAAGGTAAAAGCTTGATGAAAAAAAGAAAGAATAATTTCAGAAATAATAAAAACTCTTTAACTAAACTTAGTTTATTTCAAAAAAGTGACTCGAGATTTTCAAGAAAGTGTCCTTTTTCAATTAAAAATGCACCAGTGATAGATTATAAAAATATAGCATTATTACAAAAATATATTACCGAAACTAATAAAATTATTACTTCAAAAATTAGCAATGTTTCATTAGGAAAACAAAAAAAACTTGCCAGAGAAATTAAAAAAGCCAAGATTTTGGGGATTTTATAAAATTATGCAAATTATACTTTTAGAAAATATCGCTAAATTAGGAAAAATAGGTGACT
>MDSW01026641.1_pt1 | contig 12776 bp, 16 predicted proteins | sample 811171 | NCBI WGS metagenome assembly MDSW01 (sample SAMN05326641, study PRJNA326480) | marine metagenome | isolation source: seawater | place: Atlantic Ocean: North West | collected 2012 | reverse complement strand
TTTTCGTAGATAATATTTTTAGATTTACACAGGCAGGATCAGAAGTTTCAGCCTTATTAGGAAGAATACCGTCAGCTGTTGGATATCAACCAACATTGGCAACTGATATGGGAAATTTACAGGAAAGAATCACTACTACAAACAAAGGTTCAATTACTTCTGTGCAAGCAATATATGTTCCTGCTGACGACTTAACTGACCCAGCACCAGCAACATCTTTCGCTCACCTAGACGCAACAACAGTATTATCTAGGCAAATTGCTGAACTTGGTATTTATCCAGCAGTTGATCCTTTAGATTCAACTTCTAGAATTTTAGATCCTAGAGTTGTTGGTGACGAGCATTACAGAGTTGCAAGAGAAGTTCAAAAAATTCTTCAAACGTATAAATCTTTACAAGATATTATTGCAATTTTAGGAATGGATGAATTATCCGAAGAAGATAAATTAACAGTTGCAAGAGCGAGAAAAATACAAAGATTTTTATCACAACCTTTTTTTGTTGCTGAAGTTTTTACAGGATCTTCGGGAAAATTAGTAGATCTAGAGTCTACAATAAAAGGATTTGATGCAATTTGTAAGGGAGAGTATGATCATTTGCCAGAAGCAGCTTTTTATATGGTTGGAACCATTGAGGAGGCAATAGAAAAAGCTGAAAAAATGGCCAAAGATGCTGCAGCATAATGAGTGAGGAATTTAAATTAGAAATAATAAGCCCTGAGAAATTGTTTCTTTCCAAAGAAAATGTAACTGAAGTTGTTTTACCTGCTTACGAAGGAGAAATGGGAATTTTAAAAGACCATATTTCTATAATATCTTTTTTAAAACCAGGTATAATAAAAATATACCCAAAAAGTAATGAAGAAGAAAAATACTATGTAGAAGATGGTATTATTGAATTTAAAGATAATTCACTTTCAATCTTAACTAGCTCAATATTTAACCTTAAGAACATTGAGCAAAAATATATATCTGATTCAATCAAAAAGGCTGAAAAAGAATTAGAAAATTCAAGTTTGGGTGATCAAAATAAATTTTTAATAAACCAAAAGATTGATGTTTTGAAATCTATATCTACGAATTAGAAAAATTTTTTTTTAATTCCTCTTTAATTTTTCTATATACATCACGTTTAAAATCAACAACTGTATCTGTAATGGTTTCATAATCTACCCATTTCCAATCTATAAATTCTGGTTTATTTGTTTTAATATTTATTTCAGTATCTTCTCCATTAAATTTCATGATAAACCATTTTTGCTTTTGACCTTTATATTTTCCTTTCCAAATTATTCCTAACAAATCATTTGGAAGATAATAGGTAATGAATCCTTCAATTTCCTTAATAATGGATACACTTTTAATATTAGTTTCTTCTTCTAGTTCTCTTAGCGCTGCAGTAAAATAATCTTCACCTGGATCAGCACCACCTTGGGGCATTTGCCAAAAATTTTTAGGATTATCAATTCTTTTTCCAACAAATACTTTATTTTCTTTATTTAATAATACAATGCCTACCCCACTCCTTAGTGGCAAATGTTTAAAATTTTCAATCATTTCTACCCGTTCAGAAGTTTTATCGCAAAATTAAGCTGGTTATCTGTATCAGAATTAATTACAAATCCATCTGCACTTTCAACAATTTCAAAATCAGGAACAACTCCAACATCAGAAATAGATTTTCCAGATGGAAGATAATATTTAGATACAGTTAATCTTATTGCCCCATCATTTTTTAAAGGAATAATTGATTGAACAGATCCTTTTCCATATGTTTTTTCACCAATTAAAATTGCTCTTTTATGATCTTTTAAAGCTCCAGCTACTATTTCAGCTGCAGAAGCAGAACCATAATTAATTAAAACAATAATAGTATTCCCTTTTAACAAATCCCCTTTCCTAGCAAAAAATTTTCTATTTTCTGAACCTCTTCTACTTTTTGTTGAAACTATTTCACCATCATTTAGAAAAAAATCAGATATTTTGACTGCTTGTGAAAGAAGTCCTCCAGGATTATTTCTTAAATCTAAAATATAATTTTTAACTTTTTTATTTTTTTTGAATTCCTTTATTTTTTCCTTAATTTGACTACTACTATTTTCATTAAATGATGTTAATCTTATATATCCAACTGAGTCATCAATGATTTTTGATTTTACTGACTCTATCTCTATTATGTCTCTCGTAATTATAAATGTTAAAGCTTTTGGTTCTCCACGTCTTCTGACTGTAATCTCAATATCAGATCCTACAGGTCCTCTCATTAAATCAACTGCTTCTGTTAAAGATTTTCCTTGTACCTGAATATCATTTATTTTTATTATATAATCTCCGGCCTTTACTCCAACTTTTGAAGCTGGAGAATTATCTATTGGTGATATTACTTTTACTACGCCATATTCCATTCCTACTTCAATACCAAGTCCTCCAAATTCACCACTTGTCTCTGTTTGCATACTTTCAAATATTTTTGGAGACATATATGCAGAGTAGGGATCTAAAGATTGTAAAACACCATTTATAGCTGCATCCATAGCTTCACTTTGATCGACTTCTTCAACATACTCTTTATTGATTTTATCTAAAACCTCACTAAATAAATCAATTTTTTCATAAATATTTTTTTCATTTGCTGAATAAACAGGACTCATATTTAAAAAAAGAAAGCTTGTTAATATTAAAATTAAACTCTTATTTTTCATATCATTACTTTTTCTTTTGGCATTAATTCAGACCAAATTTTTTCTAACTCATAAAATTTTCTCTTCTCCGGATTAAATAAGTGAACAATGATATCAACACCATCTACTAATTTCCAATCATTACTATCTTTGCCTTCAATCTTTGAATTTAAAAATCCATTAATTTTAAATTCTTCTAAAACTTGATCTGATAGTGATTGTAAATGTCTAGATGAGGTTCCACTTGCAACTATCAAAAAATCGGCCATAGAGGATTTGTTCGCAAGATCAATAGAAACTATATCAATTGCCTTATTCTTATCCAATATATCAATAATTTTTTTTTTTCAAATTGGAAATTTTATCCATTAATTAAATTTAGCTTATCAAATTTTTCTTAATTGAGAAGATGAAATATTAACTTTATTAAAATTAATATATTCCAATCCTTTTTTATTAAATTTTTTAAAAGAAACTGATTTTAAGGATTTAGATTTATATTTTTCTCTGTCAAAAACGAGAATATTACACTTTTGTAAAATATTTCTATATTTATGCCATTTATGAAAATTGATTAAATTGTCTGCGCCCATGATAAAAAATATATCTACATTTTTATGTTTCTTTTTAAAATAATTTATTAGATTAATAGTTTTGTTTGACCTAATTTTTTTTTCAAAAAAACCTATTTTTATAAATTTATTTTTTAAATTTATTTTTTTTGCAGCCTTAATTCTTTTATTAACTGACCAAAGACTTGCATTTTTAAAAGGATTTTTTTTTGTTATTGCCCAAACAATTTTATTCAATCTATATCTTTTTTTTGCTTCTAAAGAAATTCTTACATGACCTATGTGTGGTGGGTCAAAGGTCCCACCTAAAATACCTATTTTTTTTTTATTCTTATTCAATTTATTTTCTTATTTGTCCTGTTCCTAATACTTCATATTTATAAGAAACAAGTTGATCTAAACCAACAGGTCCTCGAGGTGGCAGTTTATTTGTTGATATCCCTACTTCACCACCAAATCCAAATTCACCACCATCTGCAAATTGAGTTGATGAATTATGAATAGCAATAGAACTTTTTACATTTTTTAAAAAATATTTAGCTGTTTTAATATTTTTAGAAATTATTGCATCAGTATGCATTGTTCCAAATTTATTAATATGATTTATAGCTTCTTGAACATTTTTTACACATTTAACAGATACTTTCTTTGATAAATATTCCCTGGACCAATTATTAGAATTTACTAAATTTGATTTTCCAAAAAAATATTTTTTTACTTTTTTATCTGCATAAATAATACAATTTTTATCTGTAAGTTTTTTAAGTATTGGATTTATAAATTTTTTTAAACATTTTTCATGAATTAAAATTGTTTCTGTCGCTCCACATATACTAGTATTACGCATTTTTGCGTTATAAATTATTTTTTTTGACATATTTAAATCAGCTTCTTTATCTACATACGTATGACAAATACCTTCCAAGTGACCTATAATCGGCACAGTCGAGAGGTTTTGAACTTTTTTTACTAAATTTTTTCCACCTCTAGGAATAATTACATCAATATATTTTTTCATTTTTGATAGAATTAAATTAACAACTTTTCTATCTTTTATATCAACAAATTGTACAAAATTTTTATCAATCTTTTGACTTTGTAAGGCTTTTCTAAATAAATTTGCTAAAATTTTATTACTGAGTCTTGCCTCTGAACCTCCTTTTAAAATTACACAATTTCCTGATTTAAAGCATAAACTAGAAACATCCGCAGTTACATTAGGCCTACTTTCATAAATTATACCAATAACTCCAATAGGAATTGTTATTTTTTTAATTTTCAGGCCATTTGGTCTTCGCCACTTTTTCAAGGTTAGATTAACTGGGTCTTTAAGTTTTGAGATTGTTTCTATAGAGCTTATAATTTGTTTAATCTTAACTTTATCTAATTTTAATCTTGAAATTAAATTTTCTTTCATACCTTTTTTTTTGGCATTATTTATATCCTTTAGATTTTCTTTAATTATTTTTAATTGATTTTTTTTAATTAAATCTGAAAATTTATTTAATACCTTATTTTTAATTTTACTATTAACTTTATTTACGATGGCTTTTTGGGCGTTTTTTCCAATTTTTTCAAGATATCTTTTCATTTATACTTCTACCATATCATCTTTATGAACTACTTCAGACTTTGAAATATACCCTAATAATTCACTAATTTTGTTTGAGTGTTGTCCCTTAATTTTTGAAATTTCATCTGAGGTAAACGAACTAAGTCCTCTCGCATATTCTTTCATATTTTTATCTAATATTTTTATGTGATCACCTTTTAAAAAATTACCGTTAATTTTTTTAATTCCAGCAGCCAACAAGCTCTTTCCTTTTTTTAAAGCCTTAATTGCTCCATCATCTATAATTAACTCACCTTTAGGGGAGATTGAACTTATTATCCATTTTTTCCTTGCATGTAGTTTGGAAATTTTTGGTAAAAACCAAGTACAAATATTTTTGTCAGCAATTTTGCTTATAGGGCGCATTGCCAAACCATTAGCAATTGCCATAACACATCCTGATAATTGACATACTTTAGCAGCGTCTATTTTTGTTTTCATTCCTCCTGTTCCGTGTTGTCCTATGCTTTTAGTTGAAATTTTCTCAATATTTGAATCGATATTTTTTATTTCTCTTATTAGTTTGGCATTTTTATGGACTTTAGGATTTTTTGAATAAAGTCCATCTACATCCGATAATAAAATTAAGCAATCCGCACCAGAAATTTGTGCAACTCTTGAGGCCAGTCTGTCATTATCTCCGTATTTAATTTCAGATGTTGCTATACTATCATTCTCATTGACTACAGGAATAAATTTAAGATCAAAGAGATTATCAAAAGTTCTTTTAGCATTTATAGCTCTTCTTCTTTGCTCGGTGTCCTCAAGAGTAAGTAAAATTTGAGATAGATTTAAATTTTTTTTACTAAAAGTTTTTTTAAATAAATTCATCAATTCTATTTGTCCTATCGATGCTACTGCTTGACTTTTATCAAGTTTTAAGCTTTTTTTATTTAAATTTAATTTTTTACATCCTAGCGCTATTGCGCCTGATGATACAATAATAACATTTTTGTTATTTAATATTAATTCTTTTATATCTTTAACGAATTCTGATAGCCATTTTTGTCTAATAATTTTTTTTTCATTGATTAATAAAGCTGAACCAATTTTTATTACGATTGTTTTTGAATTTTTAAGATACATATTTAATTAGTTTCGATTTAATAATTGATATTAATTTTTTATCCAACGTAGAAATAGCCAATACTTTAATTTTAAAATTATCATAAAACTTCTTCTTTTTTTTTAATAATTCTGAATTATCAATTAAATCTATTTTATTAAATACGACTATTTCTTCTTTTTTAAGTAAATCTTTACTATATTTACCCAATTCATATCTTACTTGTTTATATGACTCGATTAAATTTTTATTAGTTATGTCAATTAAATGTAAAAGAATTTTACATCTTTCTATATGTTTTAAAAATTTGATTCCAAGACCAACACCAGTGTGGGCACCTTCAATTAATCCAGGAATATCAGCCAAAGTTATTTCTTTGTCATCATATTGAGCCACTCCAAGATTTGGATTTAAAGTAGTAAATTTATAATTTGCTATTTTTGGATTAGCACTTGTTACTGAAGCTAACAAACTAGACTTACCAGCATTTGGCAAACCTATAATTCCTATATCAGCTATTGTTTTAAGCTGTAACCAAATCCAAAATTCTTCTCCTTTGTGTCCTTTAGTAAATTTTTTTGGAGCTCTATTTGTTGAGGATTTAAATTTCGTATTTCCAAATCCACCTCCACCACCGTTTGCAGCGACAAACTCTTCATTTTCTTTTTTAAAATCAAAAATTAATGTTTTATTATCTTCTTCAAAAACTTGAGTACCTACAGGTACTTTAAGATATAAATTTTTTCCTCCTTTGCCAGTTTTGTTTTTTCCACTTCCGTCTCCACCTCTTTCAGACTTAAAATGCTGTTGGTATCTATAATCAATTAATGTATTGAGATTTCTTTCAGATTTTAAAATTACCGAACCACCTTTTCCACCATCTCCTCCATCTGGTCCACCAAACTCAATAAACTTTTCTCTTCTGAAACTAGGAGATCCTGATCCACCATCGCCACCTTTAATAAATATCTTAACTTGATCTAGAAATTTCATAATACAACCAACTTTTAGTATTGTTGTATAAATTAATTGGGTTTAACTGAAACGTAAGTTCTATTGGACTTATTTTTTTTAAATTCAACTTTTCCTTTTACAACAGAAAAAATTGAATGATCTTTACCCATGCCAACATTTTCTCCAGGGAAAATTTTTGTTCCTCTTTGTCTAACAATTATATTTCCAGGAATTACAAATTGGCCACCATACTTTTTAACTCCAAGTCTACGACCAGCACTATCTCGTCCGTTTCTTGATGATCCGCCAGCTTTTTTTGTTGCCATAATTTACCTAATTTACTTACTTTTTTTTATTTCTTGTTTTTTAATATTTTTATCTTTTTTTTCAGCTTCTGAAAGTACTTTCCCATCTTTAGAAAAAATTTTACTTATCCTAATTAAAGAAAAAAGTTGTCTATGACCATTTTTTCTTCTTGAGTTCTTTCTTCTTCTTTTCTTAAAAATTAAAATAGTTCTATTTTTTGAATTTTTTATAAGATCTGCTTCAACTTTAGCTCCAGCAATTGTAGGCTTACCAATTTCAATCGATTTATCATCTCCATATGCAATAATTTCTTTAAACTCTACTTTAGTTTCAGGTTTTGAATTTTCTAATTTTTCTACCTTTAGAATTTCCCCAGCCTGAACTTTATATTGCTTACCACCAGTTTGTATTACAGCGAATGACATTGTATTTCCTAATTTTTATGTACTGCAATATAGTCGCGGAACAATTTTAGTCAAGATGAATAAGTTAGAAATTATCCTTTAAATCTCTTAATTTTGAAAAAGTTTCAATAGAATTACATCTAAAAAAAATATTAGTTTGAAGCTCTTCTTTTATTGTAGAAGGAACTGTAGGTAACCCTTTTTGTATTTTTTTTTTTAATTGATATAATTTTCTTCTTAAGCATTTCATTTTGTTTATCGTAATTGATGCAAAATTTCGAATTATTTAAAGTATATTCATGACCACAATAAATTTTAGTTTCTAAAGGAAAACTTTTCAAAAGTTCTAATGAATTATACATTTGTTTATATGTGCCTTCAAAAATTCTTCCACAACCTAGTGAAAAAAGTGTATCACCTGTAAATAATATTTTTTCCTTAAAAAAATTTATACATATATGACCAGTTGTATGTCCAGGAATATGATAAATTTTAAACTCAAAGCTTTTATTTTTAAAAGTTTCTTTATCTTTTAATAAAATATCAATTTCGGGTATTCTATTTTTGTCATCTACAAAACCCATTACTTTTGCATTATATTTATTTTTCAATTTTTTGTTTCCTCCAACATGATCAAAATGATGATGAGTATTTAAAATTAATTTGAGACTTATTTTTCTTTTTTCTATCACATCAATTATTGGATCTGCTTCACTTGGATCAACTACACAAGCTGAATTATTTTCTTCATTTATAACTAAGTATGAATAATTATCTTGAAGACATTTAATTATTTCTATCTTCATTTTATTTCTCTATTAAAAAAATACCTAGATCTGAAAAAAAATTTTTAATACTTAAATTATTTTTATCTATTTTTGAGACTTTTTCATTTTGTAATGCAAGAGATTTAAATAGTTTAATTTCTTTTTTATTACAAAAATTAACAAAATCTTTTATAGAACACATATGTAAATTAGGAGTATCATACCATTCATTGGGCAAATGTTTTGTGATTGGCATAGTGCCTTTAAACAGCAAGTGTAATCTAACTTTCCAAAATCCAAAGTTTGGAATGGTTACTATTGCTCTTTCTGCTACATTCAAAAGATCATCTATGACTTTTTCGGGATTATAAAATGCCTGGAGCGTTTGACTTAATACAGCATAGTCAAAGGATAATTTTGGAAACTGTTTTAAGTCTTTTTCTGCATTTCCCTCAATTACAGGCAAACCTTTTAAAATGCATGATTGAACATTACTTTTTGAAATTTCTAATCCTCTTACATCTATATTTTTTTTATCTTTTAAATGCTTCATTAATATTCCATCTCCACAACCAACATCCAATACTCTTTTGTTAGAATCAATTAATTCTGAAATTATCTGAAATTCTTTTTTCATAATTTTTTAATAGTTTGCATCCACAAAATTTTTAATTGATTTTAAAAACTCAGGAACATTTAATAAAAATGAATCATGCCCTTTATCACTTTCAATTTCTATAAATCCGACATCAGCTCCAGCAGAATTTAAAGCTATTACAATTTCTTTATTTTCAGATGTTGGATATAACCAATCTGATGTAAAGGAAATTATAAAAAATTTTACTTTACTGTTTTTAAATGCATTTGATAGATTTCCCTTATATTGTTTAGTTAAATCAAAGTAATCCATTGCTCTTGTTATATAAAGGTAGCTATTAGCGTCAAACCTATCAACAAAAGCGGAACCTTGATGTCTAAGATAACTTTCAATTTGAAAATCTGCATCAAAACCAAATTTTAAGTCATCTCTTTCTTGAAGTTTTCTACCAAACTTTTCTTCGAGACCTTTTTGAGATAGGTAAGTTATATGTGCTGCCATTCTAGCAACTGACAACCCTTTATCTGGAGAATTATCAGAATTTAAATAATTTCCTTTTTTCCAATTTGCATCAGCCATTATTGCTTGTCTTCCTAATTCGTTTAAAGCAATGTTTTGTGCAGAATGACTTGCTGTACAAGCAATCGGTATTGCTACTTTAGTTTTGTCTGGATAATTTGCAACAAATTGTAAAACTTGCATTCCTCCCATAGATCCACCCATAACACAAAAAAGTTTATCAATTTTGAAAAAATCTAATAAATTATATTGAGCATTTACCATATCGTTTATAGTTATTACTGGAAAATTTGTTCCAATTTTTTCGTTTGTTTTTATATCAGAGCTGCTAGGTCCATATGATCCCATACACCCACCAATAACATTTGCACATATTACAAAAAACTTATTAGTATCTATTGATTTGTTGGGCCCGACAAGATGTGACCACCAACCACTTTTATTTGTTGAAGGGTTTGTGCCAGTTACAAATTGATCTCCCGATAAAGCATGAAATGCTAGTATCGCATTATCTTTCTTTTCATTCAATTCACCATAAGTTTCGTAAGCCAATGGAAAGTTAGATATGGTTTGTCCACAATCTAGTTTTAATGGCTTTTTTATAGTTATTGTTTTTACCTTATTAATTTTATTCATCTTAATCCTTTTTTAGTGAATTGGAGGTAAAAAAACTTATTTAGCGGTTTTTTTTAAGCGCTCGCAATTCAGATAAATCAGCGCATTTGTTTCATACAATATACCTTTTTATATGTCAATTTTTTATCTATAAGGTTTAGAAATATTGAAAATTATGACTTTGCCAACTTTTAGAAGAATAAAAATTGATGCTTACAAACCAGGAAAGTCTTTTTTGAAAAAAAAAAGAAATATAATTAAATTATCGGCAAACGAATCTGCCCTTGGTTTTAGTCCAAAAGTTAAAAGATTTATTGAAAAAAAAAATTTTGATATATCCAAATACCCAGACAGTAAAGCAAGTGAATTAAGAAAAGCTATCTCAAAAAAATTTAATCTTGATTTTAGTAAAATTATTTGTGGATCTGGTTCAGATGAAATTATACAAATGCTATGTCAACTTTTCCTTAATAAAAATGATCAAGTAGTAGTTCCAGAATACAGCTTTCTTATGTACAGAATTTATGCATCAATAATTGGTGCAAAAGTTGTTTTTGCTAAAGAGAAAAATTTTAAAGTTTCTGTCGACGAAATAATTAAAAAAGTAAATAATAGAACAAAAATTGTTTTTATAGCAAATCCAAATAATCCTACGGGAACATATTTGTATAAAAAGGAAATAATAGATTTAAGGAGAAGACTAAATAAGAAAGTTTTATTAGTTTTAGATGATGCATATGATGAATATATGATAGATAAAAAGTATTCTTCAGGTTTAAATACTTTTAAAAATACTAAAAATGTATTTATATTAAGAACTTTTTCAAAAATTTATGGTCTGGCATCACTAAGAATAGGCTGGGGATATGGAAATAAAGAAATAATAAATGCATTAAATATTATTAAACCTCCATTCAATGTAAATAAAATTGCACAGTTATGTGCAATAGAGTCTTTGAAAGATAAAAAATTTGTAACTAAATCTGTCCAGCATAATTCTTTTTGGAGTAATTTAATTAAAAATAATTTAAAAAAATATAATATTTTTTGTAATGAAGTAAGTGGAAATTTCCTTTTACTTAATTTTGCAAAGTGTAAGTTAAATGCAAATAAAATCGAAAAGAAATTGCAAAAAAAGGGTTTAATATTAAGAGAAACTAAAACATATGGTATAAAAAATTGTTTAAGATTAACAATAGGAAATAATTCTGAAAATAAATTTTTCTTAAAAACTATAGGAGAAATTTTTAAAAATGTTTAAAAAAGTATTAATTATTGGTTGTGGATTGATTGGTTCATCCATATTGCGTGCCATAGATAATAAAAAATTAGCAAAAAATATTTTAGTCTTCGAAAAATCGAAAAAAAATATATATAAAATTAAGAAAATAAAAAAAAAAATTAAAGTTTATAAATACTATTGATAATCAAATTTCTGATGTTGATTTTGTGGTAATCTGCACTCCAATGAGTGAATATAAAAAGATAGTGGGAAAGTTAAATAAAAATTTAAATTCAAATTGTTTAATAACAGATGTTGGTTCAACTAAAATGAATACAATTAAATTAAAAAATAAATTCTTAAATAAGAAATTAAACTGGATATCAAGCCACCCAATTGCTGGATCTGAAGTAAGTGGTCCAGAACATGGAAATAGAAATTTATTTTTAAATAAATGGTGTGTAATTATTAAAGAAAAAAAACAAAATAAAAAAAAGATTAGCATACTAAAAAGATTTTGGAAAAAAATTGGCGCAAATGTAGTCTTAATGGACTCAATTAAGCATGATCAAGTTTTTTCTATAACGAGTCATTTACCGCATTTAATTGCATATAATTTAATTAAAACTGCTCAAGATTCCCAAAAAAAACAGAAAAAAAACTTAATTCAATATAGCGCAGGAGGATTAAGAGATTTTTCTAGAATTGCAGCCTCAAATGAAATCATGTGGAGAGATATATTTTTTAGTAATGAAAATATTATTAAAGCAATTGATTTATTCTCAAAAAATTTATCACTATTTAAAAAAATTATTAAAAATAAAAATAATAAAAAACTTTTATCAAAGCTTATAAGTACAAAGAGAGTAAGAAAACAAATTGTTGATCTAAAACAAGATATTAATAAACCAGATTTTGGAAGAGAATAATTTATATTTTACAAATTTTTATTACATCTAAATTGGCAGTTCTTTTTATTTTACTAATAGTCTCTTTAATAGGCATTATAACTACTTTTTTTTCTGGCCCATATGCGTGGATTAATCTTTTTGAATTTAAACATACGGCGACATGCCCTTTCCAATAAATAATATTGCCCTTTTTAAAACTCATTACATTCTTTTTTCCTTTTTTATACTTAACTTGGTCTTTTGTATCTCTTGGAAAAAAATTATTATTGAACTTATAAAATAACTGAACTAAGGCTGAACAATCTAACCCTTTAAAGGTTTTACCTCCCCATTTGTATTTACAGTTTAAAAATGAATTTAAAAACTTATTAAAATTTTTATTTTTTTTATTTATAATGGTTATATCTTTTTGTTTTATCCATTTGTTCTTTTTGAACATAACATAATTTTTTTTTTTCTTTATAATCCCAATTTCACTTGAAAATGGTAAAAATTTATTTGATTTATAAATTTTTGACTTCAAAACTTTTACTTTGTGTGAAGGTTTAAA
>MDSW01156611.1_pt1 | contig 12778 bp, 10 predicted proteins | sample 811171 | NCBI WGS metagenome assembly MDSW01 (sample SAMN05326641, study PRJNA326480) | marine metagenome | isolation source: seawater | place: Atlantic Ocean: North West | collected 2012 | reverse complement strand
TTTTTAATAAATCAATATTAGAGCAAGAAATTATTAAAAAAATAAATATTATTGGAATTAAATTAATTATAATTTTGAAATTCATTGATTTTATTTACTCTATTTTTTACTGATCCAGATACTTTGATATTTTCAGAAATTTCTTTATATAATTTTTTAGTTAAATCTAAATCATTATCCTTTATTGATAATAAATATAGTATTTCTAGCTTATATGAAATAAATGAATCTAAATTATCGTCTAAATACGAAAGTAAATTTTTGATATCTTCTGTAGGGCTATAATCCAATAACGAGTAAGAGGCATTTAAAGATATTATACTTTTATATAATTTATTTGTTTTTCTATTTTCAAGAAGATTTATATATTCAGAATAAGCTTCGTTATATTTTTTCTTATCAAGATAGTCATTAATTATTTCTAATGACGACATTATTCCGTAAATATTATTATTATTTGATATTTTAAGCATATTTTCAAAGTATTGTTCGGAGTCAACATTATTTTTTGCCTCATCATAAACTATACTTAGGTTTAATATCTTCTGATTTTGGTAATATGTATAAAATTGAAAAATTATAAACAAGATTAAAAAAAAGGTGAAAAAATAAATTATAATTCTTAAATTATCTCTAACTTTATTTAATATTTTATTAAAAGTTGAATTTTGTATTTTATCATTCATTTTAAATCCATTTTATAGAGCAACCTATACTATTGTATTGTATTTTAGGCCCCATACCAGTTTCAATAATTGTTTTCATTGAATGAAATAATTCTCTTTTTATATCTTTGTCTTTACTATTAATTAAACCAGAGTCAATCCTTCCTCTATATTGTAATTCTAGATTACTATTAAAACCAAAAAATTCAGGAGTACATTGGGCATCAAAATCTTTCGCGACTATCTGGTCCGCATCATAAAGATAATGAAATTTAAAATTATATTTTTTTGAAAAAATTTTCATATTTTCATATGAATCTTCCGGATATTGGTTAACATCATTTGACATAATTGCTAATGTTTGAACTCCCAATTTATCTAATTCTTTTGCCTCATAGCTGAGTCTTTCAGCTATTGATATTACATATGGACAATGATTGCAAATAAATGCAACAATAGTTCCACGACTTCCTCTAAGGTCATTTAACGAGTATTCTTTATTATCTATAGACAATAAAAAAAAATTTTTTGGCTTCCATCCAAAATTACAATTTGATGAAGTATTTACAGGCATAAATAATTAATATAATTTAAAATTAATGTCTTTTAATTCATTAACATCTAAAACAAATTTTCACAATTCGAAATTATTTTTTTCTAAAAATGAACTAACTAAAATATTATCATGTTATTCTTTGGGAGTTTCAAGGGGTAATTGGAAAGACTATTCAATAAATTTTAATAAAAATGAAGCTAATTTTTTTATATATAAGCATTTTAATTCTTTCCCTGACTGTATTTTGACTAAATACAAAAAAAACAAAAAAAACAAATTTATATTTAAGCTTATTATTGGTAATTATAATAAAAAAAATTCTGAAAAAATTGAAGATTTGATTGCCATATTAATAAGAAAAAATATTAAGATAATTTAAATCTATCTTTATTAAATTATTTCTATTTAAATTTTAAGTATATGCTCTCTAGCTATTATATATATTTCTGACGATTCTTTCCTAGATGAATTAGGTTTAAAATATGTAATATTTTTAAATTTTTTTTTAAGATTAATAATAAGCTCTTTTTCTTCTGATCCTTTCCATATTTTAAATACAAAATTTCCTTTATCAATTAATATATTATCTATCAAATCTAATATACTTTTAATTAATTCAATAATTCTCAAATGATCAGTTGAAGCATGTCCAATTGTATTTGGTGCTAAATCTGATAAGATTAAGTCATAGTTCTTTTTATTTTTAATGAAATCAAATTCATTAAAATCTTTTTTTATAAAATTGATGTTTTTATGGTAAAATTTCATATCTATTAGATCTATACAATCAATTTTATTTTTTATATTAAATTGACATAATACTTGAGTCCAACTTCCTGGAGATGCTCCTAATTCAAGAATATTGTTAGATTTTGATATTAAATTATATTTATTTTCAATTTCAATTAATTTAAAGGCTGCTCTTGAAATATAACCTTGACTTTTAGCATCTTTAATAAAAATGTCTTTTTTTTGTCTATTTAACCAGCTATTTGATTTCATTATACATTATAAAAAACATATTGTTTTATTAAATTAAAGAAATATATATAAATTTAATTTTATTATCTTAAATGAAAACATCAATAATTACAGCTATTTTTATATCTATCATAGTAGGTGGATGGTTTATATCTGGTATTTATTTTAAAGATGATAATAAAAGTCAAAATTATTCAACTGAAAATTCAGATTTAAAGAAAGTAGAAAATTCAGATCCTGATAATATAAATGATATCAAAGTAGAAACATTTTTGTCAAATGCTGATGATGTAGATCAATCCATAATTTTACAAGGACAAACAAAAATTAATAGATCTATTGATATAAAATCTGAAACTATAGGGGATATAATAGTCAAAAATTTTGATAGGGGTAAAAAAGTTACAAAAGGTGAGTTATTAATTGAAATTTCTATGGAAGATAGGCAAGAACTTCTTAATAGTTTCAATAAAGAATTTGAAAAAATTATTAAAAATATAAAATTGAATAAAGAAAAAAGAGACAATGATACTTTAAAAATAAAAGAGCAAATAGAATTATATAAGATTGAATTTAATACTGCAAAACAATTGGTTGATAAAGGCTTAGGCTCTGAAATTAGTTTAACTCAAGCTTCTTATAATCTTATAGAATCTGAAACTAACTTAAAAGATATTGATATAAATTATGAAACACAATTAATAAGCTTAGAATCTCAGTTAGAAAATATAAAGTCAAAGATTAAAAATATTAAAATTGATATTGAAAAAACACTAATAGTTTCGCCTTTTGAAGGAATAATTCAGAGTAGTTTTGTTGAAGAAGGTGATTATGTTAGAATAGGTAATATTGTAGCAAATATAGTTGATCTTAATCCTATTAAAATTCAAGGTTTTTTGTCTGAAACAGATGTAAACAAAGTTAGTTTAGGTACAGAAGCAATAATTAAAATATCTAACACAAAACAAAAAAAAGGTTTTATAACATTCATCTCCCCTATTGCTGAAACCAATACTAGAACTTTTGAATTTATCATAGAAGCTAATAATGATGATCTTTTTTTCAAAAGTGGACTTACTACAACTATAATTATCGAAATTGATGCTGTCAGAGCTCATAAAATTTCTCCTTCTATTTTATCTCTAGATGATGATGGAACCGTAGGAGTAAAGGCAATAAATAAAAATAAAGAAGTAATATTTTATCCAATTGAAAAAGTCAAAGATACTACTGATGGTATGTGGGTTACTGGCCTACCTGAAGAAGTTGAAATTATTATTACTGGTCAAGAATATGTAACAACAGGACAACAAGTTTTAGTTCAATAATATATTATGAATATAATTGATTATGCAATATCTCATTCAAGAGTAATTCTAGCAATATTAATATTTGTTTTAGTGGCTGGCACTGGATCATATATTAGTATACCCAAAGAGGCTACGCCAGATGTTAATATTCCTTTTATATATATTTCTCTTTCTCAAAAAGGAATTTCTCCTGATGATTCTGAAAGATTATTAGTTAAACCTATAGAGGATGAAGTCAAAACTGTTGAGGGCGTTAAAGAGGTTAGATCTACAGCTTATAGTGGAGGTGGGAATGTTCTTTTAGAATTTAATCCAGGTTTTAATGCTGATAAAGCAATGGATGATATTAGGGAGAGAGTAGATAGGGCAAAAGGAGATTTACCTAGTGACGCAGATGAGCCCACTGTTAATGAAGTAAATATTAGCACTTTTCCAATTCTTTTAATATCTTTAAGTGGAGATTTGCCTGACAGAGCCCTTCAAGATTTAGCTGAATTTTTAAAAGAAGAAATAGAGACAATTCCAAGTATTTTAGAAGCAAAAATTGGAGGTAAAAGAAAAGAACAAGTTGATGTAATAGTCGATGTAAAGGCAATAGAAGGTTATGATATAAATTTAAATACCTTAATAAGTATAGTTAATCAAAATAACATGATGGTATCAGCTGGCGCTCAGGATACAGGTGATGGAAGTTTTGCAATTAAAGTTCCAGGTTTATATGAAAATTTAGATGATGTTCTTGATACACCTATAAAAACTTTTGGAGATTCTGTAATAACTTTTAGAGATATCGCAAAAGTAAAAAGAACATTTGAGGACAGGCAGTCTTATGCAAGAGTTAATGGAAAAAATTCTGTAACTATTGAAGTTTCAAAAAGAGTTGGTGAAAACATTATTGAAACAATAGATAATGTAAAAATTATTGTAAATGAAGCAAAGAAAACATTTCCAAAAAATTTAAATATTTCTTTCAGCCAAGATAACTCAAAATATATTAAAGATATGCTTAATAGTCTTCAAAATAACGTAATAGCTGCAATAATTTTAGTGCTTATTATTATTTTGGGTGCGCTTGGAATACGTTCAGGTTTTTTGGTAGGTGTTTCAATACCTGGTTCATTCTTATCTGGTGTATTAGCGCTATCAGTAATGGGATTTACTGTAAATATAGTCGTATTATTTGCATTAATTTTATCTGTTGGACTGTTAGTAGATGGCGCAATAGTTGTTGTAGAATATGCTGATAGAAAAATTAATGAAGGATTAAGTGTTACTGAATCTTTTTCTGCGGCTTCAAAAAAAATGGCTTTACCAATAATAGCATCTACAGCCACTACCTTAGCAGCTTTTCTTCCTTTAATATTCTGGCCGGGATTAGCAGGTGAATTTATGAAATATCTGCCTATAACATTAATATGTGTTCTTACTTCTTCACTTTTTATGGCTCTATTATTTGTTCCTGTTGTAGGAAGTTCTTCTGCGACGATTATAAAAATTTTGCTACAAATTATAATACCTCTGATTTTTAGCTTAATTATCTTTAATATAATTTCTGTATTACAAAATTTTATAATTGATTTAGGGTTTTTTAATAAATTAATTACTTTATTTAAATACCTTATTCCTTTTATATTATTTGTATTTATTTCAATTAAAATAATACCTTTTGTAAACAAAATTCAAAAATCACTTAACTCTCGAGTTACAGAAACTTCTGCTACAGCATTAGTATTGTCTTCAGAAAGTACGGAATCTCCTCTTAAACTTAAAGGATTTACAGGCCTTTATGCCAGATTAATTAATCGTCTACTTGATCATCCATCAAAAGTTTTAGCAGTAGCAATAATCTTACTTTTTAGTATACAGTTTTTATATACAAGAGTCGGAAGTGGTGTAGAATTTTTTCCTGATGTAGAGCCAGATCTTTCAAAAATAGTAGTTTACGCTAGAGGCAATTTATCAGTTGAAGAAAAAAATGATTATGTTTCTAGAGTAGAAAATTTAATCCTGGACATTCAAAATGAAAAGAATGAATTTAAAAATATATATTCAACTAGTGGAAATATATCTGATGAATCTGAAAGCTCTGAAGATTTTATTGGTTCAATATCTTTAGAATATGTTGATTTAGAATTCAGAAGACAATCTAAAATAATATTAAAAGAAATATTAGAAAAATCTAAATCTATTAACGGCATCAAAGTAGAAACAAGGGAGCAAGAATCTGGGCCGCCTACAGGAAAACCTATAAATATTAAATTAACATCCCAAAATAAAAAATTATTATTTTCTGAAGCTGCAAGATTAAAAAAATTCATGGATGATTATCCAGGATTAGTGAATGTTGAGGATAATCTTCCAGCACCTGGTATTGAATGGGAAATAAGAGTTAATAGAAAACAAGCATCAAAATTTAATGCAAATATTTCAAGTATTGGTAATGTAATAAAATTATCAACTAATGGTATAAAGCTAGGCGAATATAGACCAGATGATACTAGTGAAAGTATACCAATATATTTAAGATATCCTCAAGAAGGAAGAACTCTTGACGTCCTTCAAAATTTGAGAGTAAGCACTGAAAAAGGTCTAGTTCCAATTTCAAATTTTGTTGAAATTGTTCCAAGAAATAGGACAGGAAATATTGTTAGAATTGACTCAAAAAATGCAATTAATATTCAAACTGATGTTGATATAGGAATCTTTGCTGACAGTAAAATGAAAGAACTTGAATATTCACTTGGAATAACAGATACAAAACCATATTTTAGAGGAAAAGAAATTCAAAATATTGAAAAATTTGATTTAAATGAAAATGTAAGAGCACAATTGACTGGTGAAAGTGAAGATCAAAAAGAAGCGCAAGAATTTTTATCTAAAGCATTTGGTGTTGCACTTTTCCTTATGTTAATGATTTTACTTTTACAATTTAATAGTTTTTATAGTAGCTTTTTAATCTTGTTTGCCGTTTTAATGTCAACAGCAGGAGTTTTAATTGGATTAATGGTTACAGGACAAGCATTTGGAATAGTAATGACAGGTGTTGGGGTAATTGCCCTTGCTGGAATAGTCGTAAATAACAATATTATTTTAATAGATACATTTGATTATTTAAAAAAGAATATGCCCTCTACTAAAGAGGCTATAATAAAAACAGGTGCACAAAGACTAAGACCTGTTTTACTGACTACTTTTACTACTGTCTTAGGATTATTGCCCATGGTTACAATGACTAACGTTGATTTTTTTACAAGACAAATTAAAATGGGCACTCAAGATACGCAATGGTGGGTTCAGTTATCAACAGCAATAGTTTTTGGTTTAATTTTTGCGACTTTATTAACTTTAATTGTAACACCTTCTTTATTAATGCTAAGAGAAAATTTTATAAAATGGTATAATAAAAAAATCAATATTACTTAGAATTAAAATTTATAAATACAGTATAAAATATAGATAGAATATAAAGGAAAGCTAATGCCATTAAAGTTAGCCATATATTTGAAAAGATTCCTACGAAAATAAATACAATTATGATTACTAACCAAGGTGAATACTTTTGGTCAAAATTTATTTTTTTTAGAGAAATAGTTGGAATTTTACTTATCATTAAAAAACCAATTATTCCAATATTTACTAAATTCAAATATGGATCCCGTAATAATTCAAATTGAAATTGAAAATATATAAAAACTGGCATTAAGCTTAAGCCTGCCGCTGCTGGTGAAGGTATGCCAATAAAATAAAGATTAGAGTCAATACTTTTAGGTGATAAATATATATCAGCAGTAAATCTTGCTAAACGTAAAGCAGAACAAACTACAAAAAATAATGCAATACCCCAACCTAAAGAATCTAGCTCTATAAGTGTCCACAAATAGATAAACAAACTTGGAGCAACTCCAAAAGAAATAACATCACTCAAAGAGTCTAATTCTGCTCCAAAAGCACTATCAGTTTTTAATTTTTTTGCAAACCATCCATCAAAGAAATCTAGAATAGCTGCAAATAATATAAAAAATAAAGCAGTTTTCCACTCACCCATAATAGAAAATCTAATTGAAGATAGACCACAACATAAAGATAAAATTGTAATCGAGTTAGGAATAAATTTAGCCAAATATGATTTTTTTACCATTGGTTAAATTAAAGTTGTATTTTTTATACTATTAATATTATTTGGATTAGAAATAATTGTTTCACCTGCGACAACGGTTTGTCCAGTAGAAACAAAATTTTTATATTTATTAGGGATATATAAATCAACCCTACTTCCAAATTTGATTATACCAAATCTATTGCCTTTGATTACATTTTGTTTTATTTTTAAATCGCATACGATTCTCCTAGCAATTAAACCTGCTATTTGTACTACTATAATTTTTTCTTTATTTTCTTTTTCAATAGTAATTATATTTCTTTCATTTTCTTTACTAGATTTATCAATATTAGCTCTAAAAAATTTTCCTGGAACATAATTTATATCAATTATTTGACCAGATACAGGGATCCGATTTACATGAACATTAAAAATATCTAAAAAAATACTTATTTTTAAATACTTGCCGCTTATATTGCACTCTTCTGGCAAATCAGATTCTCCAATAAAAACTATTTGGCCATCAGCTGGTGAAACTATTACATCTTCTTTTGGCACAGATCTTAAAGGATCTCTAAAAAAATAAAATAAACATAATGATAGTAATGCTAATAAAATTCCTATTATAGGGAAAAATGGAAAAGTGATTATTGTTAGTATAACTGCTGAAACAAAGTATACCCAACCTTCGTTATGTATTTTAAAATGCATTTAAATAATTAATTGATTAATATTAAAAAAAATACATATATAATTATGGATATAAAATCTCTAACTATTTACTGCTCTTCCTCAAATTTATTAGAAAAAAAATACTACGATTTAACTATAAAAATTGGCGAATTTCTTGCAGAAAAAAACATTTCTATAGTCTATGGAGGAGGATCTGTAGGATTAATGGGCAAAATATCTGAATCAGCAATTAAGGCTGGTGGCAAGGTAATAGGAATTATTCCAAAATTTTTAGATTCAAAAGAAATTATAGATAGAAATATTACAAAATTAATTATTGTTGATAATATGAGTGAAAGAAAAAAGAAATTATTTGATTATGGAGATGCTTATTTAATATTGCCTGGTGGCTCAGGAACTATTGAAGAAGCTACTGAGGTCATTTCTTGGAAATTATTAGATATACATAAAAAGGATATTATTATTTTTAATTATGAAAATTATTGGGATAATTTAATTAAAATGTATGATTTAGCTAAAGATAAAAAATTTGGAAAAAAAAATTTGCAAAATATATGTAAACATGTAGATAATTTTGAGCAATTTAGTCAATTGTTTTCTCAATGAAAAAAATAAAAGTAAATAACCCTGTTGTAGAAATTGATGGAGATGAAATGACAAGGGTTATTTGGAAATTTATAAAAGAAAAATTAATTTTACCTTATATCGATATTGAAATTAAATATTTCGATTTAGGAATAAAAAGCAGAGATAAAAGTAATGATCAAATAACAATTGATGCTGCAAATTCAATTAAAAAATTTAAAGTTGGTATAAAATGTGCAACTATAACTCCAGATGAACAAAGAGTTGGAGAATTTAATTTAAAAAAAATGTGGAGATCTCCAAATGGAACTATTAGAAATATATTAGGTGGTACCATTTTTAGACAACCAATTATATGCAAGAATGTACCAAGAATAGTTTCAAATTGGAATAAACCAATAGTAGTTGCAAGACATGCATTTGGAGACCAATATAAGGCTACTGATACTTTGATTTCAAAACCAGGATCATTAAAGATGATATTTGAACCATCTGACGGTAGTGAAGGTTTTATAAAAGAAGTCTATAAATTTGAAAAAAAAGGAATTGCGCTTTCAATGTTTAATTTAGATCAATCGATTAAAGAATTTGCAAGAGCATGTTTTAATTATGGTTTAAATTTAGGTTGGCCAGTATATTTATCAACTAAAAATACAATTCTTAAAGTTTATGATGGGAGATTTAAAGATTTGTTTGAAGAAATTTATAATAAAGAATTCATAGAGAAATTTAAAGAAAAAAATATAACTTATGAACATAGATTAATAGATGATATGGTAGCCACAGCTCTGAAGTGGGATGGAAATTTTATTTGGGCTTGTAAAAACTATGATGGAGATGTCCAATCAGACTCAGTAGCTCAAGGTTACGGTTCACTTGGTTTAATGACTAGTGTACTAATGGCACCTGACGGGAAAACTATTGAGTCAGAAGCTGCGCATGGAACAGTTACAAGGCATTATAGAAATCACCAAAAAGGTCTTGAGACTTCAACTAATCCAATTGCCTCTATTTTCGCATGGACTAGAGGTCTTAAATTTAGAGCAAATTTTGATAATAATGATAAACTTTTTTATTTTGCAAATAAATTAGAAGATACATGCATTAAAACTGTAGAATCAGGAAAAATGACTAAAGATTTGGCACAATTAATAGATAAAGATCAAAAATGGCTTAATACACAGGATTTTTTAGACACTATAAAAGTGAATTTAGAAGGTAAATTAGAAATCTAAATTTTTTTTTATTGTTTCTATTGCAAAATTAATATTATCTAAATTTTTTCCACCAGCCTGAGCTAAATCTTTTCGACCTCCACCACCCTTACCTCCTAAAATTTTTGAAATTTCTTGAATAATTTTTGAAGAGTCGAAATAATTTGTTAAATCATCTGTAGCACCTAATACTAAAGATAATTTATTTTTATCTTTAGAAACTATGAAAGCTACACATTTTTCTTTAAATTTATTTTTTTGATCATCAATAAATTGCTTTAATGATTTTGAAGGATAATTTTCTGCTATCAAATATATAAAGTTTATATTTTTAATTTTAATTTCATTAATATTATGAAAATTTTTTTCAAGATTTTTATTTTGGTATTTTTTTTCAAATATCTTTTTTATTTCCTTTAATACAATTTCTAGATCTTGATTGTTATTATAATTAAAATTGTAATCAGGTTCTAATAATTTAATTTCATTAATTATATTATCAATTTGATACAAATAATCTTTACGTTTTGCTAAATTTATTTCATTCTCTTTTAAAATATATGATTTAACTGATACATTTGTTAATGCTTCAATCCTTCTAATACCTGAAGCAACATTAGATTGATTAATAATTTTAAAATCAATTATATCACCAGTTTTTTTAACGTGCGTTCCACCACATAGTTCTTTTGAAAAAATATCATTATCTAAATTTCCCATTGAAACAACTCTAACTTCATCACCGTATTTTTCTCCAAAAAGTGCAATAGCACCTTCTTCAATAGCTTTTTGATGATCAATAACTTTAATTTTAATATCAGAATTATCATTAATTTGAGATTTCACTAAATTTTCAATTTTTTTGATATCTTCTGGACTAATTGATTGATTATGACTGAAATCAAATCTAAGCTTTTTATCATTAACCAAAGAACCTTTCTGAGAAACATGTTTTCCTAAAATTTTCCTTAAAGATGAATGCAATAAGTGTGTAGATGAGTGATTACACTTTATTAAATCTCTTTTTTTAGAATCAACAATAGCCTTAACTTTATCATTTTTATAAAATTTTCCTTTTATTACCCTTCCCCAATGTAAAAAAAATGAATCAAAAATTTTTGTCGTATTTTTAACTTCAAATATAGAATCTTCAAAAATAATTTTTCCACTATCTCCAATTTGTCCCCCACTTTCGCCATAAAATGGTGTTTGATTTAAAATAATAATACCTTCTTTATTATTTTCAATATTATTAACTGAATTATCATTTGAAACTATTGAGATAATTTCACTTTCTGACTCTATTTGTTCATATCCAAGAAATTCTGTTGAAATTAAATTTTCTGTTATTTCAAACCATCCTTTTTTATCTTCAATATCTCCAGTTCCTTTCCAACTTTGTCGCGCTCTATCTTTCTGTTCTTTCATTTTAGAATTAAAAGAATCTATATCTACATCAATGTTTTTTTCTTTAAGATAGTCTTGTGTTAAATCCAATGGAAAGCCATAAGTGTCATACAATTTAAATGCTATTTCCCCATCTAAAATTTTGGGAGATTTAGAAATTTGTTCTTCTAAAATTACAATTCCTTTTTCAACAGTTTCTGTAAATTTTGATTCTTCATTGATAAAAATATTTTCAATCAAATCTTTTGCTCTTATTAATTCAGGATAAGATTCTCTATAAATTTTAAGTAATGTAGGTAATAATTTATGAAATATAGGCTCTTGATTACCTAGTGTATGAGCATGTCTCATACCTCTTCTCATAATTCTCCTTAAAACATAGCCCCTACCCTCATTTGAAGGAGAAACTCCATCAGCAATCATGAAAGATGAAGATCTTAAATGATCAGCAATTACTCTATGGCTCGAAATAGATGATTTTTTATGATTTTTTGATAATTCCATAGATTTATTAATCAAAGGAATAAAAAGATCTGTTTCATAATTATCATTTGTTCCATTTAATAAAGCAGATATCCTTTCTAATCCCATACCTGTATCAATTGATGGTCGTGGTAAATTAATTCTCTTAGAAGGACTTATTTGTTCAAATTGCATAAATACTAAATTCCAAATCTCAATAAATCGATCTCCATCTTCATTTTTACTTCCTGGAGGTCCTCCAGGATATTTATCTCCATGATCATAAAATATCTCTGAACAAGGTCCGCAAGGTCCAGTATCACCCATTGACCAAAAATTATCTGAGGTACTAATTTTAATAATTTTATCTTCTTCTAATCCTGCAATTTTTTTCCAATAATTAAATGATTCTTGGTCTTGATTAAAAACTGTTACTAATAATTTGTTTTTATCTATTCCATATTCTTTTGTTATTAAGTTCCATGCAAATTCAATAGCTTGGTCCTTAAAGTAATCGCCAAATGAAAAATTACCTAACATTTCAAAAAATGTATGATGTCTTGCAGTATATCCAACATTTTCTAAATCATTATGTTTACCGCCAGCTCTAATACACTTTTGGGATGTTACAGCTCTATTATAATCTCTTTTTTCTTTGCCAGTAAAAATATTCTTAAATTGAACCATGCCAGAATTTGCAAACATTAGTGAAGGATCGTTATGAGGAACTAAGGGACTGGAGTGAATAATCTCATGGTCATTTTTATTAAAAAAATTTATAAATGTTGATCTTATTTCATTAGAAT
>MDSW01029308.1_pt1 | contig 12778 bp, 12 predicted proteins | sample 811171 | NCBI WGS metagenome assembly MDSW01 (sample SAMN05326641, study PRJNA326480) | marine metagenome | isolation source: seawater | place: Atlantic Ocean: North West | collected 2012 | reverse complement strand
GGGCACGATTTCGTGCAGAACGCCTTTGCGGCAGGTGCCGCTGGGGCGCTCGTTTCCCGCCGTATCCTCGAAGGCCCGCATGTGCTGGTGGACGATACGCTTGCCGCGCTGGAACAGATGGGCGTTGCGGCCCGCATCCGCTGCGGCGCGCATCGCACGGCGATTACGGGGTCTGTTGGCAAGACCAGCGTCAAGGAAATGATCGCCCAGATCTATCGCGCGCATGGCCCCGCGCACTGGAACGTCAAGAGTTTCAACAATCACTGGGGCGTACCACTGACTCTGGCGCGGATGCCGGTCGAGACAGAGCGTGCCATCTTCGAGATCGGCATGTCGACCCCCGGCGAGATCGCGCCGCGTAGCCAGATGGTCCGTCCGCATACGGGCATCGTGACCTGTATTGCCGGGGCGCATCTGGAAGGCCTCGGCAGCCTCAGTGCCGTGGCGCATGAGAAGGCCGACATTTTTGCGGGCATGGAAGCCGGAGGCACGTTTGTCCTGCCGGCGGATGACGAGTTCTTCGAATACCTCGCCGGCCGGGCGCGGCGGTTCTGCCCGACCGGGAATGTCGAGAGCTTCGGCCGCAGCGCCGAGGCAACGGCCCGGGTCGTCGGGTATGAAACCGATGGTGCGACCAGCCGCATACAGCTGGATATTGTCGGCAGACCGCTGCTGGTGACACTGAATGCCGTTGGCGAGCACTGGGCGCTGAACGCGGCGGCGGCCATCCTCGCGGCGAGCCAGGCAGACCTTTCGATCGATGACTGTGCAGAGGCGCTGGCGGGTTATGCTCCACCGCCTGGACGCGGTACGGCGGAACGCCTGAGCCTGCCGTGTGGCGGCCAGATCACGCTGATCGATGATTCCTACAATGCGAACCCTGCCAGTGTGCGCGCGGCACTTTCAGCGTTGATCCGGCGCAGCAAAGGCCGGCGCCTGATCGCGCTGGGGGAAATGCTGGAAATCGGTGAGACGTCGGACGCCGAACATGCGGCTCTCGCGGAGCCTGTTCTGGAGACAGGTGCGGCTGCGATCTTCCTCGCGGGTGACAAAATGACTCACCTCGCGGACGCACTTCCGTCCAACTTTGAGCAGGTATGGGCACGCAACTGGGAAGAGCTGTGGAATCCGCTCGAAAAGACACTCCGGGATGGAGACGTGCTCTTGATCAAAGGGTCGAATGCATCCGGGATGGGGAAACTAGCAGATCGACTTCGCCAATGGAGCGAGTCGGCATTGGGCAAGATGGATAGCGGCACAGAAGGTGCTGCAGAGGTCGGGTAATGCTGTACGAATGGCTCGCCGCAGACAGCGGCATATTTAACCTTCTGAATTACATCACCTTCCGCTCGGGAGCCGCACTCGTTACGGCCTTCCTGGTCTCGGTCCTGTTCGGTGATGCGATCATCAATTTCCTCCGTGCCCGGCAGGGCAAGGGGCAGCCGATCCGCGACCTGTCGCTGGAAGCGCAGCTGTCGAAGCAGGGTACGCCCACCATGGGCGGCTTCATCATCTGGCTGGGCCTTGTCGTCGGCGTCCTCCTGTGGGGGAACCTTCAGAACCCGTACATCTGGGTCACCCTGTTTGTGACCCTGTCCTATGCCATTCTCGGCTTCCTCGATGACCTTGCGAAAGTGACCAAGCAGAGCGCCGATGGTGTCTCGGCCGGTGCGCGCCTGATCGTCGGCTTCAGCATCGCGGCGCTGGCCTGTGCCTTCATCATGGGCCTGCATGGCGCCCATACGCCGGCTGGCCATGCTGAATGGGGGCCGCTGAACGGTGTCGCCCAGTTCATTGCGGGCATTGCGCCGGAGACGAGCATTGAGCCTGCAGACCCTGCCTTTGCGGGCGGTGTCGCCGTGCCCTTCGTCAACGACTATTTCTTCCCGCTCGGCGTCTTCTTCATCCTGTTCGGGATGATCGTGATCGTTGGCTTTGCGAATGCCGTGAACTTCACTGATGGCCTTGATGGCCTCGCCATCGTGCCGATGAGCTTTGCGGCGGCCTCCTATGCGATGATTGCCTACCTGACCGGCAACTTCGTCTTCGCCGATTATCTCGGCATCCAGTTCACGCCCGGCACCGGCGAACTGACCGTGCTGCTCTCCGCCATGATCGGCGCGGGCATGGGCTTCCTCTGGTACAATGCCTATCCGGCCAAGGTATTCATGGGCGACACCGGCTCCCTCGGCCTTGGCGGCATGCTGGGCGTTGTGGCTGTGGCGGCAAAGCATGAGTTCGCGCTCGTGGTCGTCGGCGGCCTGTTTGTTCTCGAAGTGATGTCCGTTGTCATGCAGGTCAGCTGGTTCAAGCTGACGCGCAAGCTGACGGGGGAGGGCAAGCGCATCTTCCTGATGGCGCCGCTGCACCATCACTTCCAGAAGAAGAACTGGCCGGAAACGCGCGTCGTTGCGCGCTTCTGGATCCTGTCGGTCCTGTTCGCCCTCGCGGGCCTCGCAACCCTGAAGCTGAGGTGACCGCAAGCTCATGATCCCGATTACCGAATACGCTGGAAGGGACGTCGCCGTCTTCGGCCTTGGCCGGACGGGTCTCTCCGCTGCCAAGGCCCTGAAGGCTGGCGGCGCGCGTGTTCATGCCTGGGATGACAATGAGGAAACCCGCGCCAAGGCAGAGGCCGCAGGCCTCACCCTGACCGACATCAACAAGCGCGACTGGCAGACCTATGCCGCGCTGGTCCTGTCGCCCGGCATTCCGTACAAATTCCCGCAGCCGCACCGCATTGTGCGCATGGCGGAAATGACCGGCGTGCCCATCGTTGGCGACATGGAACTCTTTGCCCGCGCCGTGCAGACGCTGCCGGAACGGGGCCGCCCGAAGATTGTCGGCATCACTGGTACGAACGGCAAGTCGACCACGACGGCACTGATCGGCCATATCCTGAAGCAGGCAGGACGCGATGCACGCATCGGCGGCAATATCGGCACCGGCGTGCTGGACCTTGCCGCCCTGCATGCGAATGCGATCTATGTGCTGGAGCTGTCCTCCTACCAGCTCGACCTCGTGAAAAGCCTGCACTGCAATGTGGCCGTGCTGCTGAACATCACGCCGGACCATCTCGACCGGCATGGCGGCATGGATGGCTACCAGGCCGCCAAGATGCGGATCTTCCAGAACCAGACTGCGCGCGACACCGCCGTGATCGGCTTCGATGATGTGATCACCCAGTCGATCGCGATCGGCCTGTCGGCGAATGGACCGGCCCGCGTGATCCAGGCATCCTCGACATATGCGCTGGGCCGTGGCGTAAGCGCCGTGGACGGAAGGCTCTATGACTCGAATGGCGGGCAGGCAACCTTTGTCGGTAATCTTGCCGAATGCCTCGCCCTGCCGGGCCAGCACAATCACCAGAATGCCGCGGCGGCCTATGCGGCCTGCCGGGCGCTGGGCCTCGATCCGCAGGTCATCATGGAAGGTCTCCGCACCTTCCCGGGCCTTGCCCACCGGCTGGAACTCGTCGGAGAAGTCGAGGGTGTGCGCTTCATCAACGATTCCAAGGCGACCAATGCCGAGGCGGCGGAGCAGGCCCTGAAGGCCTACAAGAATGCCTACTGGATTGCCGGCGGCGTGCCGAAGGCCGAAGGTATCATGCCGCTGACCCCGCATTTCCCCAACATCGCCAAGGCCTATCTCATCGGCGATGCCGAGGAGACCTTCGCCGACACGCTGAAGGGAAAGGTGCCCGCACAGAAGTGCGGCACGCTGGAAAGGGCTGTTGAAGCTGCCTATCGCGATGCAATTGGCTCCGGAGACCCGCATCCGGTCATTCTTCTTTCACCTGCTTGTGCGAGCTTCGACCAGTACCGTGACTTTGAACATCGCGGTGATGTGTTTCGGAGCATTGTCGAGTCGATGATGCCACAGGAGCTCAAGGAGCTGGCTTGACCTACGTATCCTCCGCCCCGTTGCTCGCGCGCTCGGATACGTCCTGGCTGACCGAGTGGCGGCGGACGCTGGACTGGGGATTGCTGGGAGGCGCCTTCTTTCTCATCGCCATTGGTTTGCTGATGTCGCTGGCGGCGGGGCCGACGGCGGCGACGCGCATTGGTTATGACAATGAGTATTTCTTTGTCTTCCGCCAGGCAGGCTTTGCCGCGGCCGGGGGGCTGATCATGGTCGGCGTTTCCATGCTGGACCGGACATGGGCACGGCGCTTTGCAACGCTGGTCTTTGTCGGCAGCCTGGCACTGATGTTCTACATCATCGTCGGCGGCGGACATGAGGCGAAGGGTGCGCATCGCTGGATCCGCATTGCAGGTTTCTCCCTGCAGCCCAGCGAGATGGTGAAGCCCGCGCTGATCGTGCTGAGCGGCTGGCTGCTGGCGCAGCGGGAGCTGCTACCCTCCGGCCCATGGGCGGTGATTGCCTTCGTGTTCTATGCGGTGACGCTGGGCCTGTTGCTGCTGCAACCGGATGTCGGCCAGTCGGCCCTGCTGACGGCGGCCTTTGTCGTCACCTTCTTTGTCAGCGGGCTACCGTGGAAATGGGCGGCAGGCTTTGCCGTGGGCGGTACAGGGTTGGCGGGCGGGCTTTATGCCCTTCTGCCGCACGTCCGGGCCCGCGTGAACAGCTTCATTGATCCGTCATCTGCCGATACCTACCAGATTGACCGCGCCGCCGAAGCCATCGGCCGGGGCGGCCTGTTCGGCGTTGGTCCGGGGGAGGGACAGGTGAAGGTGCACCTGCCGGATGCGCACACGGATTTCATCTTCGCGGTCATGGTGGAAGAGTTCGGCCTGATCGCTGCGCTTGTCCTGATGACGGTTTTCGCACTGCTCATCCTGCGCGGCTTCCGGGCGGCGGCGCGTGTGGACGATGGCTATGCGCGGGCAGCAAGTGCCGGATTGTTCACGCTTTTCGGTCTTCAGGCTGCCATAAACATGGCGGTTAATCTGGCCCTGATCCCGCCGAAGGGGATGACACTGCCATTTGTTTCCTATGGCGGCTCCTCGATGATCGGCACGGGATTGACTCTGGGCCTTGCGCTGGCACTTGTGCGCGGACAAGGTACGCGCACAAGGGGCCGGTATGGCTGAAGACACCGAACATCAGACAGGTAAGCTCGTCATCATCGCCGCAGGCGGCACCGGAGGGCACATGTTCCCGGCCCGGGCCTTTGCTGATGAAATGCGCGCGCGGGGCTGGCGGGTCGGCCTGATTTCCGACAGCCGGGGTGTGCAGTATGCGAAGGATTTCCCGGCCGACTGGATCGAGGAAGTTCAGGCCGCCTCTCCCAATATGCGGAAGCCGTGGACGCTGCCCGGCGCGGCCCTGAAGATCAATGCGGGCATCTCCCGCGCTTCATCCCTGATGCGGAAGCACAAGCCCTCGCTCGTCGCGGGTTTTGGCGGCTATCCGGCCTTTCCGGCGCTGGCGGCGGCGCGGCGGAAGAAGGTGCCGATCATCATTCATGAGCAGAATGCCGTGCTAGGCCGGGTGAACCGGCGCTTTGCGAAACATGCCAAGCTTGTCGCCAGCGGCTTCGAGCGGCTGGATCTTCTGCCGGCGGGCACAGCGCATCTTGCTGTCGGTAATCCGGTGCGCGCGCCCATTCTTGCCATGCGCGACAAACCATACCCGGATGCGGGTGGTGAGCTGACGATCCTGATCACCGGTGGCAGCCAGGGCTCCCAGATCATTGGCGAGATCGTGACCAAGGCGATCTGCGATTATGTGCCACCCGTGCTGCAGGCGCGCCTGCGCGTGATCCAGCAGGTGCGGCAGGAACAGTACGCCTTTGTCGACAACATGTATTCCCGCATGAAGATCGAAGCGGAGCTGTCCGGCTTCTTCTCCGACATGCCGGAAAAGCTCGCCGCGGCGCATCTGGTGATTGCGCGGTCCGGCGCAGGGACGGTGTCCGAGCTTGCCGCCGTTGGCCGGCCGTCCATCCTCATCCCGCTCGCCATCGCCATGGACGACCATCAGGCCGCGAATGCCGAAGCGCTGACGGAGGTCGGCGCGGCGGACATGGTACTGGAGGCCAATCTGTTCCCGAAACTGCTTGGTGCCCTGATCACCGCCCGGCTGGAAGACGAAAGCGACCTGCGCGCCCGCGCCGCCGCCGCATGGGACGCCGGTAAGGTCAGTGCGGCGCAGGACCTTGCGGATATGGCGGAACGCGTGGCCGAGCTTTAGGTCGCCGCCGCTTTCCGCGCCTGCTTCACCCAGTCCCAGCCGAAGGCCTCATCGCTGTCGCCATTCGTGCGGCGCAGCTCCAGCTTGTCCAGCGCTTCCTTAAGCGTGGGCTGGTGCCCCTCCGGCACCCACCACATCACGAAGTGGAACGCATCCAGCACTTCGAACCATTCCGCGCGGCGCTCATAGAAACGTTTGTGGATCGTGCCCCAGACGAAGCGCTCCAGGCTCTCAACATCTTCCCAGACGGTCAGGTTCGGCGCCATCAGCGGGTCGCCGGGCACTTTGGCGCCTGTGTTCTCGTCCTCTCCCGGCGCGACGAGACCATCCATCATCCAGACAAAACCCGGCATGCGCCGGCCAAGACCGTTGATCAGGTCCAGATTATCCATGAAATCCTTTATCCGGGGATCGTCTGTCGGGGCGACGAAGCGGGCAATGTTCAGCTCGGCGAGGTGCATCTTCATGATTTGGGCTCTCCGTGGGGCGAAGCACCGCGATTGTGCCTCCTTGCAGCCATTTTGGCAGTCCAGTGTCCACTCGCAAGGACTTTCCTTACGGATTGTTTTATAAGCAGTCCTTGCGTCGCGATCCGGCGTCACGGTATCGCTACAGGTTCAGAATTTCCCCGCTTTGGATATCCCGCATGACTTCACCCACTCCATTTGATCTCGGCCCGGCGCATATTGTCGGCATTGGCGGTATCGGCATGTCCGGCATTGCCGATGTGATGATTACCATGGGCTATGACGTGCAGGGGTCGGACATCCGGGATTCCGAGAACCTAGACCGCCTGCGCGAACGGGGCGCGAAGATCTTCATCGGCCACAAGGCGGAGAATGTGAAAGGGGCGGGCACTGTCATCATTTCCACCGCCATCAAGCCGGGTAACCCGGAAGTCGACGCCGCGCGCGCGGCAGGCATCCCCGTGGTGCGCCGGTCGAACATGCTGGCAGAAATCACGCGCCTCAAATACACGGTCTGCATTGCCGGCACGCATGGCAAGACGACGACGACCTCCATGGTCGCGGCGCTGCTGGATGGTGCGAATATCGACCCGACCGTCATCAATGGCGGGATCATCCATGCCTATGGCTCGAACTACAAGGCGGGCGAGAGCGACTGGATGGTTGTCGAAAGCGACGAGAGCGATGGCACGTTCGCCAAGCTGCACCCGACCTGCGCCGTCGTTACCAATATCGACCCGGAACACATGGACCATTATGGCAGCATGGAGAAGCTGCGCGAGGCGTTCGACACCTTTGTCGAGAATTTGCCATTCTATGGCTTTGCCGTTCTCTGTACGGATCACCCGGAAGTGCAGGCACTTGCCGCGCGCGTTACGGACCGCCGCCGCATCACATACGGGTTTAACCGGCAGGCCGATGTGCGCGCGGTAAATCTCAATACAGACCTGTCGGGCGCGCATTTCGACGTGGCGCTCCGCCGTCCGGGGTCGGCCCAGCCGCGCATGATCGAAGGCCTGACTCTGCCGATGGCGGGTGAACACAATGTCCAGAACGCGCTCGCCGCGATTGCAGTGGCGCTGGAGCTTGGCGCGACGGATGAGCAGATCCGGACCGCCCTCAACCAATTCGGCGGCGTGAAGCGCCGCTTTACGCCTGTGGGCGAGTGGACCCCCGTCGAAGGCCAGCCGCCTGTCCGCATTATCGACGATTATGGTCATCACCCGGTGGAGATCGCTGCCGTGCTGAAGGCGGCGCGCGCCATGCTGGGGCAGGGGCAGCTGATCGCCGTTTGCCAGCCGCACCGCTATACCCGCCTGCGCGACCTGTTCGAGGATTTCTCCCGCTGTTTCGATCAGGCCGACAATGTGCTGGTCGCCCCGGTCTATGAGGCCGGCGAGAGCCCCATTGAGGGCATTACGCATGAGAGCCTCGTGGCCAGCATCACCCGCAATGGCCATCGCGGCGCGACGGCGCTGTCTTCTCTGGACGATCTGCCGGGTGTCCTGAAGACGCTGGCCCAGCCGGGCAGCATGGTCGTCTGCCTCGGGGCAGGGGACATAACGCGGTATGCCGGGGACCTTGCCGGAAAGCTCGCCGACTGACGCGCCGTCAACAGTAATACGCCTTTCCCTTTGCCTCCGAATGTCGCAGGCTGGCCCGGATGATGCGGCACGGCAGAGGCTGCAGCAAAAGGGAGCCAGACGCGCATGTCCCAAATGCCAGTTGTGGAGGACGCTTCGCCGTCAGCGGAGGCCAGCAGCGCGGCCGAGGGCGGGCCGCTTGGCATCAAGGGGCTTGCCTGGGCGATCTTCGAGGGCGCGCGGAACCCGTATTACAACCTCATCGTCATCTATATCTTCGCGCCTTACTTTGCCAATGTCATGGTCGGTGGCGGTGAGCTTGGCCTCACGATTTCGGGATTGACCATCACGATCGCCGGCTTTGCGACGGCCTTGACGGCGCCTTTCCTGGGCGCGATTGCCGATCAGGCGGGCAACCGGAAACGCGCGCTGGCTGTTTTCATCTATACAATGGTGCTGTGCTCGGCGGCACTGTGGTGGTCCCGGCCTGAAGGCCCGCTGAATGTCTGGATGACGATGGTCGTCCTGACGGTCGCCTATTGCTGCTACGGCTATTCCGAAGTGCTGCACAATGCGATGCTGCCGGCGGCGGGCCGGCCGAGTGCACTGCCATATATTTCCGGTCTCGGCCTGACGATGGGCAATTTGCTCAGTGTCGGCATCCTTCTGTTCTTCCTGCTGGGGCTGATGTTGCCGGGGGCCGGATTGCCGCTGGTGCCGTCCGAACCCGTATTGCCGCTGGATCAGGCTCGGCAGGAACCGCAGCGCTTTGCTGGGCCATTCGTGGCGGTCTGGATGGCGGTGCTGATGATCCCGTTCTTCCTGTTCATGCCCGAGGGGCTCTCCAAGCACATGGCCTGGCGCACGGCGCTGTCCAATCTGTTCTTCGGTGCGCCGTCTGCCGAAGGCAGGCGGCAGGGGCTGGAGGCGCGCGCGCGCGTGTTCGGCGGTTATCTCAAGGGGATCTTCCGGGATCACCCGCAGACAATGCGCTTCCTTGTCGCCCGGACGATCTATGCGGATGCCATGTCAGCCCTCCTGACGCTGGGCGCGGTCTTTGCGGGAACCTTCTTTGGCTGGTCCGAGATCGAGATTGTCATTTATGGCATTTCCGGCGTGCTGTTTGGCGCCATCGGCGGCTTTGTCGGCGGTGCGCTCGACCGGTGGCTCGGCCCGAAGCTGGCGCTTGTCTGGGAGCTTAGCGTGCTGATGACGGTGCTGCTGATCCAGCTGTCGATCACGCCTGACAGCCTGTTCTTCGGTCTGGTGGAGAACCGGGAAGTGTGGAACTCACCTTTCTTCAGCTCGCTGTCCGATGTCGTCTATTTCTCGTTCATTGTGCCGGTGGCGATCTCTGTTGTGGCGATCATTACTTCCAGCCGGTACATGCTCGTGCACATGGCACCGAAGGAGCGGATCGGCGAATTCTTCGGGCTTTACGCCATTGCGGGGACAGTCACCGTCTGGATGGGCCCGGGTGTTGTAAGCCTGCTGACCTGGCTAAGCGGCAATCAGCGGATCGGCATGGGCGGCGTTGGCTTCATGTTCCTGATCGGCCTCGCCATTCTCTGGAAGGTCCGCGCGCCGAAATGGGAAGGCCACGACTAGCGGCAGAAGAAAAAAGCCGGCCACCTTTGGGGTGACCGGCTGAAGGTGTGATTGCTGGCAGAGACTTGATCTAGCTGGTCGGCCCGAAGGCATCGCCGCCGCCATCCGTCTCGCGTTCGATGGCACCCACCCGGCGCGGGCGCAGGTAGAATTTGTCGCTGATCGTCTTGGACGTATCGAGGAAGCCGCCCAGCTGGCTGTCATACTCGTACTGGACTTCGGACAGGATGATCGAACCGGGGCTGGAAATGATGCCGGCCGGGACGGCAACAACTTCGCCACTCGAATAGGGCGTCATGTTGTGAGCGTCCGACCAATCGACCTTCGGCACGCCATCGCCATCGTCGACGATGCTGGTAATCCGCATGCGGGCGCCCTCGGCATTGTAGGGCTGCATAAGGACTTTCGCGGCCTCGAACATCTCGCCCATGTCATCGTCGGTGACGGTTGCGAGACGGGCGGTGAGGTCGCCGAGGCTGGCGCTGGTCGATGTGACGCGACGGTCGACCCGCATGAGCAGGCTGAGCTCCACCACGCCGAGATAGATCAGCAGAAGAACGGGCGCGATCAATGCAAACTCGACAGCAGAGACGCCATCTTCATTGTAGCGGATGCCACGCACGCCGCGCCATTTGGTGCGCGGGTTGAGGCGGGAAAGAAGGGATTTCTTGCTCATGGCCGATCAATCTCCAAATGGCTCGTTGCGGAACACGGCATTCGCCTGAAGCAGGTGCTTGTTGCCGGCCATGTTGGCAAGCGGGGCCGAGATATAGGGTGTGACGAGGTCCCACTCATAGAAAATCCGTACGGCCACGACTTCGTTCGGGCCACCCGGCTCGTAGTCGAAACCGGAATCATCGAAGTTGCCTTCCCCGTCGAGCGGCATATCCGTGTTCGACGAGCCGAAGCCACTAAGGGATTTGACGTCGATGTGCAGCTTGGAACTGCAATCGAGAAGGTCAAAGAACTCTGAGCAGACCTTGTTGCGGAACTCGGTTTCGGTGAAACCGCTTTCCTGTGCCTGTCCGGTCCGGATCATGCGCGCGGCTTCATTGATCGAATGCTCCATCACAGTCGACATGATGAAGACGAGACAGAGTTCGAGCAGTCCGAAGATAATGAAGAAGAAGGGCGCAGCGACCAGGCCGAACTCGACAGCCGTCGCACCCTTGCGGTCCTTGCACCATGCTTCGAACTTGCGGCGCAGGTGCGGCGCCCGCAGGCCATACTGAAGCGATGTCATCACAAATCCCCGATGAAACAAAGTTTACCCTGCCCTGAATACCAGAGCAGGGTTGTCAACCCGTTCGTGAAACCGGTGAAATTTTACAGATCTGGCACTCTGGAGGGCTTAGCGGCCCTCGTTCAATTCCTTCAGACCCCGTTGCTGATCGAGTGTCTGATTGAAGTGTTCCGGAGAATCGCCGGTGCTGGTCACCGCGCGGCATTCCGGTGCGCAGTCATATGTATAGTTTGCGCCGGCGCGGTTGACGGAAACGAGGTTCGAAGAATTCACTGTGACGACGACTTCGGCCGAGAATATCTGGTTGCCTGCCTTGTCGAAGACGAGAAGGTTCGTCGTGCCGAAGGATTTTCCGGTCAGGAAAAGCAGATGGTCATCATGAACGGCCACATCTGCGACGTTCTGGTTTCCGAGTACGACACTGGCGGCAGACCCGCGAAGCTTGATCGGGACAGTCTTGTTGGCCTCGACAGTCAGCGGCCCGGCAATGGCGGCCTGGGCCAGAATGGCACCGGCGACCGGCAGCATGCAGAATTTCCCAATACGATTCATCTTGGCCGTCTCCAAATAATACTGGCGCAGCGAATGTCGTCCAATAAGGTTGCGCGATTCCTAATGCCGGTCCCTCAATGCCACCTAACATACATGTTATATAAGGGGGTGTACGGCTTAAGGCCCTGAAAACCGAATCACTAATACCTCAATGTTTGCAGGTGTGCAGATGGTTAAAAATTCCCTCATCCGCCTTCATGGATTTTCTGTTTTCTTTCATGTGATGTTGATGGTGTTGCGGTAGTTTCAGCACTGTTCCGGACAGAGAAGTTCAAACCGGGGCATGAACTAAATGCATGATGGGAGTTTCCAATGTTTGCACGTTTTCTGAAAGACGAGTCTGGCGCAACGGCTATCGAATACGGCCTGATCGCTGCTCTGATCGCTGTCGCTATCATCGGCGGTGTTACCGCTCTTGGTAACTCGACGAGCGAGAAGTTCACCTTCATCTCCGGCAAAATGGACGCCGCTGGTGAATAAGGCCTAGCCTTCACAGGCAGCTTAGAACCGGAAAGCCGTCAGGGAAACCTGACGGCTTTCTGCATTTCCGGTCTCCGGAAACTACAACCATTCCTTCAGTCTTTTCAGCCAGTATCGCGAGGTCTGACTAGTTGAAGGAAGCAAGTTTATGATGCTCTCCATACTTAGCGGCCTGTTCCTGGCCCTTTGCGTATTCGCCGCGATGCATGATGTGAATCGCCTGACCATTCCCAACTGGCTGAATCTCTGCCTCGCCGGTCTGTTCATTCCCGCAGCCTTTGTTTCCGGCGTACCGATGGAAATCCTCGGAGGTCACCTTCTGGCGGCACTGTGCGCCTTTGTCGTGGCGTTCGGCCTTTTTGCCTTCAACATTTTTGGGGGAGGGGACGCCAAGATGATCCCGGCGGTCATGCTGTGGATTGGTCCCAGCCAGGCGCTGACCTTTCTTGCGGCCATGGCGATCTATGGCGGCTTCTTTGCGCTGCTCATCCTTCTCGTCCGCAGGACGTTGCCGGTTGAGGTTCTTCCCGGCGCAGTGCGCGCTCCATTCCAGGAGAATGCAGGTGTGCCATATGGCGTGGCGATTACGGCAGGCGTATTCGCGGCCGGTGGCGGCAGCCCATTCCTTACCGGAATCTTAAATCAAATCAGCAATTTCGGTTAACGATGCTTTAGGCCGGTTGTGAAAT
>MDSW01006314.1_pt1 | contig 12778 bp, 9 predicted proteins | sample 811171 | NCBI WGS metagenome assembly MDSW01 (sample SAMN05326641, study PRJNA326480) | marine metagenome | isolation source: seawater | place: Atlantic Ocean: North West | collected 2012 | reverse complement strand
TTTTTCTGAAATGAGTCCATATTTGCCTAATTCCCCATATTCTGCTTCAAAAGCATCTTCTGATCATTTAGTGCGTGCTTGGAATATAACTTTTAAAGTGCCAACAATAATTACCCATTGCTCAAATAATTATGGTCCTTGGCAATTTCCAGAAAAATTAATTCCATTGATCATTGCAAGAGGTTTAAAAAATCAAAATATGCCAATTTATGGTACTGGGAAAAATATTAGAGATTGGCTTTATGTAGAAGATCATATCAAAGCTTTAGTAAAAATTTCTAAAATTGGTAAAGTAGGTGAAACATATAATATTGGTGGAGACGAAGAGTGTACAAATTTAAAAATTGTAAATTTAATTTGCAAAAACTTAGATAAAAAATTTCCTAAAAAAGCTCCTCATAAAAGATTGATAAAATTTGTTAAAGATAGAAAAGGACATGATTTTAGATACTCTGTTAATTATAATAAAATTAGTAGAGAATTAAAATTTAAACCAAGTATTAAGCTAAAAATTGGCATTAAAAGAACAGTAGATTGGTATGTTGCAAATCATGAATGGCTTATAAAAAGGTCTAAAAAAAATTGAATATATGAAAACACTTTTATTAGGTTCGTCGGGTCAATTGGGAAAAAATTTGGTTACTACTTGTCCTAGAGAATTTCAATTACAATCTTTAAATAGATCAGAATTGGATATCTTAAATTATGAAGATTTAAGAAATAAAATTTTAGAGTTTAAGCCTGATTACATCATTAATGCTACCGGATATACGAATGTTGAAAAAGCTGAAACAAATCAATCATTAGCATATAATATAAATCAAAAAGGAATTAATAATATTGTTAAAATTATAAATGAAGTAAATTCAACAATAATACATTTTTCTACAGATTATGTATTTGACGGAAAAAAAAATGGAAGTTACAATGAACTTGATCATACAAATCCTATTTCTGTGTATGGAAAATCAAAATTATTTGGCGAAAATGAAATAATTAATCAGACACAAAAATATTTAATATTTAGAATATCATGGTTATATAGCGAAGAACAAAATAATTTTATTTGGAAAGTTTTTAATTTTTCTAATGAAAATCAAGATATTTATAAAATTGTTAATGATCAAAAAGGTATACCCACTTATGCTAAAGAATTATCATTTAATATTTGGGAAATAATGAAGGATAGCTTTTTATCAAAAAAATTTGGTATTTATCATTATTGTGATAAAGGCAAAGCGTCTACTTGGTTTGAAATAGCTATTTTTATATCTGATTATATGACCAATAAAGGATATAATTTTCCTAAAATTTTACCATGTTCTTCTGATGATTATAAAAGTGTTGTTAATAGACCAAAAAATTCATGTTTTGATACTCAAAAAATTAACAAAACTTTTTGTTTGAAACAGAATAATTGGAAAGATAATATGAATAAAGTTTTAAATAGTTATATTGGTAAATTATGAAAGGTATAATTTTAGCTGGAGGTTCAGGCACTAGACTTCATCCATCAACTATTTCTGTATCAAAACAGCTTCTGCCTGTTTTTGATAAACCAATGATTTATTATCCTATTTGTACTCTAATTTCTTCTGGAATAACTGATATACTTATAATTTCAACTTCTGAAAATTTAGTTTACTTTGAAAGACTTTTCAAAGATGGCAGTCAATGGGGTTTGAATATTAGCTATGCTATTCAAAAAAGCCCCAAGGGAATTGCTGAGTCATTTTTAATTGGAGAAAAATTTATTGGAAATAGTAGTGTTGCATTGATTCTTGGTGATAATATATTTTATGGGATTGATAATGAAATATCTCTTGATAATAATAATTTTGAATCTGGTGCAAGAGTTTTTGCTTATAATGTGCCTGATCCGGAAAGATATGGTGTAATAGAATTTAATAAAGAAAAAATAATCTCTATAGAAGAAAAACCTTCAAATCCAAAATCATCCTATGTAGTTACCGGATTATATTTTTATGATAATAAAGTAATTGAAATTTCTAAGTCAATTGAACCATCAAATAGAAATGAATTAGAAATCACTGATGTTAACAGGGTATATTTAGAATCAAATTTTTTAATCGCAACAAAATTAAAAAGGGGTGCTGTATGGTTAGATGCAGGTACACCAACCTCATTACTTCAAGCTTCTCAATTTGTTCAAACAATTCAAGAGAGGCAGCAAATCAATATTGGATGTTTAGAAGAAGTTTGTTGGAAAAAAAAATTAATTTCAGATGAAAAGTTTGAAAAAATTATTAATGTAGCGCCTAACAATTCATATGGAAAATATTTGAAAAAAATTTTTCAAGAAAGAAATATTTAAATAAATCTCTAATGGGTCAAATATATTATTGGACTTTTTTTATAATTCCAGCATTTGTTGCGCTGTGTGAATTGAATATCAAAAAAAATACATCTAGAATATTAACTTTTATTTTTGGATTATCATTAATTTTATTTATTGGTTTGAGAAATGAAGTTGGAGGTGATTGGGGTTCTTACCTAAGAAATTATTATATTACAGGTCTTTCATTTGATTTTACATCTTATCCCATAAGATCTGATTATGGATATGAATTTTTGAGTTATTTAAGTTTTCAATTAGGATTACCAATTTATATTTTTAATTCAATAATTGCATTAATTGGCATTTATTCAATATTCCGTTTTGCAAAACTATATAAACAAAAATGGTTATTTATAGCTATTTCAATACCTACATTAGTAACAGTAGTACATATTGGATTTGTAAGACAAGGATTTGCTACTTCATTAGTTCTTTTATCTTTTATATATTTACTTAAAGAAAAAAATATAAAATTTATTTTATTTTCTTTATTAGCAATTTCAATTCATAAAACTGCTTTATTCATCATATTATGTTTTTTAATTGCAAAATTCATCAATTTTAGCAAATACAAATTTCAAGTTATAATATTCTCATTCATTTTCTTTTTAGCTTTCTATTTTCTAAAAGATCAGTTTGGTAATCTTTTGACTTATTACATATATGCAGATCGAGATGTACTTATTTCTCGAGGAGCACCAATGAGATTATTTATTCATTTAACAGCCGTTTTATTATTTTTGAACTATAAAAATAAAATGAATTTTTCAATCATTGAAATAAGATTTTTAACATTATATTCAATTTTGGTTTTTATTGCAGTTATTTTTGTATCTAAATATTCTACTTTTGTAGATAGAGTTTCAATATATTTTTTACCATTTCAGTATTTATTATTTATTAAATTTATTCAATTTTATTATAAAACTTATTTTTATAATTTATTAAAACTTTCAGTTATAATTTTTTATGGTATTATCTTTTTTATTTGGCTAAATTATTCATATGCAACAGTAAGATGGATACCATATAAATCAATAATATCTCATTATGAGTCATATTCCATGATTACTTCATCTTATAATAGTGTTTATGAAGATATTTTTAAAAATAGAAATAATCCAGAAAAAGATTTATTATATTATAAATCAAGAGAATTTTATGATGGTCAACCTATTTGGTGGAATTTAATTGATAGAAATCCTGTTAAAAGAAAATCTATTAGTTTTGAAGATTATTTGAAGATAAACAAATCCTATTTCAAAGAAAAGAACGATAAACAATTGAGAATTGAGTTTCTGAGAAAAAAATTTGATAATTATGATCATGTTTTTAAATAAAATAATAATTTTTGAATAATAAAATGAGTCTAGATTTGTTAAAAAAAAATAAAATTATTTTTGTTAGTTTATTAATATTTTTTATTCCATTAATTGAAATACTTGTAAAAGATTATGAAATTTACAAATATAATTTTTATTCAATAAATATTCTTTCTTTAACTATATTAACTATTTTTTTTTTAACTTTGATAACTTCTTATATATTCTCATTATTATTAAATATTAAAATTAAAGATATAATATTTTTTTTTTCTATATTTTTTTTAATATTTTTTAATTATGATAAAATAAAATTTTTAAATATTTTCATTTTAAATAACAATTTTGAATTTAATGAATTTGTGGAAGAAATTACAATTTTTAGTTTATTAATTCTTTCTTTTATAATTCTTTTTTTTTTCAAAAAAAAAATACTAATTAATAAATTAATTTATCTTTATATATTCATATTTATAATATTTAATTTTTTTTACTTTAATAATTTTTTTTCTGAAAAAAATGAACCTATCTTTTCTGATGAAATTTTTTTCACTGATCAAGAAATTGATAATATATTAAGCAAAAATAATAATAAAAATATATATTATTTAGTTTTAGATTCAGCTAATTCTTTTGAATCATTTCAAAAAAAAAATGAAGATATAAATATAGATCAACAAATTTTATTAATAAATAAATCAAATTTTAAATATATAGAAAATGTAAAAGCAAGTTACAAAAAAACAAACTTATCTATCCTTAATATTTTAAATTTAAATTATTTTATGAACTACAATGATCCAAAATTTGACTATAATTTAAGATTTCCTAATATTATGAAATTTTTTAGTCAATCTACTTTAGGCAAAACTTTAAAAAATATGGATTATAATTTTTATTGGTTAGGTCATTCAACATTAAATTGCTTTGATTTTAATGATAACATTTGTTTTAAGGGAATTAATTTTATTAATTATATTTTTTTATCTTTAACCACTGATATTCCTACAAGAAATTTAATATATAATTTATTTGCAAAAAGCGCACTTATAGATTTCTTGAATAAATATAATTTTTCGAGATATTCTAAAAAATTATTTTATAAAACAAATGATAGTATTAATTTATTTATAAATAATTCAAAATCACTTAAGAATAAAAATAAAAACTATTTTATCTTAATTCAAGCTGATTATAGAGATTATGATTTAAAAAATAATCGCTTAGTTTTCAAAAGTGACTGCTCTTTGAAAAAAACTGATAAAGTAATATACAAACATCTTTCAAAAGAATCTTACAAGTGCATGTTGAAAAGGGTTTCTGATTTTATAGAATTTATTAATAAATTTGACAAAAATAGCATAGTAATAATTCAATCTGATCATGCAGTTAAATTATTTAAAGAAAATTCCTATGATTACAATATTCTTACATTAGTAAAAACGCCCAAAATTTGTGATAAATTTCTTACAAATCAAATTGATAATATAAATGCTGTTCGCTTGATGCTTTCATGTGCTACTGATCAAAGTGTTAATCTTTTAGAAAAAAAAACTTTTTATTGAAACAATATAATTCAAAATATATTATTAAATTAATTATTAATGAAAATTTTGATTTCAACAAATTCTTATTGGAACCTTTTTAATTTTAGATATGACTTACTTTCTAAATTAAAAAATCAAAATCATAAATTAATAATAGTCTCATCTAAAGATAAATATTTTAACAAATTTAAAAATATTAAATGTAAACACTATCATGTGAATATGAAGGCAAATAAAATTTCTATTGTTAATGATATTTTTTTAATATTTAATTATTTTAAAATTTTTTTAATAGAAAAACCGGATGTTTTTTTTTCTTTTACCATAAAGCCTAATATTTATGGCTCTTTTATTGCTAATTTAATGAGAATCAAAACAGTAAATAATATAACAGGCTTAGGTAAAACTTTTTTAAGTAATAATATTTTAAAAAATATAGTAATATTTTTATATAAAATATCACTAAGAAAAAGCTTTAAAGTTTTTTTTCATAATAATGATGACCTTTCTTTATTTTTGAATTTTAATATAATTAAAAAAAATCAAGGCGAAGTAATTCCTGGGTCAGGAATAAATATTAATCAATATGAATATTCAAAATTGTCAAATAGAGATAGTAAAAAATTAATTTTTCTTTATGTTGGAAGAATAAGATTTGATAAAGGCTTTGTTAACTTAATTGAAGCCTTTAAATTAATTAAAAAAGATTATGATACAATAAAATTACAAGTAATAGGAAAAATTGAGAAAAAAAATCCAGATTATATTGATTATGATTTATTTCAAAGTTGGCAAGATCAAAAAATAATAGAATATTTTGGTGAAACTGATGATATAAAAAAGTATATAAAAAACTCAGATTGTGTGATTTTGTTGTCATTCAGAGAGGGTTTGTCAAGATCTTTACTTGAGGCATCAATAATGGGCAGGCCTATAATAACTACAAATGTACCTGGTTGCAAAGAAACTATAATAGATGGTGTCTCAGGACTACTTTGTAAAGAAAAAAATACCAAAGATGCTTTTGATAAGATAATAAAGTTTATTGAACTTAATTATTCTGAAAGAAATAAAATGGGTTATGAGGGGCATTTATACACTAAAAAATATTTTAACAATTTAATTATTATAAAAAAATATTTAAATATTATAAAATAAAAAAATGAAACATAAAATTGCAGTTGTTGGCTTAGGATATGTTGGCTTGCCTTTATCAATTGAATTTTCTAAACATTTCAAGACTGTTGGTTTTGATATCAATAAAAAAAGAATTAATCAGTTAAAAAATTTTAATGACATTAATAATGAAATTTCTTTACAAGAAATTAAAAATAAAAAAAAATTAACTTTTTCAAGTAATATTGATGATATAAAAAAATGTAATACTTACATTATTACAGTTCCAACACCTATTGATAAACAAAATAATCCTGATTTAAAAAATATTTTAAATGCATGTTTAATAATTGGAAAAATTTTAAAAGAAAAAGATTTAATAATTTTTGAATCCACAGTCTATCCTGGCTTAACTGATGAAATATGTATTCCTAAAATTGAAAAATATTCAAAATTAAAAATTAATAAGGATTTTTATTGCGGTTATTCCCCTGAGAGAATTAATCCAGGTGACAAAAAAAGAACTCTTTCAAAAATAATTAAAATAACATCTGGATCAAATTTAATAGCATCGAAAATAGTTGATAATTTATATAAAAAAATCATCAAAGCTGGAACTTATAATGTTTCTAGCATTAAAGTTGCGGAGGCTTCAAAAGTTATTGAAAATACACAGAGAGACTTAAATGTTGCTTTTGTTAATGAATTAGCAATGATTTTTTCCAAAATGAATATAGATACTGAAGAAGTTTTAAATGCTGCAAATACAAAATGGAACTTTCAAAAATTTATTCCAGGTTTAGTAGGTGGGCACTGCATTGGAGTAGATCCCTATTATTTGACATACAAAGCTAAAAAATTAGGTTTCAAACCAAAAATTATTTCATCAGGTAGAACAGTTAATAATAATATGGCTAAATTTATTACAAAAAAAATTAATGAAAGCATTACTATTAAAAAAAATATTAATTCTAGAATTTTAATTATGGGAATCACTTTCAAAGAAAATTGTTCGGATGTAAGAAATACAAAAGTAATTGATTTATATAATCAACTTTCTAAAACTAATAATATTGTTGACGTGTATGATCCCATTGTAAATAAAATTGAAGTCAAAAAAATTTATAATCTTAAATTGACAAATATTTTAAAACAAAATTATTATGATGCTATTGTCATATCTGTTGCACATAATTTATTTAAGAATATTGGCATTAAAAAAATTAGATCTTATGGAAAAAAGAAATGTTTAATTTTTGATTTAAAGTATTTATTCGATAAAAAAAATGATGTCATAAGATTATAATTATTATGCAAATTTCCCTTACATATTATTTAGTATCCATTTTTTTTAATTTATTAATAATTCTATTTCTACATAAAATTTCATTTTCTATAGGACTTGTTGATAGTCCTGGAAAAAGAAAGATGCATCACGGAAATATTCCTGTAATAGGTGGTATTTCGATATATTTATCTCTAATACCATTTATTTTTTTAATTGATTTTCATCCATGGATTTTATCCATTTTATTATCTTCTCTTGTAATAGTTATTCTAGGCGCTTTGGACGATTCTCTTCAACTTGGAGTAACAATAAGACTTGTTTCTCAATTAATCGCTAGTTTAATTGTCATTGGAAGTGGCCTTCAAATAGTAGATGTTGGTGAGTATAGTATTCTTGATGCTATAAATCTCGGTAATTTTGGAATTCTTTTAACTATAATTTCAGTTTTAGGTTTAATTAATGCATTTAATTTTATTGATGGTATTGATGGACTGGCCTCCGGATTATTTTTTGTTGCTGTTTCATCATTATTATTATTTTCTTTTTTAATAGGTAATGTAAATAATTTTGATTTTTTATTATTACTTCTACTTTATACAGCAATATTTTTATTTTTTAATTTAGGATTCATTAAGAATAAAAAAATCTTCTTAGGTGATTCAGGAAGTACTCTATTAGGATTTATTATTGCATGGTTATTAATTTATTTCGCTCACCCCGAAATCAGAAATATACACCCTGTACTTACTTTATGGTGTGTTACACTTCCCGTATTTGATTTGTTAGCAGTGATTATAAGAAGAATATCAAAAAAAATTAATCCCCTTAGGCCAGATAGAAGGCACATTCATCACTTATTTTTGAGAAAAGGTTATTCGCAAAGAGCAACTTTAATTTACATAATATTTTTTTCAATTTTTTCTTCTTCATTTGGTATTTTTACATTTTTTAGTTTTGGCCCATTACCTTGTTTGTTATTTTATTTCATTTTTTTTATTTTTTATTTATTTTTTAGTATTATTTTTTTCAGAAATAAAATATAGAAATTAAAATGTTTAAAAATCATTTATTATGAATATACTAATTGTGGATGGCAATGAAAAAGAAGCTTCTGATAAATACAGAGAAATAGGTATTGCTACTCAATATGAAATTTATTCAAAAATTTTAAAAAAAATTGCGAATTTTGATATAAATATAAAAATTATACATCCGGCATTTCAAAAAAATTATCTTCCAAAAGGTTTAGGGTTAGACGATTTTGATGGGATTGCATGGACTGGCAGTCTCCTAAATATTTACGATAATTCTTCGTCTATTAGTCGTCAAATTGATTTAGCAAAAAATTTAATGGAAAAAAATAATAAAATTTTTGGTAGTTGTTGGGGTTTGCAGGTGTGTGTTACAGCTGCAGGGGGAAAAATTAGAAAAAATCCAAAAGGACTAGAAGCTGTAATTGCAAGAGATATTTCTTTATCAAAAGAGGGAATTTCACATCCAATGTATTCAGGCAAACCTAATATTTTTGACTCTTTCTGCTGGCATTATGATGAAACTGAAACTATTCCAGAAAATTCAAAAATACTTGCTTCTAATAATATAAGTTCAGTTCAAGCATTAAGTTTTACTAAAAAAAATTCGGAAATATGGGCAGTACAATATCATCCAGAATTTGACCCTTTTTGGATGTCGAATTTGATGAATCAGAGAAAAAAAATTTTAATTGATAATAATATCTATAAAAATCAAAAAGAATTTGATTCTTATCATAGATATTTATCAAATATAAAAAAATATGATAATATGAAAAAAAAATTAGATATAAAGCAAAATTTATTAGATCAAAAAATGCATTCGCTAGAACTAATTAATTGGATTAAATTAATCAAACATGAACTTTAATTAGCATTTTTAAAATTTTTCTCCATTTTATTACTTGAAACTTTATTTCATTTTTAGGAATCTTTGGTTTAAATATTCGTTGTGTTTTAGAATAATTATTAATTTGAGAAGTATTTTTTAAAATTCCTGACTGGATAGCAGATAAGTATGCAGCTCCTAATGCAGTAGTTTCAATATTTTGTGGTCTTATAATCTTAATTTGTGTGACATTTGATAAACTTTGAATAAAATTATTATTTTTTACCATACCACCATCTACTTTAATTTCAGTTATTTTCATTTTTGCATCTTTTTTCATTGAATCAATTAAGTCAAGAGTTTGAAAGGACAAGCTATCTAATGTAGCTTTAACAACTTCTGCAATTGAACTATTCCTAGTTAAACCAAAAATTGCACCCCTAACATTTGGTTCCCAATGAGGAGCACCCAAGCCAGTTAGAGCAGGAACTACTATTATTTTTTCTTCTTTATTAGATTTTGCATAGAGTTTATCTGTTTCCCAGGAATTTTTAAAAAATAGAAATTTATCCCTCAGCCATTGAATTGCAGAACCAGCAACAAAAATACTTCCCTCAAAACAGTACATTTTCTTTCCTTTAATTTTGAAAGCAACAGTTGTTAAGAGTTTATTTGAGGAAATTTTAAAATTTTTTCCAATATTCATCAAAAAAAAACATCCTGTTCCATATGTACTTTTTGATTGACCTTTATTAAAGCAAGCTTGGCCAATAGTTGAAGATTGCTGATCACCAGCCATTCCACCAATTAATATTTCAGCACCAAATAATTTTGTATAGCCAAATTCATATGTATTTTCTACTACTTTAGGAAAAATTTCTAATGGTAAATTAAATAATTTAAGTAACTTTAAAGACCATTTTTCTTTGATTGGATCAAAAAGCATAGTTCTAGATGCATTTGTAATATCTGTAAGATGTGATTTTCCCTCTGTTAGATTCCACAGAAGCCAGGTATCAATAGTTCCAAACAATAAATTACCTTTTTTTAAAATTTTTTTTGCAGTTTTATTATTTTCTAATATCCATTTAATTTTTGTAGCAGAAAAATAAGGATCTATTATTAAGCCAGTTATTTTTTGGATTTCTTTTTCTATTTTTGTACCTTTGTATTTTTTGCAAAAATCTGATGTTCTCCGATCTTGCCAAACAATAGCTTTATTAATTGGTTTTCCTGTTGCTTTATCCCATAGTACTGTAGTTTCTCTTTGATTAGTTATCCCTATAGAAGCAATATTAGAAGCATTAATTTTATTCTTTTTTAATATTGATTTAATTATTTTTTTAATGTCTTCCCAGATTTCAATAGCATCATGTTCAACCCAACCATCCTTTGGAAAAAATTGATTAAATTCTTTTTGCACATGATCAATAGTTTTAAAATTTAAATTATATAAGACTACTCTTGAACTAGTAGTTCCTTGATCTATTGATAAAATATATTTTTTCATATTTAAATAGTATCAGATATCTAGTTTTATTTTGAAATTTGCATTTTGTTGTATAAACTTAAATCTATTCTCAGCTTTTTTACCCATGAGAGATTCAAAAATTTTTTCTGTTTTCTTAAGATTATTCTTACCTTCATGCAATGTAATTTTTAAAAGATTTCTTTTTTCTTCATTCATAGTTGTAACTTTTAATTGATCTGCTGGCATTTCACCCAATCCTTTATATCTAGTAATATTTAAATTTTGATTTGCATTTAGTTTTTTGAGAATTTGATCTTTTTGCTTTTCATCATAAGCATATTCAGTTAAATTTTTTGAACTAATTCTATATAATGGAGGCATAGCTAAAAATAATTTTTCATTTTCAATTAATTTCCTCATATATTTATAAAAAAAAGTTATTAATAAAGTAGCTATATGAGAGCCATCTACATCGGCATCTGTCATAAGAATTATTTTTTCATACCTGAGTTTTGATATCTGGAAATTATTCCCTATACCACATCCTAGAGCTTGAATTAAATTTTGTATTTCAGTATTATTTACAACTTTCGATAACGGAACACTATATACATTTAATATTTTTCCACGTAATGGAAGAATTGCTTGATTTTCTCTTGTCCTTGCCTGCTTAGCTGAACCCCCAGCACTATCTCCTTCAACTATAAATAATTCAGTTCCATTGATTTGTTTACTAGTACAATCCACTAGTTTTCCAGGTAATCTATTTTTCTCTTTTATTGTTTTTCTTTCAAGTTCCTTTATCTTATTGAGATCAGTTCTTAATAAAGATCTTTCTATCAATATATTAATTAATTTTAATGACTCTCTTTTGTTAGTGTTTAGCCACAATAGAAAATATTTCTGTAATTCAACTTCTAATTTTTTTTGGAGTTTAGGCATTGAAATTCTTTTTTTTGTTTGACCTTCAAATATTGGATTATTAATAAATATTGATATAAAAGAATCTGAAAAATCAAATAAATCTGTAAAACCAATATTAGGTATTTTAGTAATTTGATTCTTTTTACCAAATAGTTTTATTGACTGGAGTAGAGCATTTTTTAAAGAATTTTCATGTGATCCTCCATCAGGAGTCTCAACTGTATTACAAAAAGAACTTAAAGATGATTTATTATCTTTATTAAAACTAACATAGACTTCAAATCTTTCAATGTCATTTATTTTTAATTCTTTATAGAAAAATTTTGATATAATTTTTTCATTTTTATCATAATTCTTTTTAGCATAATCAATTATACCATTTGGGAAATAAAATTCTTCAAATTTAGGAGTTTTATCTTTTATTAATTCTTTATCTATTTTGAAAGTAATTTTTGTACCCTTTACAAGTACGGATTTCATTTTTACAAAATTAAAAAGTTTATCAGGAGAAAAATTTATATTTTCAAAAATTTCTTCATCGGGAATAAATTTAATTTCTGTACCTTTGAGTTTGCTACTACATTTTTGTATCTTTATTTTATTTTTAGCCACTCCTCTTGAATAATTTTGCGAATAAAGTTTAGATTTTTTATAAACTTTAACTTCTAATTCTCTACTCAAAGCATTAACTACAGATATACCTACCCCATGAAGACCTCCAGAAGTTTTATAAGCTTTCTCAGAAAATTTTCCACCTGAATGTAATTTAGTCAATACTATTTCCAATGCTCTTTTATTTTTATATTTAGGATGAAAATCAATAGGTATTCCTCTACCGTCATCTTTTATTATTATGTAATTTTCTTTTGAATAATGAAAAAAAATATTTTT
>MDSW01181220.1_pt1 | contig 12779 bp, 4 predicted proteins | sample 811171 | NCBI WGS metagenome assembly MDSW01 (sample SAMN05326641, study PRJNA326480) | marine metagenome | isolation source: seawater | place: Atlantic Ocean: North West | collected 2012 | reverse complement strand
GCCATGACTAAAGAGAACTACGGTGTGTCTCTAAGACTACGTCAGGTTCAAGTTACTAAACTTGCGGAGCGTCAATCGTACAATCCGTTTAAGAAAGTTGAGGGGGGTTTCGTTGCAGGTAAAGAAACCACACCATCCTTTGGCGCACTTCCAGAAATCGAAGACGGTATGGAAGATGTCAAGGAACCAGAGAAGGTCGTTAAAATGAAGTCTAAGGAGCAAGCTACGGCTCCCGCAACTGAAGAAGACCTTAGTGGATTAGTCAACAAATGGGGAACCAAGAAAAAATAGACTAACCACAACCACGGTGGGCTTCGGGTGGGAGTCCACCGTTTTTACCTGAAAGTAGCATAATGAAAACAATAGACTTTTTAAAGTCAGTTTTGGGAGACAATGGACTATACTGTGCTTGGGGATTCAAAGGAAACAAAAGAGTACAGCAGTTCTACAAAACTGTAGAAGAATTAGAGACCGCTGCGTATGAGTATGACACAGACGGTTACGATATATACTACGCACTAGCTACCTATAAAGAAGCGGGTGAGCAAAAATCACCGGAGATGGTGCTTGGTAGAGAACAAAGCAACGTACAAGAGATGCGTTCTTTTTTCCTAGATTTAGATTGTGGTGAGAAAAAAGATTACCCATCACAAGAGGCGGCAGTGGACGCACTACAAGAGTTTCTTGCAGAGGCTTGTCTACCTGAACCTATACTAGTCAACTCGGGAAATGGGGTACATGTATATTGGCCTTTAGATAATCCTGTGTCCCGTGATAAGTGGGAGCCAGTAGCTAACAAGCTCAAACGTGTCTGTAGGAGTTTGGGACTTAGGGCCGATCCTGTACGCACGTCCGATGCCGCTAGTATTTTACGTATACCCGCAACACATAACCATAAGAGCGATACACCTAAAGAAGTAGTCGTATATGGAGATGGTACTGAGTTAACCTCTCTTGAAGGGTTCAGCAGTGCGCTTGCGCCAGATGAAGAGGATAAGACAGACGAAGCGTATACGTTTGGTTCGGCAGAAGCATTTGCTCCGCATAAGAGTAATAAAGAATACTTGTTTGAGACCATCATGCATAAGACAATGGATAATGTAGGATGTAGTCAGCTAGGTTACATTGCATCGTATCAATCACTTGTCGATGAACCTTTATGGGTATCGGGGCTGTCTATAGCCAAACACTGTACGGATGCAGCGTATGCGACAAAGGCCATATCTGATGAGCATCCTGACTTTAACGAAGAGATGCTACAGAAGAAGCTTGAAGGTATTAGTCACAGACACACCTGTATTACCTTTGATGATAGACGCCCATATGTGTGCGGTAGCTGCCCACACTGGGGTAAGATACGATCACCGATAGATCTTGGAGAGTATATAGTAGAGGCAGAGCCAGAGCCAGATATGCCTACGTACCCTGCCCCATACTTTAGGGGTAAGAACGGTGGCGTATATAAAAGAGTACAAGATGCTGAAGGTAATCCAGAAGATTTAGAGATATATAAAAACGATCTCTTTATAACGAAACGGCTACACGACCCTGATCAGGGAGAGATAGCTGTGTATAAACTGAAGCTACCTAAAGATGGCGTAAGAGAGTTTAGCATACCGCTAGCTTCTGTGTCGTCCACTGAAGAGTTTCGCAAGCACATGTCTGCACAGGGAGTTACATCTATGGGTGCAGGATTAAAATTATTAATGGAGTATTCTATGAGATGGGTTGATGAATTACAGGCACAAGGGGCGGCTGATAAAGCGCACCAACAATTTGGATGGACTGATGATACACTAGAGGAGTTCGTACTGGGCGACCGACTGGTGGTAGAAACAGATATAAAGTTTAGCCCACCATCTGCAAAAACTTCAGGGTTAGTGAGTGCATTTGTTCCTGCAGGTACTGCCGATAGACAGAAAGAACTGTTTAACTTCTACAATCAAGACGGGTTTGAGTTGCACAGGTTTATTATTGGTATGGGCTTTGGCACTGCTTTGATGCCTATGACAGGCATAAATAGTATGTTGGTTCATTTGTTTGGTGGCACAGGGGTAGGTAAGACTACGGCTCAGATGATGGCGTTATCTGTATGGGGTCACCCCGAACTTTTGATGAACCAGAGAGACGATACCTACAACGCTATGATGAACCGTGGAGAAGTCTTACATAACATACTACTGTCTATGGATGAGATGACAAACATAACAGGACTAGAGTTCTCTAAGTTTGTGTATCAACTATCTGGCGGTAGACAAAAGAACAGACTGGCTGTTAGTGGAAACCAAGAAAGGACAAGAGGTAGACCGTGGGAGTTGCTTAGTGTTTCGTCAGCTAACACAAGTGCATGGGAATTACTTAGACAGGGTAAGGCCGAACCCAAAGCAGAAATGCAACGGTTACTAGAGATAGACGTGCCTAGTATGATCAAGCCTGATCCAAAGCTAAAGATTGTTACAGACGCTTTGTTTGAAGACGTAAAGAAAAACTACGGATGGTTTGCTGAAGAATACGTGCAGTGGGTGATAGCCAACAAAGCTACCGTTCGTGGTCTGATGCAACAAGCTAGACAGAGAATAGACGAAGCAGCGGGGCTTACTTCCGAGAACAGGTTCTGGAGCGCGGGGTGTTCGGCATCTATGGTAGGACTTCTTATAGCATCTAAGTTAGGTATTGTAGATTACCCTATGGACAAACAGTTTGACTGGATCGTAGACTTGTTACGAAAGCAGCGTAATACTGTAAATGATATAGGCTCGTCTGTGACTGAGACTATGAATGACTTTATTGCAGAGCATTGGAGTAACATTCTACACATAAGAAGTAGTCAGGATAAAAGAAGTGACGGGGTAGAAGAGATAGTTATACCTGAATTTAACCCACGATCTCTGGTTGCACGGTACGAGACAGATAGAAGAAAGTTATACATTCGTCCGACACCGTTACGAGAGTGGTGCGCTAAACAGCAGCTAAACTACGCAGAGCTTGTTAAAAATTTAAAGGCAGACATGAACGCAAAGTCGAACGTAGTCGTGCGATTTGGTAAGGGTACAAAGTTTGACATCCCACCGTGTAAAGCACTTGAATTAGACTTTAGTATTGATAGCGCAAATGAACCAGAAAGTACTTAAAATAGATGACTTGAACCCAGATGGCGTTGGTATAAGCGTCAACTGGGAAAAAATGGCGGTAGGTTATTCTGTGTTTGTACCCTGCGTGAATACAGAAAAAGCAAAAGAACAGGCCAAGAATGTTGCAAAAATGAAATACTGGGAGATAGAAACGCGAGTTTTAGAAGAAGATGGTAAATTAGGCTTGCGTATTTGGAGAACCACATGATATGGGTGAGACATACAGTATATAGTACTTCTCTTTAGAAATTACGCTATAGATTGTTCTCCCAACACTAGCCCCTACTTTATGTAGGGGTTTTTTTTCTAAAAACTGAAGACTGGGTCTCCAAACCTCTCAGCCTCTCTTATCAAACTACTTCTATGTTTGGGATTTAAAGTTAGTCCATGATACGCCATGCTTCTATTCTTACTTCTCCTACGTATAGACTGCATGAGGTTGTTTAGTAATATAGGGGTTTGTGGATATAGTCTGTTGTACTCTGACATACGTTGTATAGCTCTTCGCATACCATCTGAATCTCCATCATAGTATGCTCGTGCAAACATATTGTATACACCCTGTCTTCTCCTTTTCTGACCCTTTTCTTTTCGTTTTATAAGTCTATTGTTTTCCATCTGCGCGGAATATCTTGTTGGGCTAAACCCAAAGAACTGCCCCATCAAGTGTCCAGTAGAGAAGTCTTTTACTATGGGTTTACCGTCCATAGTATATGCACCGCCCTCGCCGTAGAACCTAGCAGCTTTCTGCATATTCTTTATAGCTGCAGGTGATATAGTTTCTAGACCACGAGAGAACTGAGTCATATCTCCTTCTACTAGGCCAGTATGTAACTGACCCGCCCCACGAAAAGAGTTTAGAGTTATACCTACTAACGGTCCACCGAACTGTTCTAGAACTTGAAATGGTAGAGGATAGTCTCTGTCCATTACAGACTCTCTGTATATCAATTCACTAAGGCCAATACGAGACGCTACGTTAACACCTGTGAAGTAGTTTATAAGTCCTTTGTAGTAAGGCTCACCTAGGTAGGCACGTACCATTGTCTTTGCGTCATCGTCTTCTCCACCGGGGTCCATCCCCAACGATTTCATAGCCACGTCCATAGCTGTCGTTATAGCACCGAATAAGGGCATACCATGAATACCCGCCATTAGACCTGAAGCTCCAAATATACCCGCTAACTGTGCCATAGCTACACGTCTCTCCGCAGGAGATCCTTTTGCGACCCTGTATCCTAGTTGTGTAAGCATGGATATCATGGCTACACCGTAGCGTTTGTACATAAATACAACAGCTCCCACACTGTTCCGTGCCAACTTAGGTGCAGCCGCTGCAGCCATACCACCGTTAGCAGTTTCTGTATCGTATACCGCTTCTTGCGCTGCCTTTATTAGGCTGTCAGGATCAGCTCTTTGTTCTGATGACATCTTACCCAGCGCACCGTAGTACGCTGCAAACAGAGATGTCTGTCTATTTATACGTTCTGAGTGATGTTGAAAGAAGCCAGACCACTTATTAAATTTAGACCAGAATGAAGACATGTTATCTATATCTAATATCTCGTGGTCTAAAGATCTCTTAAACTGTCCTAAGTCCTCCGCTACTTCTTGAAGAACTTTAAATTCTTGAGCAGACATACCTATGCTATCTAATATTCTCTGTGCTTGTGGGGTTAGATTATCTACATCATGATTTTCTAGACCCATAGCGGAACCTACCTGTGTGTCCATATCCACATCAGAAGCATCTATAGCATAGGATTTTATCTTCTGTGTTCGACCACTATTTAATCCTAGCGCGGTAGAGGCTTTTATAGCCCGTGCGACTCTAAGGGGTCCATATTTTGCGGCAAGGTAGGGGTATGTTACAAAGCCTATCTGCCCTAAGTTAACAACTCCCCCAGATATGTTTGCGCCTAGTGTCATGTTAAATCCAACACCGGTTGCAAGTCTTGATGCCTTACCACGTATAGGCATAGGGCCGTCTTTTACTGTCTCTTTTAGAGAATCCATAATAGCGGCTTTAAACTCTCTATTTGTTGCGGTTGATTCGTTTAACTCTTTCTGTACATTAGCCAATTCTCTTTGCATTCTGGACTTATACTTCAGGTTAACAACTTGTCTGGCTAGAGAAGTAGCGCGTTCTGAGATAACTTTTACTGAGTCTTCATTATACCCCATTCGCGCTCTAATAATCTCACCACCCTTACGTTTTCTAAACGATTGTAGATAGGAAGTTTGTGGTAACGTATTTAATATTATCTCACCAAGCTCTTTTTTGGTTGCATCGTCAACATTTGGATCGTTGTTTATTGCACCCATTATGTCACTAACAAACGAAGCGTCAGGAGCCGCCCTTTGAAAATTCAATACATCAATTTTTTCTGTAGGTTCTACTTCAAGAACGCTATCCATCGCTTTATCTAGCGCCTGTTCTTGAGTCATACCCTCACGGAGGTTACTAGCCGTGGTGCTATCTCTTAACCGACCAGCTTGACTGTCTGCTGGCGCGTTCCTTAAATTTTCTTTTGCGTCTGCTACTATAGACTCCATAGCTCTTGCTCTAGCATCAACACCTTGAAACGAGTCTGTGTATCGTTCTAGAACGCCAGTCACCGGGTCTATGGCGTTTAAAGATAACCAATAATCGCCGGGTTCACGGTTAAGTGGTAAGTACACTTCTAGTTCACCGGACCCTATCATGTTGGCGTAAAATGTTGATCGTATCTGATTTCTTACTTCTTCTGATACACCAGAAGCTGCTAGTCGTTCATCTGTAGCTTCGATAAAGTCTCTGTATAGTCCTTTAAAAATATTTCTAGATTGGTGATGTATCTCTACAATTTCAGGGTTATTTTGCTGCGCTCTTTCGTATTCTGCCCGAAGTTTTCTATATACAAGAAAAGCCTCGTCACTATATTTTTCTCTTGCCTCTTGTGGAGGTATGGCGGGATCTACTTGATAGGCTGAACTTTGAAGATTTAAACGGTTAAGTCTACCTCTGTCTGCTTCATCCGCCTTATTCGCCCACGCAATCGCCTTGTCATTGGCTTGTTGGACTTTCCGAAGTTTTTGATCAAGCTCTCCTATACTTTGATTGACTAAAGTATTTATTTTAGGTGCGCTCGGAGACCCAGCTAACTCTCCCAACCGCACTACGGAGTGAAGAGAAAGAGCTTGTAACCCACCTCTTACCACCGTGCCTGATATAAAGTTGACACCAGTGTCTTTCCAAGTCTTTTTAGATGCGGCTTCAAAAGTTTTAAAAGCAGTCTCTGGATCAAAAGTATTACCGCTATTTACCGTATCTCTAAAAAGTTGATTTACAGCCTCGGGGTTGTGTCCAATCTGAAATAATGGAGCAGCGTCTCTAAAGTCTGGAGAAGGGGACAGAATTTTATGTAATAACGGGTCTACCATTTCTAATATAGACTTCTGTTCAGGTGGCTTTCCACCAAGCTCAAAACGTATTTGTTGGAATATACGGCGAATGGCTTCAATGAACCTTGTATACGCTGAAGCATACTGTTTAGTATCTAGAAGTTCATGTAATGTAGTTCGTACGTCCTTATTAGATATAGCCTCTGCCACAAACTCTTCGAAGTTATACGCACTATCAAAAGCTCCTTCTGTATCTTGATATATTTTACGTAGTGTTTGTACGGGCGCAGCGTTTGGATTATTAGCAATGAAGGTTGATGTGGCGGCATGAGCCGTTTCGTGCAGTAAAAGGTGACCTGTTACAGGTACGTTAGTGTTAAAGACTATAGCGTTCTCTCTAGGTGCAAAGAACCCTGCTACTTGTGTTGACTTGTCAGCAAATCTTACTTCGGTGTTACCTGCATACTTCGCTAATGTTTTAGCCCACATTCTTGTAGCAGGGCTTGCAGTAGCAGCGTACTCTCTTAGTGCATCGGCTAGATTATTATCCTCTAGCATGGTCATGGTAACAGGATCTACGGGCTTACCCTGATCTGTCATAAATTGAGTAAACAACCTTCTATGATCAGGGTCAAAATTATTACCATATAAAGCGGCATTAACGCTAAATTCAGCATCCTGCATTATCTCTAATGCGGCTTCGTCATCGGTGCGAGTTCCCTCTGGAGAAGTGACAATCTCTTGTTGTTCAGATTCAAGTCTGTCTATCTCACGTACCTCTGGCCCTACTTCTGGTAGCGGTGTTGTTAACTTTTCGGGCAGTGCTTCTACCGTTAGAGGTCTTGTTTGTGCAGCGGCATCGGCGGCGGCATCTAATTGATCGTTGAACGTTTTGTTAGCGTCAGCCTCTATATCTTGTGCGCCCTCTGCCACTCGTTCTGACATAGTGAGTTTAGGTTTACCTGTGGCAAGATGTGAGTCTTTAAACGAGGTATCCCACTCAGCTTGCGCTATTTGGGCTTTTGCTCCCTTGCCTTTGGGTCTAGGTTCCACATCAGTAAGTTTTGGAGCCTTGTACTTCTGTCGCCTTGCAACAGTGGCTCGTTCTGCTGCAGAAGTCTTTTCTGACTCGTAGAGTTCCTTAACCTGCGGAGACATGTTTGTGTTAATCCATGAACCTGCCAGCTCCGCAGCGTCTTTGTTGAATGGTTCTAGAAAAGCAGAGGCAGTTGTGGCTATAGCCATCCTATCCTGATCAGTCTCTGGTAGGAGCGATACAGCCCTTTTCCCGGGGACAGCGTCATCTACGTCTAGCTCTGTACGTGCAGCTATCTCCTCGATAGCGTGTTCAGGACGCTCAAAGCGTTCAAAATAATCTACAGTGGCTTGCTCTTCTGCGGTAAGTTTATCTCCCCTAGCTTGCTTTATAAACAAACCATTTACTGTATTGAGGTCTTTACCTGTAAGTATGTCTTGATCAAAATCCTTATCCACAACAAATTCATCGTGGTATATAGCCATGTCGGGGTTTTTATTTCGGAAATCCTGATACCGTGCAACTGTAGCATTACGCTGCTCTATGGCGTATCTACTTTCTACTTTCTCTATGTCAGTTTCTTTAAGATTCTGTAAATTAATCGGCTGTCTAGGACCAGCTTGCGGTGAGTCAGGTGTAGGCTCAACTTGTGGTGAGTCAGGTGTAGGCTCAACTTCTTCCTTAAACAGTGCCTCTATTTCTGCGTCTGTTAGAGCTAGTGGATTACGGACGTTTCCTGTTGATATTGTAGCAGCATTAATATTTGGCAAACCTCCTCCCACTGATCCATCGTCAGGTGATACAACGCCTTCGGTACTCTCAGCTCTACGTCCGTCCCCTGTGCCTCTAGCCACGCTAGGTCCACCACTTCCATCGCTTGTTCCAATTCCTGTGTTGACAGTGAGGAGTCTGGGTCCATCTGTTTCTTCTCCTTCTTCTACGGGTGCAGGGGCAGGTAACCCCAACCTTTCTTCTGGGGCAGGTAACCCCAACCTTTCTTCTGGGCCTGTTAGTTCTAATACTTCTACTGGATCTGCAACTATAGACTGCTGTTCTTGAGGGATGTCTACATTACTTTTAGGGAGTGGTGGACCTAGGGGGTTAGGAGGACCAATCTCACCTGTTTCTTCTACGATCTCTGTTCCGCCTACTTCTTTTGGTAGAGGTGTTTTCTTAGAGAATCTACCCGGAATTACAATATCTACAATAGCTTGGACAAGTCCACCTACACCGCCACCGTATGCTGCAGCTTCTCCTGATCCTTCAAATGTACCACGTTCTGGATTGTAACCGACAAGTTTATTTTCAATTAAATTCTGTGCTGTATTTGCTGCTGCTTCCTGTAATGCTTCAAGACCACCTGCCGCAAATATACGTTTAAGTCTCCCCAGATTACCTGTTTGATCAAGAGTTTTTGCTAAAGGACCAAACCTTATAGGAAGTATTTCAGAAATACCAACACCTGCGCCTAATAAAGCGGCTTTATTACGATCCTCTTGAGACGCACCTGCGGCTCTCGCCCGTTCACTAGCCTCCCCCGCACCTGCGCCCATAGCCAGACTACCTGCGATAGGCATACCAACTCCGGGTATAAAAGCAGTGGCTGCTAGAGGGGCAAACGAACCTAGTGCTTCACCAAATTTACCTGCCTCTTCGCCCACCATCATATTTTCGACACCAAGATCAGGCTGTAGTCCAGATCTCGCGCCATACCCTAGACTACGAATAAACTCTCGGGCGGGTAGCTCTTGCTCTTCTGGTAGTAATGCCGCTGCACCTAGCCCCGCAGACTCCAAGAGGTTTACAGCGCCGCGTCCTGTACCCTTACCAAACTCACCTATTGTGTTGAGGATACCTGAACCTTCACCCGGGGTAGCTGACACACCGTACTCAGACTCGTACTCCTTTGCGAACTCTGTATCATTTTGACGTATGATGGCATCGATACGTTGTTGCTCGTCTACGGTAGGCTCGTCTCCAGATACTTTAAAACTAAATCTACGGCCCGTAAGATCACTTTCTTGGATTACATTGCCCATGCGCTTACCCTGCCTTAGTTACATCGTAGCTTCCAAATATGTTACCACTATCAGCCCCAACACTGGCAAGAGTAGCTAACCCCGATGCGGTTCTGATCTGGTTGTTTAGGTCAGCTATCTTACGTTGTAGGTCTTTGATTACGATTGATGATTTTGCATCAGGGGGATTATCACTTCCCATAAAGGGTAACATAGCCATGTCTAGCCGAGATTGTAATTGATCTCTTTCATCTGCGAGTGCGGCTGTTTGTAACCTTGCCCCTGCAATCCCTGCCCTTGCACTTGCTGAAGCCTTCGCTGCGTCTATTTTAGCGCCCAGACCTATGATAGCTAACTTACTCTTATTATACTCTTTTTGACCTGCTCTACGCGATTTTGTAAATGCTTTAAGTGATTTACCTACACCCTCGCCAATCGTAGCAGACGGCTGCATAAGTTGTCCACCTGCTTCTACTAGAGCCATAGCTTGGTCAAATTCTCTGTCTTTTTCTAGACCTTCTAGATATTTAGACATTGACAGGTTAGAGGCCCCTGCCTGTTTGTTTTGGTTTTCTATTATCTTGTTAACAGCGTCCTGTATGGGATCTATTTCTGTTTTTGCTTCAGCAGCCTCATTTGCTTGTTTAGATACATCTGGTAGAGGCTCTCTGTCTTGAGGTTGATTATCTAACTTTCCATCCACAGGGTATATCGTATCGTCTGTCAAACGCTTATATAGGGAGTTAATGTCCAAACCCAGATCTTTCTCAGCCTGTATTCCTTCGCTAACAATATCCTTTATATCACCACCAACTTGTGTGACTGCTTCTCCAATAGGTAAGTCCTTACCAGCCTCAAAGAGACTACCTACACCTTTTAGTGCGGACGCCCCTGAATCCACCATGAATTCACCTAGATTTTTGTCCGTAAATGGAAGTGGGATTGCGTTAATCCCATATGGTTCTGGTTCAGGTATGTTAACACCTTCTACAAGTGTCGGCTGCGTTCTATCTTGCAGTGTTCGTAAAGCACCTTCTCGTAAGGCCGCTGCAGCGTCTGGTCCAAGTCCTTTTTTGTTGTTCTCTGTTAGGTCTGTCAGATACGTTCCTGTCTTTGCTGCTTCATCAGCAGTAGCTTCTCTTGCCAATCGATCAGAAGCAGCTTGAATTTCTTCTGGAGTAGCCTCTTCTCTTTTAAGTATGTCTCTAACATCCCCAGAGTATATCATCTCAGGTGGGGTGTAAGTATCAGTATTGTAAAACTCTCTTGCCCTTCTGTTTAGATCAGTAGCAGCATCTGCTTGTAGACCCATAGGGACACCTGTCTCAAAGGGGTTTTCCCCAGCTAAGAGACTTCTAGTTATGTCTTTTTTGACTTTACCACCTACACCAACATCTCCTGTCGATAAACTTGGTAGCATCGATGTAAACGGGGGCATATTTGGTGGCGTTGCCAAGTTTATTTCTGGTGGTGGCAGTGAACCTAATGTAACTTCTGGGGCTGTGTCTGGGGCATTTGAGAGAGACGAGCTAATATCAGATCCCATTTTTGGACTTTTAATCGCTGAAGGCGTTAAGCCAACCTGTGAAAGGGTACGAGGAAACTGATAATTTCCTGTAAGAGGAATTGAAGGAGCGCCTTCTGCAAATATGGGGTTGTCAAATACAGTTGGTATTCTTGTATCTCCACCATCAAAGTACCTTGTTAACGCCTTTTGCGTGGCAATTTGATCTGCTATCTCTCTTTCTTTACTCCCCTCTTCTATCTTCTTCATATTCTTATTAGCTTTTAGCTGACTATAACCTGTAAAGTCTTTAAACTTTTCGAAGTTTGTGCGAGGCTTTTCTAGTTCTTCTAGACCTGTAAGTTCAGGATCTTTAGCAGCTTTTACCATCTGCCTAGCAATGTATAGCAACTCTCTAGGCTTGTCCTTATACTGCTCATACACTTCTGGATATAATCTTTTAAGCTCTGCCACAGCTTCTTCGTTTAGTCTTTGTAAGGCATCCGTAGGTTGACCTGCCTCTTGCATCTTAACAACACCGCCTTCTGCCATTTGTTTGACACCTGTATTCTGTGTGTTGTCCGTCTTTGCATTCATGGCACTAGCTAGTTGTGCTATACCGCCTTGTGGTACTCCCGCAGCGTTGACTACTTCTTGAGCAACGGTGTTTGTATCGTCAGCCGCTTCTCTTCGCGCTTGATCATCGGTCATACGTTTTCTACGGCCTAATTCAGTAAGCACAAGAAACTGTTCAAATTGACCAGAGGGCATTTGCATTTCTTTAACGAGCTGTTGTTGTGATAAGCCCTTTAGATCCTCTTGCTTTTGTATAACATTTCGCATTACATCATCCCACGATAAAGACCTAACCCTGCTATACCTGCGCCTAGCGCTTGCTGCATTGGATTATAGTTTTGGAAGTTAGATACTTGTTGGTTAGGTTGTATGGGTACACCTTGTAATATGTTAGAGTAGAAACCTAACTGATCTTTGTTAAAATTTTGTTGTGTTAGAAAGTCTTGATAGTCCATATCTAGCCCCGCCTGTTGTTCGCCAAGCTGCGCTTTGCCTATACCTTCAAGAAGCTGTGCGCCTTGAATGTCACCAGCCCTACGAGAGCCACCCATTGTAGCCAACTGTCCAAGACCTGTCATACCTACAGACCTGTCTGCGTCAAACCCCGCTCTAGCATCTCTAAACGCCGCCTCTCTACCAGTAGCATCGATGTCTCCTAACTGCTGTTGAAGACCTTCTTGCGCTAGGTAATCAGCTACGCCCTGTCTAGAACCACCGAACGCTCCTGCATTTACAGCTTGAGCATTTCTAGCCGCGCCCATACGATTAAAGTCCTGTATTGCACCTTGTTTTTGCCTGTCTACGACCTGTTGCATGTAAGGGTTCATATAGTCTTGAGCCATCTGCCCAGTAAACTGACCGCGCCGTGATATGTCTCGCATACCACTAATAGCTTCGTTTAATTCAGGAAGTCCCCTATTTGCAATATTTCTGACCATATTTCTAGAGTCAGTTATGTCTTGAAAGTCGCCAGACTGAGCTATTCTTTGGTCTTCATAAGGGCGATATTGGAGGTTGGACTCTGCTTCCACTCTGTCCAGTACATTTTCAATATGTGGACGCGCATAGTCCGGTAATTCAGTAATGGTTGTCTGCGTACTAGACTGCGCTTGTTTATTACCCTTGCCCAT
>MDSW01116269.1_pt1 | contig 12781 bp, 7 predicted proteins | sample 811171 | NCBI WGS metagenome assembly MDSW01 (sample SAMN05326641, study PRJNA326480) | marine metagenome | isolation source: seawater | place: Atlantic Ocean: North West | collected 2012 | reverse complement strand
GTGGGCCCGAGCCAAGCGGACGACGACGACGACGACGACGAGGACGAAGTCCTTAAGGAACGGCGTTCACCACGCGAACGCGGTCGTATGGGAACCAGTCACGACGAGGACGACGACGACGGCGAGCGCGTTCCCGAGACGGAGGATGAAAAGGCAAAGGCGAGCGCGGACGCGGACGCCCCGGGGGCGCGCTGGGACATCTTCCGGAGGGAAGACGTTCCGACGCTCAATGAGTGGCTCTCGTGGAAGTGGTGCAAGCGCGAGCTGGAGTACCAGCCGAAGATGGAGAAGCGCGCGCGGACGAATCATCCGATTCACGATCAGCAGTTTTTCCTCACCGCGAGCGATCTCGACGCGCTGCGTGAAGACACCGGCGTGAGGCCGTGGTCGTTCACGCAGAAGCTCGGCGACGCGGTGTTCATCCCCAGCGGATGCCCGCACCAGGTCCGCAACCTTCGCAGCTGCTTGAAAGTCGCCGTCGACTTCGTCTCCCCGGAGAGCGCGGGCTTGTGCCTCGTCATGGCGCGGCAGCTCCGAGGGTGCGGGATGGAAGATAAGCTCCAAGGCCGCGCGATGATTCTGCACGGCGCGCGCGCGGCGGACGAGATCCTGAACGGCGGGAAGCAGCGCGCGTACGGCGGCGCGTCCGAGGCGGCGCTTCGGAAGCTCGAGGAGGACAGAGCGGCGGCGGCGACGGCGCGGAGAAAAACGCCGTCGGACGAGGACGAGCCCGACGACTGGGACGAGAAGAACACCCTCGAGGCGCGACGGAAGAAAGAGGAACAGGAGGAAGCTCGCGAACGCGCGAGGGAGGAGAAAGAGGCGAGGGCGCGCGCGAAAGCGGACGCCGCCGAAAGGCGCGCGGCGAAGACGAAGACGAAGAAGCAGGAGCCTCTTGATGAAGCGTCCGAGGAAGCGAGCGAGATTGACTTCGCGTCGGACATCTTGGCCGGCTTCGCGGACACCGTCCTCACGGAGTCGCAACACAAGAAACGTTCGCACCCTCGCGAAACCTCCGACGGCGCGAAACCTCCGACGGCGAAGCGCAGCAAGCCGAAGAAGGAGACGCACGCAAAGGTTGAGCACTACGACGCCGCGCCCGTCGCGGCGGTGCCTCCTCCCTCGTTCGGGAACCTCAACCCCGGAGCGTTCGCCGGCGCCGCGCCGGTGAATCCGCTGTTGTCGCAAATCGCGGCGCAAGCGTTTCAAGCGCAAGCTGCCGCGCAGGCTGCCGCGTTCGCGCCGCCGCCGCAGGCGATACCACCGCGAAGCGTCGGCGCCGGTCCCGGGTTCTTCAACTTCTCAGCAGCGCCCGCGGCCGTGTCCATGCCCCCCGGCCTCGGCCTCGGCGCGACGGGACCCGCGGGCGTTTCCCTCCCGCGAGGGCCGGCGGCGGGGACGACCCCGGAGCAAGAGATCGCCGCGGCGCAGCACGCGACGCAGATGCAGCAGCACTTCACCGAGCAACAATCGCAACAACCGATGTCTCCCTCGATCATTGCCCAATTCCTTCAAAACCCCCTGCTCATGAATGTCCTGACCTCGCAACCGACGATGATGGCGGGCTTGATGAATAACCCGCTCGCGATGCAAAATTTTCTCAGCGCGCTGCAGCAACAGGACGCGGCCGGCGGGTTCTCGTTCTCGCAGAACGCGGCCGCGCAGGGGGAGGAGAAGCCGCACGCGCTGAGCGGCTGATGTGAATCACACCGTGAGTACCGTAGATGGTTCTCTACTACTAGAATATGAGAAGTCATAAGATGACCGTAAGCACGCATTCGTATCGTTACGTTATCGTTTCGTTTCAACGCGTTCACGCACACTCGTTCTCGTCTTTCACTCGTGTTCTGATGCATCCCAGTCCCGTCGTCACGCCCCCATCTCCTCCTTCTCCTCGCTCCCCGCGCGAATCACGGAATGCGAGCGGAGCTCTTGAAGAGGTCCGCGAGCGCGTCCGCCTCCGCGGCGTCCTCCGCGCTCGGCGCGACGAACGCGTCGCCGTCGTCCTCTTCACCGTTGCCGCCGTCCGACGCCGTCGCCACGAGCTGCCGCTTCGTCGCCGGCGGGCTCGCGGAATCCGACAAAGGCGATACGTCCGTCGCCCTCCGCTCGACGTACGAGCGCGTGATCGGGCGATTGGACGGCGACGGCGTCGCCGCCGTCGCGAACGGCGTCCCGAGCCTCGATCGGGGCCTGGTCGCTCGGCCGGCGCCTGAAGCCGCGGCGGCGGCGGCGGCGGCGGCGGCGGCGGCGGCGGCGGCGAACGGCGAGGGCGTCGACGCCGCCGCCGCCCTCGTCGCGGCGTGACCCGCGACCTCGTTCACCACGGACGTGATCTCGTACCGCTCGTGCGCGAGGATCGATTCGCGGTCTTGCGCGGCGGTGAGCGCCGCGGTCGCGGCCTGCCTTCGCAGCGTCGCCCGCGCGAGAACTCCGTCGACGCTCTCTTTCGCGGCGGCTGCGGTCTCTTTCTCCCTGAGCGCTCTGCTCGACGTTCGCGTCGTCGGACTCCCGACGCTCGCGCGCCGTTCCGCGGATCGCGCGATCTCCACGGAGTCGCGCTTCGAGATGAACGCCCGCGCGTGCGCGTTAGAGGCCTTCTTCTCTTCCTGCGGTGCGAGAGCGCGCGTTAGGGTTTGGTTTCTTTTGGCAAAGAAACTGAACGAAAAGAGAAGCGCGCGCGACCGAGAGAGACGGGCGCGAAGGAACCGCGGCGCGCCGGGGCGGTCACCTTGATCGCGGCGGTGTACTCTTCCAGCGCGGTCACGACGTCTTGCTTCGCGAGGACGTGCGCCTCGAGCGCGGCGGCGAAACGATCCGTCGCCTCCTCGGCGGCGTCGTTCTTCGTCGCGTTCGTCTTTGCCTTTTCGACCTCGCGCGGGGCGCCGCCGCGGGGGGTCGCGGCGGGGACGCTCGTCCCCGAGCGCGGGCGCTCGCGCGCGGGCGCGGAGTGCGGCGTCTTGCGCGCGCGCGAGCGCTTCTCGCCGAGCGCGGGCGGGGTCGTCGGGGTCGTCGGAAGCATCGAGCGCGGAGGGTGCTGCGGCGACGGCGGGGAGGCGCGCGTTTGGTTGTGCGCGAACGAAAAGCGCGCGCGTTTGAATTAGGGCAACGACGACCGAGATCTTCCCGGGGTTCATAGACGGACGAGGGCGGCGACACGCGTGAGATAGAGAAGGGCGACGCGAGTGGGGTCGTTCCGCACTGGCTTAAAGGTCAGGTAAAAATTGTACGGAAGTAACTTCGATTAATGGACTCGACGCCGCCACCGTAAACGCGACTCACACGTCCTCGAAAGCCTCCTCCGCGAGATCGATCGCCCGCCCGAGCGCCGCGGCCTTGTTCACCGTCTCCTGATACTCGCTCTCCGGATTCGAGTCCGCGACGATCCCCGCGCCGGCTTGCAAGTGAATCGTCCACTCCCGTCGCGACTTCCCTTCGATCCCGTTTCTGAACTCGTACAGGTTCTCCTTGTGCTCCGTCGGGATCACCATCGTCCGCAGCGCGAGCGCCATGTCCATCTCGCCCATGAACCCGACGTACCCGACGCCGCCGCCGTACGGCCCCCGTCGCGTCGTCTCCAGCTCGTCGATGATCTGCATCGCGCGCACTTTCGGCGCCCCGGAGACGGTGCCGACGGGCAGCGCCGCCTTCAGGACGTCCCATGGCCCTAAATCCTCCAACAGCGACCCGGTCACCGTGGAAGAGATGTGCATCACGTGCGAGTAACGCTCAATCTCCATGAGTTTCTCAACCTTCACCGTCCCGGCTTTACTCACCCTGCCGACGTCGTTTCTTCCGAGGTCGACGAGCATGACGTGCTCGGCTTTCTCTTTTTCATCCGCGAGAAGGTCGAGCTCGAGCGCGTCGTCCTCCTCCTTCGTCTTCCCGCGCATGCGCGTCCCCGCGAGCGGGCGGTTCACCACTGTGCGGTGCTTATCCGTCCTGCACAAAATCTCCGGCGAAGACGCGACTATGATCGACCCTCTCGCTTGGAGGTAAATCATGTACGGCGACGGGTTCACGACTCTCAGCGCGCGGTACACCTCAAACGGATCCGCGAACGTGCTCCTCTGGAACCGGTGGGACAACACGAGCTGAAAGATATCCCCGGCGACGATGTGCTCCTTCGTCTCCGCGACCGCGTTCAAGAACGCCTCTTTCGTCATCGTGCTGTCCGCCGGCGGCGTCGGCGGCGCGGTCAGCGACATCGACACCTCCCCGAACGGCAACGTCGGCGCGGAAGACGGCTGCAGCGCCTTGACGAGATCGTGCAGGCACCGCTCGCCATCCTCGAGCGACGCCTCGACGTCGCCGCCGAAGACGGTCGTGTCCACCCAGTGCACCGCGTACACCTGCTTCGTGGCGTGGTCGAACACGACGACGTCGCGGTACAGACCGAGGCATAGGTCGGGCAACGCGCGGTCGTCCGTCGGCGCGTCTCCGAACGGGAGCTTGTTCAGGTACTGATACCGAACCGTGTCGTACCCGGTGTACCCGACCCACCCGCCGGTGAAGCACTCCGGGAGGCCCTCCGTGCGCGTCGGGTGCCACTTCGTCGCGATCTGCTGCGCGACCGCCATCGGGTCGGACTCGGTCGAGCGCGTCTTGGTCCCCGCGTGATGGTCGAGCACGACGCAGCTCGACTCCTTCGCGATCACTTCGAGGTACGGGCGCGAGCCCAGGAAGGAGAAGCGCCCCGTCTGCGTCCCGCCGACGACGGACTCGAGGAGGAAGCTCGGCGCGTCGCGCTCGTCCTCCTTGACGAGGCATCGATACGCGAGGATCGGCGTGAGCTGGTCGTCGAAGATGCGGCGGTACAGCGGGACGAGGTTGTGTCCCGCGCCGACGAGCGCGCGGAACTCGTCCGCTTGCGTCGACCGCGGGGCCGCGCGCTTCGCGGCGGACGCGGCGGACGCGGCGGACGCGGCCGCGGCCGCGGGCGCGGCCGCGGGGCCGTCCGCGATGGCGCGCGCGGTCGCGACGCGTCGCGCCGAGGACGAGCCCTGGGACGGGACGCTCGCCGCGAGCGACGGTCGATTCTTCCGAAGAATCTTTTCGCCGTTCGCGGCGGCGACGCGCGTCGTCGCCGCGGTCGCGGCGGACGGTCCGCGGGATCCGCGCGAGGAAGCGCTCGCGGCGGCGTGCGCCGCCTGGGTGGCGCCGATGATGCACGCCATATCGCGTCACCGAGCGACGGGCGCGCGCGTCGAGTGATCGCCAGCGGTGCCCCCCTCCCCTGCACTCTCCCAGGGCCAGGAATCGGATGAGGAGATCCCGCCGCGCCGGGCCCGGTCGGTTCTGTTCGCCGACCGCTCCCCCTCGCAGAAGAGGTGGTGAGGGAAAAAACGACCCCCCGCGCGGCACAACCGCGCGCACCACGCGACGACCGCACGCGTCGAACGCTTCGTCTCTTCGAACGCGATCCTTGTTCAGGTCCTCGACGCGCGAGACCCGCGTTGCCGTCCGCGAACCCGCGCACCCGCCGACGCCGCCGCTCCGATTCGCGCGTCGTGGTCAACCGTCGTCGCCGAGAAACGAAAACAGGGGAAGGGCGAGGGACGAGAGCGACGGACGGACGGATGGCGGGCGCGGCGCACCAGCAGACCGCCGCGGTCCTTCGCCTGCAGTCCGACCTGAGAGCGATCAAGACCGAACCCCCCGACGGATGCAGCGCGTCCCCGCACAGCGAGGACAACTTATTCGTGTGGTCCGCGACGATCTTCGGACCCGACGAGACGGCGTGGGAGGGGGGCGTGTTCTCGCTTCGAATGACGTTCGGGGAGCAGTACCCGGAGAAACCCCCGCGGGTGCGATTCACGTCCGAGGTGTTCCACCCGAACGTGTACAGCGACGGCACCTTGTGCATGGACATCATACAAGACCAGTGGTCGCCGATACACAACGTGTGCACGCTGTTGACGTCCATACAGTCGCTGCTCACGGACCCCAACCCGAGCTCCCCGGCGAACCAAGAAGCGGCGCAGCTCTTCACGGAGGATAAGAGCTCGTACAACCGGAAAGTGCGAAGGCTCGCGCAGAAGACGATCGAGGGGTGACGCGCGCTGTTCGTGCGAGGGAGTGGGGGTGGGGGTGGGCTAACGAGGGTGGGTGGGTAGGGGGGGGTGTTGTACGCGAGGGGATAAGAGACGCGCGGGGCGCGGTCGACGACGGGTGACTCAGCAGTGCATCTGCAGGCATCAGGGACTCGTCGCATTTCCAGCACCATGCATGTTGTAACATGACGGTAGACGAATACGTTCACTCCTCCTCCTCGCGGCGCGAGACGCGACCGAGCCCGTCGCCGCGCGTTCGATAGTCTCGGTGGTCGCGACGCTCTCCCGCCGCCGCGCGACGAGTCCTGCGAAGACGCGCGACGCGCGCGCGAGAGACGTCCTGTCTCGTCGTCGTCGTCGTCGTGGTTCGGTTTTTTCCCCGTCGCCCTGGAAACCGTCCGTCCGCGATGGCGCCGTCCCCCCGCGCGTCCACGTCCGCGTTCGACGCGCACGCGCCCGAAGATGGATACCGCCTTCAAGGCGACGAGAAGCTCGCGTTCGTGACGGACATGTTCGACCGCGTCGCGCCGACGTACGACCTCCTGAACTTGTTCATCTCCCTAGGGCAAACGACGCTGTGGCGACTGATGGCGCTGTCGTTCCTTCGCCCGTACCTGCGAGCGCGCGCGAAGGTCCTCGACGTCGGATGCGGCACCGGGTGGGTGTCGTGGTACTTCGCGTGGCGGTATAAAGACATGAAGCTCGACGTCGAGGGCGTGGACTGCTCGCCGGTGATGTTAGACAGAGCGCGCGTCGTCGTCCCAGGCGGCAGGTTCACGCGCGGCGACGTCTGCGCGTTGACGCACGACGACGACGCGTTCGACGTCGTGACGACCGTGTACACGCTGCGTAACTTCCCGAACCTGGAGAGAGGGTTGCGCGAGATGTACCGCGTCTGCGCGCCGGGCGGGGTGGTGATCATATTGGACGCGTTTCCCGCGAAGAATTTCGCGATGCGATGCGTTTTGTACGCGTGGCTAGAGCTGGTCATGCCGCTCGTCGCGATGCTCTTCACGCGCGACGCCAAGGCGTACAGGTACCTCAGCGCGAGCATACGCGCGACGGCCGCGGTGGAGGAGGTCACGGAGATGTTGTACGAGTGCGGGGCGGTCAGGGTGGAGATCGCGAAGTACACGTTCGGCGCCGCCGCGAGACTCGTCGCGCACAAAGCCGCGTGAGGGCGCCGTAGTCTCGCGCCGTAGTCGTTCTAGTACCTTGGTAGATTCTATAGAAGAGACAGACAGCTCACTAGCTAGACTAACGCACAACGTGTACACCTACTAGGCCCTCGCGCTACCTACGACGCGCGCGTCACTTCAACCCGAGCCAGTCCAGGAGGACGACGACGGCCAAGGACGCCGGGTACAGCGCCAACACCGGGAACGCGACGGCGGTGGCGTACGTCTTGGACCGCGCGCCGACGACGCCGACGACGACGGTCACGAGGACGATCACGACAGCCTCCGCGCTGAACTCCCACCGCAAGTCTTGCACGCGCATCACGAGCGCGAAGAGACCGAAACACATCGTGTTGTTCATCGTCACCGCGCCGTACACTTGCGAGTACGTCAGACTTAGGTTCTTCTTCTTCTTCTTCGACGCGAAGTACAGCGACGAGACCAACTCGCTCGCGTTGGACGCGAACGGGGTCAACACGAACGACGCGAAGAAAGGGGACGGGAGCCCGATCGCGTGGGATAACGACGTGATCGCGCCGACCATCGGGTCCGCGAAGAGACCGACCATGATCATTCCGCAGGCGAGGAGCGCGAACGACCGGCGGACGATCTGCGCCTTCGTCGCGGGCTCGGACTTCGACTCCGACTCCGACTCCGACTCCGACTCCGACTCCGACTCGTCCCTCTGCTCTTCCGCGTCGGACGTCTCGCTCGCGGACGCGACCCCGGACCCGCGCGCGAGCAGCGGCTCGAGGCCGGCGTCGGCGTCGGCGTCAGCGTCCGCGTCGGCCCCGTCGTTCCCCCCGCCGCCGTCGTTCGTCGTCGCCGCGCGCGCCCGCCGCGGCCGCGTCCGCGGCGGTCGACGACGGCGCGTCAGTCTCGCGTGCCGCGCGCACTCTGTCACCCACCTCTCCATTCCCACGTGGAACTCCCCCCTCGACACTAACTTGTCCCGGTTCGAGTCGAACTCCCTGAGCCAGTGCTCGACGTCGTCGTCGGAGACTTCGTAATCGCGCATCGTGTACGCCATCGCCACGAGCGCGGACCTGAGCTCGTCCTTGTTCACGCTGCCGTCCGCGTCCGCGTCGAATTGGTCGAACATCGCGTCCAACGCCCGCGGGTTGACGACGCCGTCGGCGCCGACGAGTCCCCCGACGCTCGCGCCGATCCTGTGCGCCATGCGCGAGCCGACGTGCCGCGCGCGCCTTGCCTTCGCCGCGCGCATCCTCCGCTTTTGGAACTCCGGGCGGACGATCTGATATGCGCAATACGCGAGCGCGGACGCGAGAGCGACGCCCGCGGCGACGGCGTCCAACTCCGCGTCCTTCACGTCGCCGAAAAACGCGGGGACGATGAGGACGAGGTAGCACGCGCACGACGCGATCATGATCCGCGCGTTCAGGCGCGTCTCCTTGTCCACGCTGACGCCCGTGCCGACGAACTCGAACGCGCCGCGCGTGAGCGTCTTCGGGATCATCTGACCGGTCGCGTCGTCGAGATCGCATCTCCCGACCCAGAGCGACCCCGCGAACGTGACGGTGAGGAGCATCACGACCGAGCCCGCGAGCGTGCCCATGCCGACGGCGACCTCGTGTTGCGCGATCTCTTTGGACGCGCCCATGCCGGACGCGACGATGACCGCGGCGTCCGGGACGGAGCCGAGGATCGGGAGGAGGAGCCCGCCGACGACGCCCGGGCTGAGCACCTCGAGGAGGAGCTCGCTGCCGTCCGCGATGAGCTTCGCGGAGGTAAGGAGCGCGAAGCCGTACACCGCGGTGAGGAAGACGGACCCGCCGAGGTTGTCGCAGTCGGGGAATAGCCCGAACGGGCCGGAGGTGACGCAGCTCATGACCGCGGCGCGCCGCGCGCGCCGATCTGACGCCGGGAACGCCCTCGGAAGCGGAAACGCATTATTTCTTCTGTGAGTGCCTGCTCCTCGCGAACTCGCGCTCATCGCGCTCGCGAGGAAAATAATATAATGGGCGAATCCGCCTCCGCCGCCTTGATTGCCAGCGGCGAAGCGCGGCGTGAGAGCAACGCACGCGACCCTCGCACGCGCTTTCGTCCCGAAACGCGTCCCGCGGAGTTTGCGAGCGCGCGGAAGACGTCTCCGGGGCTACGTCAGCGAGGATCGGCGCGCGGGATCGACCCTCGGCCGTGAGGAAGAGAAAGAGCGCGAGCGGCGCGTCGGGGAAAACGCGCGGGCGCCATGGCCGACGAGATGTACGACGAGTTCGGGAACTACGTCGGCCCGGAGCTGGAGAGCGACGACGAGCCGGCCGATGACCAGCAGGTGCGCGCGCCGCCGCTCGAACACCGCGCCTCCGCGACAGATCTCGGTCGACGCCGACCGATCGGATCGACGCGAATCGCGTCGATCGATCCGCCGCGCGCGATCGTCGCCAGGCCCTTTCTTTCCCCGAACCGATCCACCGATCGTCCGCCGACCCCTCACCCCCACCCCTACGCAGGACGACGCGTGGATGGACGCGGAAGCGCGCGGCGACGTCGAGGGCGAACCCGCGGACGCCGGCGGCGGCGGTCTGATGGACGAGGAGGACGACACGAACCCGGAGACGGCGATCGTTCTCGCGGAGGACAAAAAGTACTACCCGAGCGCGGAGGAAGTCTACGGCGCCGGGACGGAGACGCTCGTCATGGACGAGGACGCGCAAGCGCTCGAGGAGCCGATCATCGCGCCGGTGAAGAAGAAGTCGGTGGAGGTGAGAGAGCGGGACGCGCCGGTGATGCACGTGTCTGAGGAGTTTTTGAAAGGGCTCTCGGGGAACCCTAACTTGGTTCGAAACGTCGCGATCGCGGGGCATCTGCACCACGGGAAGACGACGTTCATGGACATGCTCACGGAGCAGACGCACGAGATCACGTACGAGTGGCTGTCGAACGAGAAGCAGTTGAGGTACACGGACACGCGTCTGGACGAGCAGGACCGGGAGATCAGCATCAAAGCCGTGCCGATGTCCTTGGCGCTGCCGTCGGGGACGGGGAAGCACCTTCTCTTCAACCTGATGGACACCCCCGGGCACGTCAACTTCAGCGACGAGGTTACCGCGTCGTACAGACTCGCGGACAGCGTCCTTCTCGTCGTCGACGCGGTGGAAGGGGTGATGTGCAACACCGAGCGGCTGATCAAACACGCGGCGAAGGAGCGACTGCCGATTTGCGTCTTCGTCAACAAGATCGACCGTCTCATCCTGGAACTGAAACTCCCGCCCGCGGACGCGTATCATAAACTCCGTCACACGCTGGAGGAGGTCAACGCGGTCATCGAGGCTGCGTACGGCGGCGACGAGAACTGCCCGTTCGCGGACCCGGTGCGCGGCACGGTGTGTTTCGGCAGCGCGTTGTACGGCTGGTCGTTCACGCTGCATTCGTTCGCGAAGCTTTACGCGGACGTTAAGGGGGTCGAAATGAACACGAAAGAGTTCTCGCGGAGGCTGTGGGGGGACGTGTACTTCCACGACGACACGCGTACGTTCAAGAAGAAACCCCCGCCCGGCGGCGGCGAGCGGAGCTTCGTGCAGTTCATCCTCGAGCCGCTGTACAAAATTTACTCGCAAGCCGTCGGCGAGCACCCGGCGTCGTTCGCGCGCGTGCTTGCGGAGTTTGGCGTCACGCTGAAAGCGTCGGACTACAAGATGAACACGAAGCCTCTGATCAAGCTCGCGTGCAGGTCCGTGTTCGGCGACGCGAGCGGGCTCGTGGACATGCTCGCGTCGCACTGCCCGACGGCGCGGCGGGGCGCGGAGAATAAAGTGCTTCACGCGTACGGCGGTCCGCTCGCGAGCGCGAACGACGGCGAGGACGTCGTCACGGCGATGAAAAACTGCGACGCGGACGGTCCGCTGCAGGTGATGATCTCGAAGCTGTACCCAAAGTCCGACGTGAGCGCGTTCGACGCGCTCGGACGAGTCATGAGCGGGACGCTCAAAAAAGGCCAACGCGTTCGCGTCCTCGGCGAGGCGTACTCCCCCGACGACGAGGAGGATTGCGCGGTGAAGACGGTCACGGATCTGTGGACGTACGAGGCGCGATACAGGATCCCGATCGAGGTCGCGACCGCGGGGACGTGGGTTTTGATCGAAGGCGTCGACGCGAGCATCTCAAAGACGGCGACGCTCGTTGACGAGTTCACGAAGGACGACGTCCACGTGTTTAGGCCGCTCGCGTTTGATAACCAGTCCGTGGTGAAGATCGCGACGGAGCCGCTGAACCCGAGCGACCTGCCGAAGATGGTCGAGGGGTTGAGGAAGATTAACAAGTCGTACCCGCTCGCGGTGACGAAGGTGGAGGAGAGCGGCGAGCACACGATCATGGGCACCGGGGAGATCATGCTGGACTCGATCATGAAGGATCTGCGCGACTTGTACAGCGAAGTCGAGGTCAAGGTCGCGGACCCGGTCGTGACGTTCTGCGAGACCGTCGTCGAGACGTCGTCGCTGAAGTGCTTCGCGGAGACGCCGAACAAGCGGAACAAGTTTACGATGATCGCGGAGCCGCTGGATAAAGGTTTAGCGCACGACATCGAGACGGGCGAGGTGTCCTTGAAGTGGCCGAAGAAGAAGCTCGGGGACTTTTTCCAAAACAAGTACGACTGGGACGTCCTCGCCGCGCGCAGCGTGTGGGCGTTCGGGCCGGACGACCACGGCGCGAACGCGCTCCTGAACGACACTCTACCGTCCGAGGTTGACAAGGACTTGTTAAACGCGGTCAGGGAGAGCGTCGTGCAGGGGTTCCAGTGGGGGACGCGCGAGGGGCCGCTCTGCGACGAGCCGATTCGAAACGTAAAGTTTAAGATCCTCGACGCCGCGGTCGCGCCGGAGCCGCTGCACCGCGGCGGCGGGCAGGTCATTCCCACCGCGCGGCGTGTCGCGTACTCCGCGTTTCTGATGGCGTCGCCGCGTCTGATGGAGCCCGTGTACGCGGTCGAGGTGCAAACCCCCGCGGATTGCATGTCGGCGATTTACACCGTGTTGTCCAAGCGCCGCGGGCACGTTATCGGGGACTCCCCGAAACCGGGGACGCCGGTGTACACGGTGAAAGCGCTGCTTCCCGCGATCGAGTCGTTCGGGTTCGAAACCGACTTACGGTATCACACGCAAGGGCAGGCGTTCGGGGTGTCGTACTTCGATCACTGGGCGGTGGTTCCGGGGGACCCGCTCGACCGATCGATCGCGTTGCGGCCGCTCGAGCCGTCGCCGGTGCAGCACTTGGCTCGGGAGTTCATGGTGAAGACGCGACGACGGAAGGGGATGAGCGAGGACGTGAGCGTGAACAAGTTCTTCGACGAATCGCTGTTGTTCGAGCTCGCGAAGGCGGACACGGAGATCGCGGGGATGCTGTAGGTTGGACGCCGCGACTGATTGATTGATTGTTTTAATTGACGCGCACCGTCCGCTGCGTCGCATTCTCGTCGTTCGGTCGTCCACCAGACCGCCACCCCCACGCTCTCTCTCTCTCTCTCTCTCTCTCTCTCATATCTCATCTCTCATCTCTCATCTCTCGCGGCATCGCTCACGCGGACTTCCGCTT
>MDSW01094382.1_pt1 | contig 12781 bp, 9 predicted proteins | sample 811171 | NCBI WGS metagenome assembly MDSW01 (sample SAMN05326641, study PRJNA326480) | marine metagenome | isolation source: seawater | place: Atlantic Ocean: North West | collected 2012 | reverse complement strand
TGCAAATTCAAGGCTCTTCAACTTTGCTGATAGTAGTGGGTTAGAAAGAATGACATTAATTTTTAGTGCTGTAACTCAAATAATGGAATATCCTTTCCTTGGACTCGGTGCTGATTTTGAGCAGAATTTTAGGTTTGGTTTCGCTTCAAAGGTTGTAGTCCATAGTTGGATCTTAAGGTTTACGATTGGATATGGAATAGTAGGTTTTGCACTAATCCTTTTTACTTATTTAAAGATGTTCAATCAAAGAATAAATTTCTCTTTAATAGCTAGCTTAGGACTAGTAGCTGGGATTATGATTTTTGAAACATATCTCTTTTGGTGGTTGAGCCTCTTACCTGTTTTATCCCATTATGCTTATAGGGTAAAACTAGTTAATCAGCCTATTAAAGCAACTTAGAGTGCGTGTACTTTTTCCTTTCGTTGGAGATTCCTTAGGAGGAAGTCACAAGTCCACTTTACTATTAATTGAATTTTTAGAAACAAAGAATATAGAAAGTATCGTGGTCCTACACCAGAGATATGAGCCTTTAGCAAGGCTACTAGAAGAGAAAAAAATAACCTTTTTCTTATTACCAACCTCTAAACTTGCAGGATCAGATCCTTCCATAACTAATATTGTTTTTAATGTTATGCGAAACCTAATTCCTTTCTCTATTTTTCTTCTTAAGCATAGAATAAATATTGTTCATGGGAATGATTTAAGAATCAATCTAAGTTGGTCTTTACCTTCCTTGATTACATTTAGAAAATTTGTATGGCATCAAAGAACTGTATTATCTAAATCTATGTTTTGGGCTTTCATCAGATTTCTATCCTTTCATTGCATAGCTATATCAAGATATGTTTTTGAATCCTTACCAAAAAATATACCAGAGACAGCTAAATCCATGATTTACAATCCTTTTGTTTCAATAAAAAAAGAAAGTCAAAGAATAAATGAAATTAAGAAAGGTCTTCAGATAAAAGACACAGACTTCATCGTCAGTTATCTTGGAAGGGTAGTTAAAGAAAAAAAGATTGATACTTTATTAAGATCTATTCCTCTATTACAAGAAAACCCAAGAGTTAAAATTTTAATAGTAGGTAAAGGTGAAGAAAGCTATTTAAAATACCTGAAAGAATTATCTACAGATCTCGACTTAACAAATCGAATCCATTTCTTAGGCTTTGTAGAGAAAGTTGAAGACTATTTATGGCTTTCAGATTTAGTTGTTTGTCCTGGTCCCAAAGAAGGCTTTGGAAGGGTTGTGGTGGAATCTATGATGACCAGCACTCCTGTAATAGCTAGCAGATCAGGAGCGCACATTGAAATAATACAAGAGAGAGAAAATGGGCTTACATATAAACTTGATGACCAGGAAGAATTAAAAGATAAGATTCAAGAATTAATTGGTAACCAAAAGTTATATCAAAAAATAGAAATAAACTCTAAGAAAACATTTCAAAGTTTTTCTTTAAAGAAACATGGCGATTCAATTCTGGAAATTTATAATTCTTAGAGGATAGAAGATAGTACTTTGATTTTTTTAATTTCTTTAGTTGGTAAAGTCAAATCTATAATTAAATATTAATGTGTGGTTTAGCTGGTTACCTGGGAGGCAATTCGTTTGAAAGTACTGAGGCTTCAAAAGAACTTCTCAGTCTAATGTCAAAAAATATTATTCATCGAGGGCCTGACTCAAGTGGAATATGGTTAGATGAAGAGAGTAGGTTAGGATTAGCTCATCAAAGACTTTCTGTTTTAGATCTTACCAAGGCAGGGCATCAACCCATGATTTCTAAAAATAATAGGTATGTAATTGCCTACAATGGAGAAATTTATAATCATCTACTTCTTAGAAAAGAACTTAAGAATTCTAGACAAATATCTTCATGGAAAGGAAGTTCAGATACCGAAACACTGCTCTCTTGTATTCAAGAATGGGGTTTAAAAGAGACGTTAAGTAGAATTGAAGGTATGTTCTCTTTTGCTTTATGGGATAGAAAGAATAGAGAATTAACATTAACTAGAGATAGGATTGGAGAAAAGCCTTTATATTATGGGTGGCAAAATTCAACTTTTCTTTTTGCGTCAGAATTAAAAGCTTTAAAAGTTCATCCTAGTTTTGAAGGAAAGTTAGATAAAAGCTCTATCGATGAGTACCTTAGGTTTAATTATGTACCAGGTCCAAACTCTATCTATAAGGGCATAAAGAAATTACCTCCTGGCACTTTTCTTACTGTTTCTTTAGATAAAAAGGAACCAAGTTTACCGATACCTTATTGGAATCTTTTAGATGTAGTTAAGAAAGGGGAAGAAAATACTTTTAAAGGTAATGATTTACAAGCAGTAGATAAATTAGAAGAACTTTTAACTTCAGTTGTAAGTCAACAACTTATTTCTGATGTACCCCTAGGGGCCTTTCTTTCTGGAGGTATAGACTCTTCTCTAATAGTCGCAATTATGCAAAAAGTTTCAGCAAATCCAATCAGTACTTTCACGGTTGCATTTAAAGAAAAAGGCTTTAATGAAGCAATTTATGCAAAAGGAGTTGCTAATTATTTAGGTACAGACCACAAGGAAATTCAGGTTACTTCCCACGATGCATTGAAAACTATACCTGAAATGCCAAAGCTTTTTGATGAACCTTTCTCTGATTCTTCTCAGATTCCAACCTATTTAATCTCTAAATTGGCTAAAGAAAATGTAACTGTTTCTCTATCTGGTGATGCAGGCGATGAGCTTTTTGGGGGTTATAACAGATATGTTTCTGCAATGTCTCTTGCTTCCACCTTCTACAAGCTTCCTTTAAGCATGCAAAAAATATTACATAGTTCTTTATCTTTAATTCCATTAAATTCCTTACAGAAAATAGGGAACTTATCTAATATTGACCAATTAGATAGTAAATTTAAAAAAGCGTTGATAATAATGAATTCTCATAATTTCCAAGATATGTATCTAAATTTAATCTCATCAGTACCAAGTAGCTCTAATTTTGTACTTAACTCTGCCAACAGAAAGCCCTTTGTATTACAAAAAGAGAAATGGCCATCTTTTAGAGATTTTGAAAGTTGCATGATGTACCTTGATACTCTAACTTATTTACCTGATGATATTCTTACAAAAGTAGACAGGTCTGCAATGGGCATCTCATTAGAAACGAGAATACCCTTCTTGGATCCTAAAATAATAGAATTTGCTTGGGCATTGCCTTTAAATATGAAAATAAGAAATGGTAAAGGCAAATGGATTTTAAGAAAGTTATTAAATAAATTAGTTCCTGCAAAACTTACTGATAGACCAAAAAAGGGCTTTGCAATTCCTCTTGGAGATTGGCTGAAAGGGCCTTTAAGAGAATGGTCTGAAGATCTTCTTGATCCACATAAAATCAAAGAACAAGGAATTTTTGATAGTTCAGAAATTATTAATAAATGGAATGATCATCTTAAAGGATCTAATGATTGGCATGGCTTTTTATGGAGCGTTTTAATGTTCCAGTCGTGGTATGAAAATTCAAAAAAATAAACCCTTATTGAAGATGAAAGTTAGTTCATGAATAAAAGGCATATTTTATTTTTTATGCCTTCTCTCTCAGGAGGAGGAGCAGAGCAGGTAACATTTAATCTCATAAAACAGATGAATACTGAAAAATATCATGTGACAGCTTTACTTTTCAGGAGATCTTTAGAAGATAGAAAAGAGAAAAAAAATATACAAAATTTAAGTAACCAAATTAATATTATTGAACTTGAAGGGTCGAGACTCCGAACGGTTTTTTTTGAATTTATTTTGAAAATAAGAAAACTAAAACCCGATGTAATATTTTCTTCACTTGCCTACTTAAATTTCACTTTAGTTCTTCTAAAGAAACTTAAGATAATATCTTCTCTATTGGCTTTAAGAGAAGCAAACATGCCAGAAAGAAATATTTTTCAAAGCTCCTATCCCAGGATTATGAAAACACTTTATAAATGGAGTTACCCTCATGTAGACCTTCTAATTGTTTCTTCTTCTATGATGAAAAAGGAGTTCTTATCTTTTTGTAATATAGACAAAAAAAATATAAAGGTAATGATGAATCCTGTTGATTCAGACTATCTAAGGTCAAAAGCAAGTGAAGGGGTTATTTTTCAAAATAAAGGATTAAGATTAATTGCTTCAGGAAGTTTAACCTATCAAAAAGGTTTTGATCGGTTGATTAATTGGTTTAAAGAACTCGATCTACCTCAAGCATCCCTGACTATTTTAGGAGATGGACCAGAAAGAGATAAATTAAGGGGTCTTATTAAATCCTTAGAGTTAGAGAGTAAAGTATATTTACTGGGTTATAAGAAAAATCCATGGAAATGGGTTTCTAGATCCGATATTTTTATCCTCTCTTCAAGATGGGAAGGGATGCCAAATGTGGCTTTAGAGTCTTTAGCATTAGGAGTACCTGTAGTTAGCACTTCTGATTCTGGAGGTCTAGTTGAGCTATTACGTAAAGGTTACAAATCTATATATATCTATGAAAATTTTGAAGATTTAAAAAGTTTCTTCTCAGAATATATGCCTATAAGAACTAGAGGCCTTAAACAGAGTCTTCTAGGTAAAGAATTTGATCAAAAAGAAATCTATTATTTTTTTGAAGAGAATATTAATAACTTACTTATAAGATGAAGGTTCTTCATATTATTACTTCTTCTGAAACTGGTGGAGCTGAAATTGCATTAGAGAAATTGATAAAATTCCATATTTCAAGCTCCAAGTACTTTCACAAAGTTATATCTCTAAAACCTTTAGGAGATGTTGGAGACAGACTGAGAAATGAAGGCATTGAGGTAACCTCACTGCACTTAAAAAGCTTTCTTTTTCTTCCTTTTTCTTTTTTTAAGTTACTTTTTTTAATCAAAAAGCAAAAACCAGATTTAATCCAAACTTGGTTATATCATGCAGATCTTATTGGTTCTTTTGCATCATTTCTTTTAGGTTTTAAGAAAATAATTTGGAATATAAGGTCTTCTGATGCTTTACTGGGGAAAGGGCTCTCAGTTTCGGGATATTTAAGCATGAAATTCTGTGCTTTAATATCTCACCATATACCTCATACTATAATCAGCGTAGCTGAAAGAGCTAAAGACCAGCATCTTAAACAGGGATACTGTGAAAACAAATTTAAAGTCATACAGAATGGTTTCTCTTTAGAAGAATTTAATCCTAAGTTAGGTGTTACTAAAAATCTTAGAGAAAAGATTGATTTAATGCAGGGATTTAAAATTATAGGTTCAGTAGGAAGATATAACGAATACAAAGATTATAAGACTTTAATAGCTGCAAGTGAGATTATGCTCTCAAAAAGGAAAGATATCCTTTTTGTTCTTATCGGTGAAGGTCTTGAGGACAGCAATAAAGAATTAAGGGAGTTACTAATTAACCACGGTGTATATAACAACTTTAGGTTATTAGGAAAAAGAAATAATATTAATGAGTTAATTTTGTTATTTGATGTTTTTTGTCTCCATTCAGTAAGTGAAGGATTTCCTAATGTGTTGGGAGAAGCAATGTCATCAGGAATTCCTTGTGTTTCTACAGACGCTGGTGATGCAGGAATTCTTTTAGGAGATACAGGCAGATTGGTTGAGGTGGGGCAGCCTAAACAACTTTCGAAAGCTTTACTAGAAGTTTTGGATTTGCCACCAGAAAAGATAAAAGAAATTAGTAAATTAGGAAGAGAGAGAATAAAGTCACGTTTCTCAATAAATAGAATAGTTAAAAAATATGAAGAGCTTTATGAAGAAATATCTATGTCTTAGTAGTTCATGACAATAGTTTTTTAAAAATGAATAAATTTTGGGCAATTATTGTTAAGTTTAGGAAACTTAGGGTTGAAAATAGCTTTAGATGTTAATATCTGATGGTTTTTCTTTTGAAGATCTATGAAGAAGCTTCTTTTTTTATGAAGATGATGTCTAAGGTCATCTCATATATAGCTGCTTTTCGAAGAATTTAAAATAGGATTAATTAATCAAAAAATGAAATTTCTTGTAACAGGTGTAGCCGGCTTTATAGGTTCCCATCTTGTTCACAGACTTTGCTCAGAAGACCATGAAGTTATAGGTGTCGATAATATTAATGATTATTATGACGTAAACCTAAAGGAATCAAGATTAAAAGAATTTTCTTCTTACAAAAATTTTATTTTTGAGAAGAGCGACTTATCCAACTACACAGAAACTTTAAAAATATTTGAGAAATATAGATTTAATAGAGTAATTCATCTGGCTGCTCAGGCAGGAGTAAGGTACTCAATAGAAAATCCAGGGGCATATGTAGATTCAAATTTAAAAGGGTTTTTATCAATTCTTGAAGGGTGTAGAAAGTTTGATGTGGCCCATCTAGTTTATGCTTCTTCTAGTTCTGTTTATGGAATGAATACTAAGATCCCTTTTTCTACAAGGCATTCTACAGATCATCCTGTTGCCCTATATGGGGCTTCAAAGAAGGCAAATGAAGTTATGGCACATTCCTATTCAAGTCTTTATCAAATTCCATCTACAGGCTTAAGGTTTTTTACTGTTTATGGACCAAAGGGCAGACCAGACATGGCTCTGTTTAAGTTCACTCGGGCTATATTAGAAGACAAAGAAATAGAGGTATTTAATGAAGGTAATATGACAAGAGATTTTACTTATATAGATGATGTTATTGAGGCTATAGTTAGAGTTCATGAAGTTATACCTCAGCCTAACCCTAGTTGGTCTGAAGAAGACTTAAGTTCAAGTTCAGCTCCACATAAAATTTATAATGTAGGTAATGGTAGTCCTGTAAAGCTCTTAGACTTTATAGAAGAGATTGAAAATTATCTAGGCAAGAAAGCAAAAAGGAAACTTATGCCCTTGCAACAAGGCGATGTGATAAATACACATTCGGACTGTGAGGAATTGTTTTCTAATACTGGTTTTAAACCAAGAATAAACATAAGAGAGGGTGTAAAAAACTTTTTAGATTGGTATTTAGAATATTACAAAATTGATTTGAATAAATAAGAAATAATATTAGGAAAGAATGCTTTTAAAATTGTTAGATACTTTTAAGAATAGAAGAACAGGAAGGGTTTTTTATTCTTTACTTTTTAACAAACTGGGGTTAAATCATGAAACTAGTAGAGCTCTAACTTTTGTTTTTAAAAGAATACTATTTCCAGTTCAATACCTTAAAAGAAAACTTGCTTTTATAAATTTAGGTAAGCCAATTAAAGCTGAGAGGATTGATGAAAGAAAGGGTTTTAAAAGAACTGATTTCTTAAAACTTCCTTACGGGGATGAAGCTCTTAATGCCTGCAAAAAAATTATTAAGCAGAAAAATCTTTCATATTTACTAGAAGAATCCTCTAAAAACTCATTATCTAAACCCTGGAGAACTAATATTCTTGAAGAAGAAGATTTCTTAAATTTTCCTGAAATTATAAAATTTGCTTCTAGTAATCAGTTACTTTCTATTATTTCAACTTATTTGGGAACTGTTCCAATAATTGGAGACATAAGGTTATGGGTAAGTACAAAGAATGATAAGGTTGAATCTTCTCAAAAACTACATATAGACCAAGAAGACTACCGTCAACTTAAGTTATTTCTTTATATTGAAGATGTAACCTCCTCTCAAGGACCTTTAACTTTCTTTCCAGCTTCAAAAAGAGACTCTATCTTTAAAATAGCTCAGGAGCCTTTTAACAGGGTTCATGATCATGAGGTAGGTAAGGATTTCATAGAAGAAGAGATTGTAGAATTTTCTGGAAATGCGGGAGATATAGCTTTCCTTGATACCTCAAGATGCTTCCATTTTGGAAGTAGGGTAAGAGAAGGAAGAAGAATCACTTTAATGATCCCTTACTTAAGGTTTCATTCTATGCGTGAAGCAAGTAGGGAATACTTAAGTAAAGATTTATTAAACAAATTTCTGCTCACCTCAACTTCAAAACTATTGATATAGATTTTTAAAGAATACCTTTTTTAAATCTTCCTTTTAAATATGGTGCCCAGGGCCGGAGTCGAACCGGCACGAAGTTACCTTCGAGGGATTTTAAGTCCCTTGCGTCTACCAATTCCGCCACCTGGGCAAAGGTTGGAGGCTGGGGTCGGAATCGAACCGGCGTACAAGGATTTGCAATCCTCTGCATAACCACTCTGCCACCCAGCCTTTATATTAAAAATATAACTTTTTATTTTTTGTAAGATCATAATTTATTAGTTAAAGGTCAAATAAATCTTCTAACTAACTTAATTAGAAACGTATTATTCAGAAGTAAATGGATAGATTCAAATTTTGCAGAAAAAAAGTTAATTTTATTTTTTTACTTTTCATAGATTAAGGCTGCTTATTAAACTTTAGTTGATTCTACTTTAGAAAAGTTAAGAGAAAATTCTTAAATAATTATTTTCTATTTATTTCCTCATATATCTTCATATGTGTATCTACTACCTGATTTATAGAATATTTATCTTCAGCAATTATTCTGCTTTTCAAACCCATTTCTCTTCTTTCATTTTTGTTTTCAATTAGATACCTCACAGCTTTTGCTAATTCATAGGGATTTTCTTTCGGTACAAGTAGCCCATTTTTTTTATGCTCTACTGCTTCTCTACACCCTGGAACATCAGTGGTAACAATAGCCCTCCCACAGGCTGAAGCTTCTATTAAAGCTTTTGGGAAGCCTTCTCTGTATGATGGGAGAACTACCAAATTTGTATTTTCCAGTTCTAAAGCTACATCTTTAATATAACCTTTTAAGACCACATTTCCTGATTCCTCAATTTCTTTGCATTGATCTAAAGTTAAACTTGCAGGATTATCGGAATCAAGATCACCAATTAATTCAAACTGCGCCTTAATATTCTGTTCTTTAATTAATCTTGCAGCTTCTACAAATTCTAGTACTCCTTTATGAACTAAAAGTCTAGAAATCATAGTAATTCTTGGGATTTGAGTTACTACTTCCTCAACAAATTTAAACTTTAAGAGATCAACCCCTGAACCAGGAATAATTAAATGAGGTAAATTTTTATTTTTAGAAATTATTTCCTCTTTGTCATCTTTATTCTGAAAGATAACCAAAATGTTTTTGCTATTAAAGACGATCTTGTAGAGAAAACTAATCAGTGCTTTTCTTATCTTTGCCGGTATTCCTTGCTCTATATATGCATATCCAAGCCCAGAGATTGCAAATACTAGAGCATTAATTTTTGCTAATCTAGCTGCTAAACCACCAATAAGAACACTCTTAATAGTAATCAAGTGGACTATCTCAGGGGTATGTTTTTTTAAAATAAAAAAAACTTTGAAAAACAAAGTTAAAAGATGCAAAGGATTTGAAGAGCCTCTTTTAAAATTAACATCATGAACAATAATTCCAGAATCTTTTAATAATTCCTCACTTTTATATTTCCCAGTAAGCTCCGTTATTAGATGTACTTCAACTCCCTCTGCGATTGCACGCTGGGCTATCGGGAGCCTGAACTCAGTAAATCCCCAATCTACGTTATTTATGAAGAATAATTTCTTTATCATAGACTCATCCTAAACTTTATAACCTATATTTACCTTAAAGTAATTTCAATTTTCCTTTTATTACTTTAGAAACTCATTATTGAATATAATGTTTTTTATGGGTAGGAATTTAAATTTCCTTATGTCTTTAATTCTGATCATCATTTTTTTAATACCGATGGTTTTTATTGGTTTAATTATTCTAATTACCTCTAAAAGCTCACCTTTTTATTGGTCTAAAAGAGTGGGTATTAATAATGAAATCTTTTTAATGCCGAAATTTAGGACAATGAAGACTGACACGCCTCAGGTAGCCACACATCTTTTGCAAGACCCTAACACTTATTTTTTACCATTTGGTAAATTTTTAAGAAAATTTAGTTTAGATGAATTACCTCAATTAATTTCTATATTTAAAGGAGACATGAGTTTTGTAGGCTGCAGACCAGCCTTATATAATCAAGATGATCTCATTAAATTAAGGGTTAGCAAGGGTCTAGATAAGCTCAAACCCGGCCTAACTGGTTGGGCACAAGTTAATGGGAGGGATGATCTTTCAATTCAATTAAAGGTAGATTATGAAGTTGAGTACATGGAAAAGAAGTCTTTTTCATTTGATTTATATATCATCTGGTTAACTTTACTGAAGATTATAAAAAAAGATGGAGTGTCTCATTAAAGGCAAGTAAATGAACATGATCTCAACTATTATTCGAAAAAGTTTGTTATCTGTCTCTCGCCGAAGTAAACGATTGATAATAGCTTCAACAGATTTCTTTTTATTTTTAACAGCTTCTTTTGTTTCTTTAGCCTTGAATCAACAATCTTTACTTGTTTTTAGTAACAGTGAATTTCTGAGAATTATTTGGATACCTCTATTGGGTGTTTTTATTTTTACTATTTTAGGTGTTTATAAATCTATAGTTAGATTTATCGAATTTACAACAATTTCGAGAATTGTAGTATCTATAACTTTAGTATTTCTAATTGATCTTTTTTTATCACCTTATCTGGACGAGGCTATAAGACAACTTTTTCCTTTTATTCTCAAAGAAAAAGTAATTTTAACTCGAGAATCATGGGTAATAGGTTTCCTTTTAAGCTTAGTTTTCATAGCTGGTAGTCGCTTAATAGCTAACAGTTTTCTTTCAGAAAAATCTGCAGAAAGGAAAGTTGTAATCTATGGAGCTGGTTCAGCAGGAATACAATTGGCTAATGGTCTGAGGTTTAGCAAAGAAATGAAAGCCGTAGCTTTTGTAGATTCGAATAAAGATTTACACAATACGTTCATAAGTGGAATAGAGGTAGTCTCACCTAAGAATTTAAAAAAATTGATAAAAAGAAATAAGATTGATGAAGTTTTAATCGCAATGCCTTCTGTTGCAAAGTCAACTTTAAGAAATTTATTAAATGAAATAGAAAAATTTTCTATAAAAGTAAGAATTCTCCCTGGTGTGGAAGAACTAGCTCAAGGAAAGGTTTCGGTTTCAGAATTAAAAGAAGTAGATATAAATGATTTACTTGGAAGGGAGGAAGTAAATGCCGATCCAGACCTTATAAAAAAAAATATAAGAGAGAAAGTAGTAATGGTCACTGGAGCTGGTGGTTCAATTGGTTCAGAAATTTCACGTCAAGTTTTACGAAACAAACCAAAACTTCTAATTATCTTTGATTTGAATGAATACTCTCTTTATACAATTAAACAAGAGTTGGAAGATGCAAAGACCAGAGTAAAAATTAAATCCATCTTAGGTGACGTAAGAGATCAAGATAGAGTAAAGGAAGTGTGCGAAACTTTCGGAGTTGAAACAATCTATCATTCAGCTGCTTATAAGCATGTTCCTCTGGTGGAAGAGAACCCTTTTGAAGCTGTCTCTAATAATATTTTTGGTACTTTAAATTGCGTTTTAGCTGCAAATAAATGCAAAGTGCAAACTTTTGTTCTAATTTCAACTGATAAGGCAGTTAGACCAACAAATATAATGGGGGCTACAAAAAGATTTGCTGAACTAATTCTTCAATCTTTATCCGCAGAAAATTCTTCCAAAGAAGATATGAAAATTTCTATGGTTAGATTTGGAAATGTTTTGGGCTCTTCTGGATCAGCCATTCCACTTTTTCAGAAACAAATACGTGAGGGAGGCCCTCTAACGGTTACTGATCCTAAAGTTATAAGATATTTTATGTCTATTTCTGAAGCTGCAGAGCTTGTAATACAGGCAGGAGCAATGGGAACTGGAGGAGATGTCTTCGTCTTAGATATGGGTGAACCAGTACTTATTTTAGATCTTGCAGAAAAACTAATCAGGTTTAGTGGGATGGAAATAAAATCTGAACAAAATCCTACAGGAGATATAGAGATAATTTTTACTGGGTTGAGATCTGGCGAGAAACTGTTTGAAGAACTGTTGATAGGAGATAACGTAGATACAACGGAACATAGACAAATTTACAGGGCAGATGAAGATTTCATTAACTGGGATAAGCTTGATGAATATCTCGATATGCTTAGGGAAGCAGAATCCTCTTCAGATCACAAGGAGTTAAGAAGTATTTTTAAGCAAACGGTATCAGGTTACAAACCAGAAAAAGAAATTGTAGATGTAATCTATCTACAACAGAGAAAGTCTCCTGATAGAGATAAGTAATGTTTACCCTTGTTGAAACCTTTGAAGATTTAACTTTTTTAAATGAAGAGTTATTACAGTGTCCCTATATAGCAGTTGATACAGAGTTTAGAAGAACAACCAAAAATAACATGAAATTAGCTTTAATGCAGGTAAATGATTCGAAGGAGATTTATTTAATTGATTGCTTAGGAATTAAAGATCCAAAAAAGATATGTAGTTTCCTTACCTGCCCCAATACTAAAAAGATATTCCACTCTTTCAGGGAAGATGCAGAGGCAATCTATTCTTGGACTCAAGAAGAAGTCTTAAATATTTATGACACTCAAGTTGCTAATTCTCTTTTAGGGGGTTCGTTCTCAATTAGTTATCAAGATCTAGTTAATGAGAAGCTAGGTTTGAAGATAGGAAAAGAAGAAACTAGAACAAATTGGTTGAGGAGGCCTTTATCAGAAGCTCAGCTTAATTATGCTGCTTCTGATGTCTATTATTTAATAGACTTATACAAGCTTCAAAAGGAAGAGTTTTCTGAAACAAATAAATTGGAATGGTTAGAAGAAGAATTAAATAGAATTCCTATGCTAGCTTCATTTCTTGAAACTCCTAAAGAAAGGTTGTTTAGTATCCAAAAGAAAGAAGAGAAAGA
>MDSW01184909.1_pt1 | contig 12782 bp, 5 predicted proteins | sample 811171 | NCBI WGS metagenome assembly MDSW01 (sample SAMN05326641, study PRJNA326480) | marine metagenome | isolation source: seawater | place: Atlantic Ocean: North West | collected 2012 | reverse complement strand
GCGCGCGGAGGAGATAGGTTTCGCGCGCGGGTGTTCGCGCGTACACTTTTGTACGTGTTTTTTGTCACGAGTACGTTTTTTGCTGGTTTTTTTCGAATTACGTAGAGGACTATCTATCTTAAGGGCCATAGTGGCCTTACTGTATCATATTTGTGCGTGTACACGTACACGTACACGTACTCGTAGGTAGAGGTAGGGTACACGACTGCACGAGGGGCAGTCGTAGGGCCGACACGTGCAGTGCGTGTACAGTAGACAACTAGACATAAATAGGGCTACAAGAGTGCTACAAGTATCTATCTTCGTACGAAGGTATTCCGCCTTGAGAGTGAGTGCAGTGAGTTACCTTCGTACGAAAGTACTTTCGAAAGTACGAAAGTACGAAAGTACTTTCGTACCTTCGAAGGTACTCTCAAAGTACTTTCGTACGAAAGTATAGATACTTTCGTACGAAAGTACTTTCGTACTACAGTACATACGCACTACGTAGCTACGTACGAAAGTACTTTCGAAAGTACTTCTGAGAACTGTCAGACAGTACACACTACACAGTACGTAGTGCAATACACTAGTCTACTACAAAGATAGATAGAGAGTCCACCCGACAGCTCATTATTATTATAATTATTCAAGACACAGAACACGCACAAGGAACCCACCGACGTATCCTCGATAGGCGACTGTCCATTAGGAACAGTAGTCTGGGATAAGTACTACAAACTAAACAGTACAGAACCCACTTTAAGTTTCCGCAGTATCTAGCTAGATACCTTCGAAGGTACGAAAGTACGAAAGTACCTTCGCAGTACGGAAGTAGCTAACGGAAGTATAGCTATCTACGAAGGTACTTCCAGAAGTACTTTCGTACTTCCGGAAATCCTTTCGTAAGTCTCTAGCTCGTAGTCTATCTATCTTCGTACGGAAGTATTTCCGGAAGTACTTCCGGAAGTACTTTCGTACGAAAGTACTTCGGTACTTCAGTACCTTCGTACCTTCGTAACCAGCTAGCTAGTGCGACAAGAGTATCGGAAGTTTCCTCGCCCCATAGTTTTTTGGTCATGACTACGACGGCTGTGCGTTCGCAATTTCCAGTCTATTTAAAAAGTCACGTGCCCAGATACGTGATATTTGGCCAAAAGGGCCGCATAGTCTAGGTCATGGACAGGGCACAGCGGCACTCCTCGTAGGGTTGCGACCGACCGCGATTTGTTGAAAGTGCGAGGATGAAAGTTGTTAACCTGCACTCAAAATTAGCCATGACCCATTTTACTACTTTAGGACAAACGGGTGGGTCAAAAACACATACACTTTCTATTGATGTGATGCCCTCGCATATTCACTCATATTTATAGTCTGATAATACACTCACAGGATACAATCAATAAGTCGATCCTTCACAACACTTGAGTACGTATTAATCTACGACTGATTGAAATGGTGGCGGAACCACAATTGGTTCATAGCTTCATACTGTACACGTACGTGACATGTACGTGTACGTGTACAATAAATGAAACTGATCGTGTAAAGCTGTACGTGTACACGTACGTTGTGCACGTACAACGTTAACGTTGTACGAAAATAGGTATGGTCGTGTACTTCCGGAAGTCCGCCGTACTTCTGTAGGGCTAAGGCCCTATCTTCGCACCTCTCGTTGGTCAAGGTACTGTCAAGGTATAGAATACAGTACTTCAATACACGAAGGTACTTCCGTACTTTCGTACTTTCGTACTCGTACTTCCGTACGAAAGTATAGATACTTCCAGAAGTATGACGCACCAGACCCTCCCATTCCATGACCCTCTCTGCGTATTCCCGCCCTCGCAGCTCCGTATCCGTGCTCAACCCCACGGCATGGTGTGATCGCCACTTGGCGTTGAGCCCTGGGGATCCGCGCAACCACGCGTTCGCGTTCTCGGCCAAGCGAGCTTTGCCAAGACACTGCTCACACGATGCCACGAATTCCCTCCTTGATGCGAGCTGCCGTGCTCTCTCAGTTCGGCGGGCCTCAAGTCCTACAGGTGTTGGACAATGTCGGTGTCCCTCAATGTCGTCCACACGAAGTGTTAGTAAGGGTAGCGGCCGCGGCAGTAAATCCATTGGATTGCCGATTGAGGGCGGGTTACGGCGGCGAACTTTACCGGCCACAATTTCCGCTGGTGCTCGGGCGAGATCTGAGTGGCGAAGTGGTTGCTATGGGTTCCTCAGCTCAAAACTTTGTCATCGGCACTCAAGTGTTCGGTTCGATTCCTCCTGCGAGTTCTCAAGGAACTCACGCAGAATACGTGGCTGTACCAGAGGCTCACCTTGCAGAGAAACCTTCAAATCTATCGCATGAAGAAGCATCAGCGATATCCTTTGGAGCCCTCGCTGCCTGGCGTGCCTTATTCTTGACAGGAAGACTCGCTAAAGGTGATCGTGTCCTTGTCGTTGGATCATCAAGCTCAGTTGGGAGGGCTGCAGCTCAGCTTGCAGTGGCGAAAGGTTGCGAGGTGGTTCTGACACGTTATCCTTGCAAGTGCTTTGCCGTAACGAAAGGAAAAATGGCGAGGTGCGTAGTATGCGGCGAACATGATTCAAAATGTAACGATAATGAAGAATTCGGTTCATTCGACGTTGCATTGGACACAGTCGGATCTAAACATAGTCTGCGGCACGCCATTACATTGCTTCGGAGGGGTTCTGGGAGGTATATCACTCTACATGGAAGGCTTCCGATACACGTGGGGAAGAACGGACTCTTGTGGGGAGGGTTGGGGGCAGCCTTCGACAACACGCGAATGAAAGCCTTGCACTGCGCTTGTGACGAAATAGGATATCGTTGGGCGATGATGCGCCACGATGCACATGCATTTGCAGAGATCGTAAAGCTCGTGCAAGATGGTTTACTTGATGCTAAAACTGGTTGGACTCTGCCTCTCGAAGATGTGTCAAGGGCTCATGTTTTGGTGGAGGGGGAAAAAACGGGAACCGGCAAAGTAGTACTCAAGCTGAAAGCTTGACATGTTTGCGAGTTTTCAACTGCTTTCGAAAGTACACGAACTGCACAGGTAGGTAAGTTAGAGTTACATCTCCTTCAAAGATGTCCTTTGGGCCCTAAAACATACCTTCTCTTCTACACAACTCGCGTACTTAAGGAGGGCGCTGACGCCTGTAGAAAACATCCTCGCGGTCTTTCAGGTCAAATGTTGTGGCGACGGCACGTGGTCCTGCACGCAAAGTTAATTTTGAAGTTCACACAGAATACTCAACGGAATAGGTGTTTGCGGAAGCTGAATTTGGGTTGAGCTTGAGCCACAGACAGGATTAAGTTCACAAGGAATGAGGGGAAATAGGGAGGACGTAAACACTAGCAAGAGCAGAAGTGTGCATCTGGTCGCCAAGGACAAATACAAAATAAAAGATATCCTGCGTACCGTTATCTCTATTTATACTCTTAATCATTTTCTACGCAACGATCTGAGTTCCGACTCGTGGCCTCGATCCACTGGTAGAGTGGGTCCTTGGCGCTGCGTCAGGAAAACGAAGGCCCCGCCCAACGACGCACCTCCTCAGGGCTTACTGCGACAGCCTTGTCATCAGTAAGAAACATCCACTCTCCCCTCGGAGCTTCTCCACACGATTCATGGGATTAATCCTCATCCATCATGAGGGTTGCACACAGAGTGCCCAAGTCACGGATTGCCGGAGATCGAATCAGCCGAGTGAGGGCGCCCTTTGTGCTGTAACATTTACTGTTTGGTTACCGGGTCATCCCCTCCTCTTCAGTGGGAGTGAAAGCAGTCACCTAAGATAATTATGTGGACTATAAAGTAAAAGAAAAGCATGAACACACGTATTTGTCGCGAGAAGCGTTCAACCCACGGATTTAAATAATAAAACAGTTTCGTTTCTGATCAGTGGAGAAGAAGCAAGAGAGATACTTAAAAGATGGTGGTGTCAAGTGACACCGTAATATCTGAGATGTCCATGCAGCGCTTTACTTTTTCTTGGAGACAGCCTTCTTCGTCGCTTTCTTGGCCTTCTTGGGCTTCTTCACAGCCTTCTTGGCAGCAGCCTTCTTGGCCTTCTTGGGCTTCTTGGCGGCCTTCTTCTTGGGCTTCTTGGCGGCCTTCTTCTTGGGCTTCTTGGCGGCCTTCTTCTTGGGCTTCTTCGGGGCCTTTTTCAGAGCATCTCCGAGTTTGTAGGAAGCTTTTATCTTCAATAATTTGCCGGCCTTGACGAGGTTCTTGAGCTGAGTCGAGAGGATCTTCTTGAAGTTGGCAGGAAGTTTGAAGTTGGCCGCAAGATACTTAGCGATGGCAGGCACGGATGAGCCTTTCTTGTCCTTCAAGGCTAAAATGGCAGCCTTCACCATGTCTTCATATTTCGGGTGTGCTGACATTTTCGGAGGCATTTTGGAGTGCGGCAAATTTCTTCGGCGGAGGCTCAAAGTGGCCTGCAAGTGACTCGAGAAGTTGAAGTCGTAAAAAAATACGAAGACATTTCCTCGTAAATAGTTAAGAAATGTTTAGCCTCAGTTATAAAGTATCATGGGGCAAATTCAAATTAGCTTCTATTGTTTAAATAAATTTTATACAATTTTAGATCATAAGATTTTAAGGAACAAAAAAATAATCTAGCCAATTGAGAGCGTAGATTTATACGGATAGTTCAGGAGTGGCACGGATATTTTTTCGCAGAAATGAGTGGAAGTTGAAGTACGTTGTACGTGTACAACGTACAACGACACGACACTGACACGACTATCGTGGTACTTTCGTACGAAAGTACGGAAGTACGTACGGAAGTACGGATATGAAAGTACTTTCGTACGAAAACGAAAGTACGAAAGTACGAAAGTACTTTCGAAAGTACAAGTTGTACGTTGTACCTTAAGGTACTTTCGTACTTCCGAAGTTACAGTACGTGTAGTACGAAAGTATTTTCGCCCTTACCAAAAGTTTATCATAATTCATGTCAATATTTATTGTAGCTGCTGTATGTAGCTATGTAGTTGTACAGTTGTACACGTACACGTACTGTATGTGTAGTTGTGTACAGCTGTGTACGAAAGTACCTTCGAAGGAACCTTCGCGTACTTTCGTACTTTAGTACTTCCGTGCACTTTAGATAACTTTAATATTAGCCCTAGCACTGCCCTAGCTAGCTAGCTAGCTAGCTAGATATCCCAGTGATATCCCTACAACGAACGTATTATCTTGGATCGGAAATACACGTACAGTAGATAGCTAGATACTTCCGTCCGGAAGTACTTTCGTACGAAATAAAGTACGGAAGTTCGAAGGTACACGTACGGAAGTACTTTCGTACGAAAGTACTTCCTACAAAGTACTTTCGTACGAAAGTATTACTTCGGAAGTACTTTCGTACAACGTTGAACACGTGTAGTTGTACTTTCGTACTTTCGTACTTTCGAAAATAATTAGATATCTTCGTATTTTCGTACGAAAGTACGAAAGTACTTTCGAAAGTACTTTCGTACGAAAGTACTTCCGTATTTCCGTACATGTACAGTTGTACACGGACTTTCTCGTACAACACTCGTATGGAAGTACGATAGTATCTATTTCCGTACTTCCGTACGTTGTTTTACTCACACTACACGTACGTGTACACGTGTACACGCAGCCCTATGTAGTACTTTCGTACCTTCGAAGGTATGTACGAAAGTATCTATTTTCGAGGTACGAAAATACTTTCGTAGAATACTTTCGTACTTTGTACCTTGGGTACATACATTGTAGAGTCATTGTAGCATTGTACTCAAAGTACTTTCGTACTTTCGTACTATCAAGGGCTACGAGTAACGCGGTGTACAACGTACAGTACGTGTACCGTCAACTTGCCAAATCGGGAGATAAATCGGCAGTCCAAAGCCACTGAAAGCGCTTCTGCAGGCGCTAACCGTAGCACACCGTAGTCCAATCTGTTGATATGCTGATTGATACTGCGAAAAAGGCAAGCTCGTCACCTTCTCAATCTTCCTCCCTTGTGGCTGAGGCAGAGAGAGATAGGTGTTGTGGAGCCTATTTTGAGCACATACCGACACGGCTCTGTTTCCGCGCGCGTCAAACTAACAAAATTTCTTCCCTGGGTTACAAACAAATCACAGGAGGCTGCTGATCAGAATGTCATAGAGGCGGGTGCAAGCGATCGCGTGAGCTCCGAGATGCTCGCCGCCCACGTCACCTCTCTGAAAATGCGAAACGCCAAAGAGGTTGAAGACAGGAACTACATGCAAATTGATCGTGTATGTTGTTCTCTAGCACTTGCTTTCGGATCCACCCATACAGCCCCTGGATCGATCACGCTTACCCGTTCGAATATTTCGAAATATTGCATGCCTAACGTTACTCTCACTTTCAGGACAACATAAACACATTCTGGGACAACTCCAAGAGGGACCTGGATAACAAAAAGGTCGAGGTCAGAAATAAGGACCGGGATTTGGAAGAACTGCAGTTGCATCGACAAGTTGAGATAAATATTTATAAGAAAAAAGTTAAACATTTGATGTATGAACATCACAGTCGCATTACCACTTTGAAGTCTGAAGCTGAACTGGCGATCAAGATGCGTGAAGATGAATATCGCAAGCGCTTCACGGAGCTGTTGAACGAAAAACGGTCGCTTAAGATGGAGCTGAAAGAGGCTGAGCTTGCAGAAGAGGACTTAGTTCGTCAGCATAATCTCGATCATGCAAAGGAAATTACGAAGCTGCGACAGGAATTCGAGGCTAACGTCAATGCGATCGAGCAGAAGTATGAGAAGAAGATGAAAGTGCTAAAAGAAGACTCTGAGCAAAGACGCACGCATGAAATCCACGAGATCGAAGAGCGCAAAAATGCACACATAGATCGCCTCTTGAAGGACCACGATATTGCCTTCAGTGAAATAAAGAACTACTACAACGACATCACGCACAACAATCTGGATCTTATAAAAACACTCAAGGAAGATGTTGCTGAACTGAAAAAGAAAGAGGCCACGAACGACAAGTTATTGTTCGAAGTCTCACAAGAAAATAAACGGCTGTCGGAACCTTTGGCGAAAGCATTGAGAGAAGTAGACGAGCTGCGCAAAATGCTGTCAACTCACAACAAAGACAGGCAATCGTTCACCCATACGAAGACGCGCTTACACGACGAGGAGAAGTCGCGAAGCAATATGGAATGGGAGTTTGAAGTGCAGAAACAGCGACTGGACAAAGTTGAGAAAGAACGCAGGGAGCTCTACAACAAATTCGAGCGCGCAATATTTGATATAAAGCAGAAAACATTTCTAAGAAGCTCGGTCGTTGAGCAGAAGCTTGAGGCTCTTGGGGATCAACTAGAGAAAAAAGAAGCGAAGCTGGGAGAGGTTCTATCTGCGTCTAGTCTTGACCCAAGTACCCTTCAAATGGTCACTATGAAGCTTGATGAGGTACTCGACAGCAAAAATCAGCTTATAAAGGCACTTCACAGTGACGTCTCAAAGGTTTCAAAGGCACATAATGACCTCATCCAAGTTTACGAGGCAAAATTAAGTGAGTTCGGTGTTCCTGTTGAGGAACTTGGGTTTGTGCCGCTCCTAGCGAATAGCAACATAGGCTCAGCGAGTTTTGCGGCTGGGGCTTAACTCAAGGGAAAAAGTTGGCCCGAAAACAGAATATCAGTTGAAGCATGATGCGGTCTGATGAGGGCTAGGGAGTCATGTTTTTACTCGCGCAATTAATTTCAATCGCATTCATATCCCGTGATGGGCTTAAATGCATAGACCCACAGCTGCTCGTCTACTCGCACAAAAGGAAATTATGAAGTTTCTGGAACTCGGTCACTACCCAGAAGTACTGCACTTCACAAAGAAACAGCCTAAGTTATGTCAAAGTCATGGATTCCACAAGTAAAGTTTCTATAGAATTAAGGTTCACTTTGATATTAAGTGAGTTACAGATATCTGCTATGATATGTTGTGGGTTGAAAATAACAGAACACAGATAAAACTCCGGTCAAAATTCAAATTTCTCTCGTCTCTTTGTCTTCTGGGATGTCAAACGTTACCCCGGTCCTCCCAAAATATAAATTATCATTCAACTGGAACGACCAGGAATCTCTTCTACATTTTAGCAAGTGAATCTTTCGAATCTATAAATGCATCCTTTGGACTTTCGTCGTAGTTCGTTTCGTTTGCATGCTGAACACCCCTAGGAAGTTTATCTTCACCTCCCTCCCTGTCTCCAAGTATTTCCTCTTGAATAGTTTCGAAAGCCGAGACAGTCTCTGCCTCTTTAAGATCCGCTGCAGCGCCAGCAGTAGTGGCTTGAACAGCTCTTTCCGTCGGGGTTCTTTTTGAGCAATCCAGAACACGGTCGGAAACGTCCAAATTGGTCGTGCCTAAAGCACTCTTGGCTCTTGGCAATAAGCTTTCTTTCCTTGCAAGCCACATACGGAACTTCCGGCGTGACAACTCCGATTTTGCCAATGTAGCATGTTTTACTTTTGTGCAAATGAACTTCCCAACGCGATCAAGCCTTTTACGATGGAATATATCCTCAGTGTCAAGGACGTACGATACTTTAGAGTTGTTACAGGCGATTTTGCACTCCAGCGAATTGAACACACTGACTCGATATGGACGTTCTTTCGCAGGACCATGGGAAGTGTGGCCATCCAAATCGTGTCCTGCTGCTACTTTACTTCGTGCAAGAAATATATCTGGTTGTTCCGTGCGATCTAGCCTCAGTCGGTTAGTCGTATTACCCTCTCCGGCAACCACGATAGTCTGCAAGAAGTCTTCGAGATACTCGTGGAAGTGTGCTTCCATCGTCCCTGCTGGAACTTCTGCCTTTTCCAAGCCGAATTCCATTAATTTAATGGTGAGTACTTCCCCATCTTTCGATGAGCCGATACGGAAACACGCTTCATCAAGCAACAGTACACTGGCGTTAGCATGGTAGATAGCTTCGATAAACGGAGTGCTCCGCGCACTTTCATATTCAGATAAATCGAGAAGCTTTGAAGCCATCTCATCAGTGAAGAGATTTTGGACCTGCTTGACTATCTTGTATACAAGTTTATCAAGGGTAAATAAGACATAGGAGTTCGCACCAAGGAGAGTGCGGCAGTCATCTTCGAAATTCGAAGCGTCGGCTGTACCATTCAGCAGCTTAAATAACAGGCGCAGGAAGTCATCATGGATTTCACGCTCTTTGGCAGCACGCTCCTCTTCAGGGCCAACTTTCTGCCCAAAGTGTGTGGACATGCTCACAGCAGATGCGCGGGCAGTGGAGAGGCGATCATAGAGATGCTGGTGCAATCTGAATAACATATAGTAGCCATCGTGCCCGTAAAATAATCTGTCGCTTAGCTTAGCAAAAGAGTCAACATATGTGTCACTGCCAACAGACTCTGCACTTGTGACTTGTGCGCTGCAAGCGAGCGGCTTGCATGCAGCATATATCCGTTCCTCTCCATCATTGCTCATTTCAAACCCATCGCCAGCCTCGGAAATGTCCTGTGCGACTGGCATGTCTTTGCTGAGAGTGCGGTCAGACAAGTCTCGCTCCCCTGTACGGTCATCACTTAGAATTTGAAATTCTGCCTCTTTTGCAAAAACGACAAACTGCGGATCCCCTGGCTTGACATCAGCATCTACATCGGGGAAATTAGACAATATCTCATTTAATCCAGTGTGGTTCGTAACGTTTTCGGGATTCTCTTCCTCAGCCTGGTCATTCTCCTCGCTGCACTCGACATCCTCTCCATTAAATTTGCTAACAAATATTGAAGCTTGCTCAGCTGAGTCATCAAAGTACTCTCCATCGACACGATTTATTCCGAAAAAAGGTTCAATGAAATCGCGCCACATTTTCATGATTCGATCCGCATGTTCAGTGCTCATCATCTCATTCGTGCTGAACTTGAGCACGGCGTAAATATCGTCGTGGACTTTGCGGTCAGCATAGTGAAAAGTAAGATCAGGAGACAGAGCGTGGCCTCTCAGCTCTCTAATGTTGCCATGATCATCGCTATTTTTCCGTTTATCACTAACCTCCTTAATTTCATTCGTCATGCCCTTGACGCTGAGAGCCTTCTTGTCAGTTTGTTTAAAATAGAAGGAACGGTGGTCCAGAGATTTGTTATAGTTCTTCTCATACACGTCAACCCAAATAGGGGTCACCTCTTCCTTAACTTTTCTCCATTCCAAATCCTTCTGCTTCAAACGACTCAACACCATAGGGATAGTGACCACGGGATAGTCAAGAATCATTCGACGAATGTCTTGTCCGTGGTCGGTGCCGATGCCGTAGACACGCTCAATGGTACGAAGGTGAATTGGCGTCAAGAACCCCTCTGGTATGCGGTAGTGGGACGCTTCCTCAGCAGTCATGCGATTAATTTTTTCAAAGATGGCTTGAAGTGCATCCACAGTCACTTCCGTAGTTTCCAAGACCATGTCAAGTTCGAATCTATCATCCTCGCATCGGAAAAGTGCCTCTTCATACTGGTTTTTACGCATGGCCTTGAAACTGTAGTCCTCAGAACCCGATGTGACACTGACCCAATTATCATTTAAATGTTCTTGGCAGAGAGGACTGCGAGCAGATGCAGAAGCCTTCGGAAAATTCTTGGGCAAAAGACGATATGATGGCCCACATCGCTCACAAGCAGAAAGGTCAAGCTCAGAGATCGGACGCAAAAGAAATTTTTCCCTTGCACTGATCTTCTGCGTATCTTTCGAATTGCCCAGCTTGCCATCCTTACCCCTGACACTCTCACTCAGGTCAAAATCTGTGCTTTCGCATCTTGTCAAGAAATCATTGAAGCCAGAATGAAGATCAGGGTAAGAGCCCAGGATGTCCCAGACTAGTGCTTCCAGTTCCATCTTGGAAATCACCTCGGAGTTAAAAATATTTAAGCATTTTATAAGCTCACCGTATGATTCACGGCTTCGCAGACGTGTTTTCACTTTTTCGAAGAAAGCTAGTTCCTTCGCAAGTGACGCGGCCGTGTTGTATCGGTCTATTCCGGATCCGAATGGGGCATCAAAGGAATTCTCGTTTTGCTCGCCTTTGACTTTTTTCTTAAGCGTGCCTTGTTGGCCTCCTTTGCCTCGAAACCCTTTAGTTAACCCTGTTTTCTTTCTGGCAGCGGGATTGTCAACATCAGGGAGAAAGTACGTGAATTCCTCCAGCAAATCAGTGTGAGATTTAAATAAGGCTGCAACCTCGTCATACACCTGACTGATACTTTTCAAGTTCTTGCGGTACATATTCAAGATCTCAAGAAAAGCTTTGTAAACACGCTCATCGTTAGCAAAACGGGTCTTTATCTTGTTAACATAGCTTATTGCATGGACAAATTCAACTTGAGGTCTGGCAGATTGAGTACCATTAGTTTCAGCCTTAACACGCTCCTGTAGAGAGTGTGAACTTCAAGTCAGTATGATAGAGAACTTGAACTCGCTATTAGAGAAAGGTGAGCTGCACTTCATACCACTTCCTCGCGTTCCTCACGTTCTACATCTTCGATACGGATCTCGTGTCCCTGTAACGGATATTTGCGAATAAGAGAAGAATACGTGATACACATGGGGTTTCTGGGTATGGTATAGTGAAAAAGCTTGGCTCTAAAACCTCGTCTCGGCAAAAAAAAGTCTTCAGAAGATAGAAGGGTTGCACACTTTGGTGAAAACCACCAGAACTCGCTTAATTGCTATCAGACCTCAGAGAAGGCGTAGATGGAATTTTCCGGGCAGTAGATTTCACGTACCTTTGGCAAAAACTGGTTGAAACCAAGAATTAGATCTCTGTGTCCCTTGAAAATTGTTTTGACGCGTTTTATTACGCCTTCGGTATCGATTCTGTATTCATTGATGGGGTCGAAAGGGGGGGGGGCATGCGAAATTCATCGTGACTAAGAAACTCGCGGTGACATTCTAATATTTTGAAAGTTCGATATTTTCTCGATACCTATATACCTACCTCTGTGACTTGAATTCTTTCATGATCTCAAGAAATTCGTCGTAGGTGTCCTTCCTGTCCTTCAGTCTTTCTTTCAGTTCCCTGAGATATGTCAAGGCATCTTGTTTACGGAGTGCATCATCAGCTGATGCTTTCTGAGCAACCGCAGAAGCTGCTGAACGCTTCATATTTCTCTGTGCTGCGATCAACACAGTTGCACAAGTACCTGTGTCGAGGTAGGCTACTTTTCTAGACTATTTTATGTACGAAAGTACGAAAGTACTTCCGGTACGTGTACAGTACACGTACTTCCGTACTCCGTTCTTCCGTGGATATTATCGATCCCTACACGCACGAGTAACAACTTACGTGTACTACAGTAGGGCTAATAACACCATACAGTAGGGCTAATAACAACAATATGGAAATAGATACGGAAGTACGGAAGTACTTTCGTACGAAAGTACTTTCGTACGAAAGTACGAAAGTACGAAAGTACCGTGGTATCTAGCTGCTAGATAGAGCACTTTATCTCTAGCTATCTACACGTGTACACGTACAGTACGTGTACGCGTAGATAGAGCCCTCTTTCAAGGTAGTCAGTCCTCTACAGTACTGTACAACTACAACGTTGTACTGTACTGTACGTAATTCGAAAAAAACCAGCTAAAAAACGTTCTCGTGTTAAAAACACGTACGAAGGTACAAAAGTGTACGCACGGGCACCCGCGCGCGAAACCTATCTCCTTCCTCGAATGCGATCGCGACGGATTTGTCTTTTGCACCATCGCGTTCCAGGCATCAACGCCGAACTTCCTACGCCGGGGATTTTGCGTTC
>MDSW01078164.1_pt1 | contig 12782 bp, 9 predicted proteins | sample 811171 | NCBI WGS metagenome assembly MDSW01 (sample SAMN05326641, study PRJNA326480) | marine metagenome | isolation source: seawater | place: Atlantic Ocean: North West | collected 2012 | reverse complement strand
TTAAAAAATTGTATAACTTTAAAGTAATAAGAGCATCCTCAGCGGCATAATTAAGAGCTTTATTTATTTCAACATAATCAAATGTTATTTCTTTTTTGCCAGATCCAACAAGTTCTTTAAATTTTATGTTTGTATGGTTAAAATGTAAATAAGCCAAATCATCCATATTATGCCTTGTAATACCATTATCAACTGCATATGATAATAACATTGTATCTGCTATAGATTTTAATCTAAGATCATATTTCTCTAAAATTCTAAGATCATATTTTATATTATGGCCTATTTTTAAAATTGATGAATCATTACAAATTGGTTTTAGTAATTTAATTAATTCAATTTCTGAAATTTGATCTTTTATTCTTCTATTTTCTTCTAAATGTTTATGATTTATAGGAATATAATATCCAGAATTTTCCTCGACTGCAATGGAGAGGCCTACTAAATTAGCTTCTTCAATATTTAATGAGTTAGTTTCTGTGTCAATTGCAAAGTAACCAATTTTTTTTATAAGTTTAATTAATTTTATTAAATCTTCACTCTTATTTATTACAGTATATTTTTTATTTAATTCTTTTGTTTCCAAAGTTTCTGCAATTTTTGTTCTAATAAATGAGTTATTTTTTAGTCTCTCTGAAATACTTTTAAAGCCTTGGTTTGATAAAAACTTTGATAAATTTTCATTAATATTAACAGAAGAATAAGTATGAATTTTGCTTATACTTATTGGTAGTTTTATATCATTTTTAAGCTTTACTAATTCAAGACTCACTAAAATGTCTTCTTTATTTTCAAGAATTGTATTTCTTCTTTTTTCTTGAGTGATGGTGTTAGCTTTTTCAATTAAATTATGAACATCACCAAACTCTTGAATAAGTTGTAAGGCTGTCTTTGGGCCTATACCAGGAGCACCTGGTATATTATCAACCGTATCTCCTGTTAAGGCTTGGATTTGAATTACTTTTTCTGGTGGTAAACCAAATTTTTCAATTACTTGATCAATACCTACTATTTTGTTTTTCATTGGATCAAGCATTTCAGTATCCTCATTAACTAGCTGCATTAAGTCTTTATCTGAAGATACTATAATAGATTTAATATTTTGCTTTTCTGCCAACTTACAATATGTTGCAATAATGTCGTCTGCTTCAAAACCTTCTATTTCAATTTGAGGTATATTAAAGGCATTTACACATTCTCTTATAATTTCAAACTGAGGAATTAAATCCTCAGGTGTTTCGCCCCTATTAGCCTTATAATCTTTATATATTTTATTTCTAAAATTTTCTCTTGCTGCATCAAAAACAACAATCATTTTATCTTCATGATAATCCTCAATTAATTTTACTAACATATTAGTAAATCCAAAAACTGCATTGATTGGAGTGCCGTCAGATCTATTCATTGGTGGAAGACCATAATACGCCCTAAAAATATATGCTGAACCATCAATTAATATTAATCTATTTTGTTTATTCATTTATATTTTAAATATATACAGAATAACGAAAATGTCAGAATATTTTTACTCGATTGATGCAAAAGAAGTTAATAAGACTTTTAAAAAAAAGACTGTGGAAACAGTTGCTTTAAAAAATTTTAATATTCAAATTCAAAAAGGGTCAATTCACGGTTTATTAGGTCCAAATGGAGCTGGTAAATCTACTTTCATAAATATTTTAGGGGGGTTAGTAAAAAAAGATCTGGGAAAAGTAAAAATTTGTGGACTAGACATTGATAAAGAAACAAAAAATAGCAAATTTAAAATAGGAATTGTTCCTCAAGAATTAAACATTGATCCTTTTTTTACACCCTACGAATTGTTAGAATTACAAGCAGGGCTTTATGGAATAAAAAAAAGAGATCGTAAAACTGAAGAAATTCTTACAAATCTTGGTTTAATAGAACAAAGAAATTCCTATGCCAGAGCATTATCCGGCGGTATGAGAAGGAGATTACTTGTCGCAAAAGCATTAGTACACTCTCCAGAGATGTTGATTTTAGATGAACCTACAGCTGGTGTTGATGTAGATTTAAGAAGATCTTTATGGAGTTATATGAGAAAAATAAACAAATTAGGAACTACAATATGTTTAACAACGCATTATTTAGAGGAAGCTGAAGAACTATGTGATAGAATTACAATTATAAATAATGGCCAAGTGATTAAAGATGACACTAAAAATAATTTACTTAAATTAATATCAAATAAAACAGTTAAATTCCAAATTGAATCCGAAATAATTTTACCGGAGGAACTAAAAATCTATAATCCAATAATTGAAAATGGTTATTTAAAAATCACATACGATAAAAACCTGACGTCATTAAATAAAATTATTGATATTTTAAACAGAAATCAGATTTTATTTGAAGAAATTAATACCTATGAGAGCGATCTAGAAGCTATTTTTCTAAAGTTAGTAAAAAACTCATGAATATAACAAACAATCTTTTTATATATTTATTTATGCTGGTACCATTTTTTTTAATAACTGGTCCTGCAATACCAGATATTATTATTACTATATGTACAATATATTTTTTATTTACTTTTATAATTTTAAGAAAGGACTATGGATTTTTAAAGGATAAACTATTTATAGTATCAATTATTTTTTGGTTTTCAATTATATTTATTTCATTGTTTGCTTTTAATAAATGGAAATCATTCCAAGATTCAATAGTTTTTATTAGACTTTTAATGATACCAACTATTTGTTATTTTCTTTTTTTTAAAACAGAAAAAAACATCAAAAGAGTTATTGCAATAATATTTTTGTGTGTAATTTTTGTGTTAATCGATACTTTATTTCAATATTTCAATTATAGCAGTGAGTTTGGATTTAAAGAAGATTTATTAGGATTTAAATCTAATTGGTATGGAAGATTAACTGGTCCTTTTGGTGATGAATTAGTACCTGGGGCATACTTATCTAAATTTGGGCTAATTGGTTATTTGTTTTTCTTTTTTTACAAAGATATAAAATATAAAAAAATATTTGAAACATTATATCTTAGCTTGATAGGATTTGTGTGTTTTGCTTCAGGTGAAAGAATGGCACTAGCAACATTTTTTTTAGCTTTATTTTTTTTATTTGTTTTTTTTAAAAATAAAAGATTAATTTTATTTTTTTCAATTTCTTTATCATTAGTTTTTATAATTTTTTCTATGAAGTTTCATCCCTTTTATAATGACTATCAAGTTATTAGTTCTACTCATTATCACCAGGGATTAACTATTGAAAAGATTTATAACTGTTCAGAAAATAATTTAAACAAATGTAAAAAAATTATTAATTTACAACCTAGCTTAATTGAAGTTTTAAAAAATTTTAGTTCTTCTGCATATGGCGAGATTTATAATGTAGGAATTCATATGTTTAAAGACAATATATTAACAGGAGTTGGTATTAGTAATTATCAAACATCATGCAAAAATATTGATAAATATAAAAGTTTGATGTTAAATTATGATTGTGCATCACATCCACATAACACTTATATTCATTGGCTGGCTGAAGGCGGTCTTATAACTTTTTTTTCTTTTATCATTTTACTTATAACAATAATATTTTTGTTAATTAAAGGAAAAAATCAAAATATTTTTAACTACACAGCTATTGCATGCATCATAATTTTATTTTGGCCAATTATGTCTACAGGAAGTTTGATAAAAAATTGGAATGGTGTCCTTACATTTTATATAATAGGTCTAATCGTAAGTTTTAATAGGATTAAAATACATTAGCAAATTTATTATTAATTCTTCTTTTAATCTTTCTAATTATAAATATTCCAAATGTAAAAAAAAGAAGAACTGATAGTACCTTGCCTTGTCCATTACCAAATAATGACCCTAAATAAATAAATAGAAAAATTGATAATGTTGATAAAATTTTTGTATGCAAACCAATTATCATACCAAACAAAAAAAAGAAAATTACAAATAATGTATTCCCAAGTCCCATACCAAAATATGATCCAACATAACTCATGTAAATAGAAGAGATAATAATAGATAATTGAGTGGATATTGGATTGTCTAGGAATCTTGCTTTGAAAAGATAATAGTATGATTTTAAACCATCAATCCATGTGATTTTTTTTCCAGCATTTATAGTTCTGGAAAAATAAGAAACCCCAACTTCATATATATAATATTGATGTTTTATAATTTGCGAGGCTATATCTATTTCTAAGCCAAAATCATTAACAGTTAAATTGATTTTTTCATAAACCTCTCTGTGAATAATTTTTAATCCACAATGAACATCTGATAATGATTGACCAAATAAAAGGTTAAAAATCAAAGTATTAAATTTTCCTGTAAATTCATTAATAAAATAATTGTGTTTCTTTAATTTTCCAGAGAGGTATCTACTACCAAAAATACATTTTATACTTGGATCTTTTGAAATAATGTCATAAATCTCTTTTGAATCTTTTAAATCTAATTCAAGATCAGCATCCTGTAATAATATATATTTACCATTAGAAAATTTAGCACCTTCTTTAACAGCATAGCCCTTACCTGAATTTTTATCTAAATTTATAAGATGATAATTAAAATTATATTTATTTTTTTTTAATTCTTCTAAAATTTCTTTTGATCTATCATTAGAACCATCATTAACTACTATAACTTCAATATTTTGTTTATTGAAATAAGTTTCAACATCTAAGAAGAGTTTTTTAAGATACGTTTCCTCATTAAATACTGGGATAACTATTGATAAATTAATATTATTCTCTTGGGGCATGTTTATTTAATATTCTTTGTAATGTTCTTCTGTGCATTCGTAATCGTCTCGCAGTTTCTGAAACATTTCTTTTACATAATATAAACACTCTTTGAATATGTTCCCATCTTATTCTGTCGGCAGTCATTGGATTTTCTGGTGGAGGGGGCAATATTTCCTCAGAATTAGTTAGTGCATCATAGATTTGATCAATTTCAGCTGGTTTTGGTAGATAATCTATTGCGCCTGTTTTAATTGCTGCCACTGCAGTAGCAATATTTCCATATCCAGTTAATAATAAAGATTTTGTTTTTGGTGATATTTCTGTTATTTTTTTAATTAACTCTAGACCAGATCCATCTTCAAGCCTCATATCAATGATTGCGTAATCAAAATTTTCCTCAAGAAACCTTTTTAAACAATCTTTATAATTTGAAAATGTTTCGACAATAAAACCTTTTTTTTCCATTGATCTTCCAAGTCTTTCCCTAAATGGTGAGTCGTCATCAACAATAATTAATTTTTTTAACATTATAATAAAATAGTTTTATCAAATTTTATTTCAACAACAGCATTGCTATTATTGGAATTATAAAAAATGATATTACCCTTCATATTTTCTATCAAATTTTTTGCAATAAAAATACCTAACCCCATACCTTTTTTATTTTTTGAAATATATGGCTCTCCAAGCTTATCTAGTACATCTTTTGCAAAACCGTCTCCATCATCTTCGATTTTAATTATAAAATGTTGTTTCTGTTTTTCAAGTGTAATATTAATTGTAGACCTAGAATGAAGTATAGAATTTTGTATAATATTTCCTAGAGCATAATTGATCTCGTCTTTAAAATAGATTTTATTATCCTTATCAAAATTTATATAATAAAAATTTATTGTTTTATTATTATTGAATTTTTCATAATTTAATTTTATTAAATCTATCACTCTTATTTTTTCAAAAAAATTATCTTTTAAATTGTCGGGATTTTTTGAAAGTCTTAAAAGTATTTCTTTGCATCTTTCCGCTTGAGATTTTAATAATTCTATATCATTCATTAATGAAGAATTTTTTGTAAGCAATTTTTCATTAAGCAAATCATTAAGGACTAAAAAAATTGTATTTAAAGGTGTACTTAATTCATGTACAGCTGCAGCACTTAAATATGCAACTTCAGTAGTTTTTTTTTGATTAGATAATTTTAGTTTAGCTTCGGAAAGAGCATTAAATATTTTTCTTGAAGAACTTGCAAATAGATATGCATATATTGCTATAAATATAATAGTAATAATAAGGGCTATAAGTATTCCAAAATTATATACTGATGGTATTATAAAATTTTGCTTCCAGTCTAATGGTACATAATTAAAATTGATTAACAAAATTAGTAAAATTGAATAAGCTGATAATAAGATAGTTGAAAAAGCAGTTAAATATGATGCAGAAATAATAATTGGAGCTAAAATCAATATTATGAAAGGATTATAAACGCCACCAGTCAAATATAATAATGCAACTAATTGAGAAATATCAAAAATTAAAAACATAAAAGTTTTTTTATTACTTAAAGTGGAATTATCTTTTTGAATAAAATATGAAAAAACATTTATTATAACTGATAAAATAACTACAAATAAACATTGTATTAATGGTATTTTAAAACTTAAAATAAAAGAGATTATAAATAAAGTTATTAGCTGGCCTGCTATTGCTATCCATCTAATTTTTATTAAATTTGCTAATAATACCGTATCCACTGATATTTATTTTTTATATATCTAAATTTGCTACCTTAAGAGAATTTTCCTGAATAAAATTTTTTCTTCCTTCAGTCACATCACCCATTAAAGTTTCAAATACAGCATTTGCTTGATCTACTTCATCTAATTTTACCAATAACAATGATCTATAATTTTTATCTAGTGTAGTTTCCCAAAGTTGATCAGGGTTCATTTCACCCAACCCTTTATAGCGATTTATCTGAAGACCTTGTTTACCAATGTTAACAACTTTTTCAATTAAATCAACAGGTCCATTTATTTTGTATTCAATTTCTCCATGTTTAAGTATTCCTGCAGAACCATTTTTTAATAAACCAAAATTATCCATTAAAGATTTTCTTAAATCATTTAGTGATTTTGCTTCAGGTGTATGTAAAAATTCTTTATCAATTATGTATTTTTTTTCGACACCTTTAAGATAATAAATAATATTTAAAGAAGAATTTTTGAAATTGACTTTCCACTGATTTGGCTCAATAGCATTGAGCCTTAACTGCAAATATTTTGCTATTTCAGATCCAAAATTAGGATCGTTATAAGAATCATCTTTGAATGCAGCAATAACAGCAGCTTGTTCAATTACTAACTTATTTTCAATTCTTCTAGTTAATCTATCTACTAATTTTTGAACACTTTTTGATAAATTTAAAAGTTTAATTAATTCAATAGTTGTAATTTGAATAATTTCATTTTTATTTTTTGGAATCTCATAAATAAGTTTTCTTGATCCTTCATCTATAAGATGTTTTTCCATATCATTTTCATCTTTAATGTATTGTATAGAATTTCCTTTTTTTGATCTAAATAAAGGAGGCTGAGCAATATATAATCTTCCACTCTCAATTAGTGGGCGCATATGTCTGTAGAAAAAAGTTAGTAGCAGTGTTCTGATATGGCTTCCATCAACGTCAGCGTCTGTCATTATAATTATTTTATGATATCTCATTTTATTAATATCAAACTTGCCTTCAGCTTTATCAACAGTTTCATTTCCTGAGGGGTTACCTACGCCTGCTCCAATTGCTGTAATTAGTACTCCAATTTCATTACTAGTTAGTATTTGTTTTTGATTTGCTCTTTCAACATTAAGAATTTTGCCTCTTAATGGCAAAATTGCCTGGTTTTTTCGATCTCTTCCTTGTTTTGCTGAACCTCCAGCAGAATCACCTTCAACTATAAATAATTCAGACAACTCTGGATTTTTTTCCTGACAATCAGCAAGCTTACCTGGAAGGGCTGAATTTTCTAAACCGGTTTTTCGTCTAGTTAATTCACGGGCTTTTCTAGCAGCTTCCCTTGCATTAGAAGCCTCAACAATCTTATCAATAACTTTTTTAATCTCATTTGGGTTTTCCTCTATCCATTGCTCTATTTTTTCTAAACTAACTGATTCAACAACTGGCCGTACTTCAGATGAAACAAGCTTATCTTTGGTCTGACTAGAAAATTTTGGATCTGGTAGTTTAACAGAAATTATGCAAGTTAAACCTTCTCTTGCATCATCTCCATTAACGGTAGCAGATATTTTAGAGTTTTTATTAATATAACTTACAATACTTCTCGTTAAAGCACCTCTAAACCCAGCTAAATGGGTACCACCATCCCTTTGAATAATATTATTAGTGAAACATAAAGTGTTTTCATGATAACTATCAGTCCATTGTAAAGAGCATTCTATACCTACATTGTTTTTTAATGCTTTAAAAAATATAGGATTATTAATTATGGTGTTTTTACCTTTGTTGATGAATTGAACATATTCATTTATACCTCCTTCATATTTAAAGCTTAATTCTTTTGCTTCAGATGATCTTTTATCCTTTAGTATAATATTAACACCGGTATTTAAAAATGCTAGTTCCCTTAATCTTTTTTCGACAGTACTAAAACTAAAATCAATATTTTTAAAAGTCTTATTAGAAGGAAGAAATGTAATAGAAGTTCCAGTATAAAATGTATTTCGTTTTTTTTCAGAATTACCAATAATTTCTAATTCGGTTTTTACTACACCATCATTAAAAATAATTTGATATATTTTACCATCACGATTTATTATTAAATCAAGTTTCTCAGATAGTGCATTAACTACTGATACACCCACACCGTGTAATCCACCAGATACTTTATAACTATTTTGATCAAATTTTCCTCCAGCATGTAGTTCTGTCATAATTAACTGAGCAGCAGAAACTCCCTCAGATTTATGAATGTCTACAGGTATTCCTCTTCCATTATCAATTACTGTAATACTGCCATCTGAGTTTAGATGGACTTCAATTTTATCACAATAACCAGCGAGAGCTTCGTCTATAGAATTGTCAACAACTTCATAAATCATTTGATGCAAGCCAGAACCATCGTCTGTATCACCTATATACATACCAGGCCTTTTTCTTACTGCCTCAAGCCCTTTAAGTACTTTTATTGAATCTGAAGAATAATTTTCGGTGTTCATTTATTTGTTATATTACAAAAGTTTGTATTTGTTGATAAAAAAGAAAATAAATTTTTTGTTGTACCAGTCATAAAAACTTGCAAATTGAAAGACTCAACTAAGGTCAATAATATGTTTCTATTAAATTCATCCAAATGTGAACAAATCTCATCCAAAAGCAGAATTGGTTTTTTGTTTTTTTCATTATATAGATAGTTACAATGAGCTAAATATGTTAATAAAATTATGGTTTTTTGTTGTCCTGTTGACATCTGAGATACTAAATAATCATCGTTAAAATTAAATAAATAATCAGATTTATGAGGTCCAATATTACAACCTCCTAGTAAAGAGTCTATCTTTCTATTTTTTATTAAATTTTTTTCATATATTTCATGAGTTAGATCTTTCACGTAAAATTTATCAATTAAATTTACATCAATTTTAAAAGGTAAATTAAATTCACTTAAACATTTGTTTAAATATTTAACTAATGATTTTATTTGTTCTTCTCTTAGAGAGTAAATTTTTAATCCATTCTTAGATATTTTTTTCTCTAGATGATTTAACCAAGTTTCATCATAACTTGGACTACACAGTATTTTGGATCTTTCTTGAATAAATTTACTGTATTCATTTATTAATTGGTTATATGAGTTTTTATAAGTAAAAATTAATTGATCAATAAAATTTCTTCTAGTTGAAGGAGAAGATAAAAATAACCTTTCGGTTTCAGGTATAAAATATAAGAAAGGGTTAAGTTCATATATAATTTTAAGAGTTTCTTTTGATTTATCATCATTAACTGATAATATTTTTTTAATTCTATTATTAGCATTCTCACTTTCTACGATTAATTTATAAATAATTTCTTCATTTTTAAAATTAGATTTTATTATAAATTTTTCACAATCATTTTTTATAATATTTAAAAACTTATCTTTCCTTATGCCTCTCCCTTTTGAAAAAAGAGATATTGCTTCTAATATATTAGTTTTTCCAGAACCATTTTTACCATAAAAAACATTACACCTACTCGAAAAACTTAAAGAGAAATTTTTAAAATTTCTATAATTTACTAAGTGTATATTATTAAAATATCCCAAATATTAAACTCTCATGGGCATAAGAACATAAATGTTTTCTGAGGTAGTTTTTTCCTTAATGATAATAGGGCTTGAATTATCACTAAATGATATTTTAATTTCATTTTCTTCAAGGTTATCTAATATATCCATAATATACCTAGAATTAAAACCGATTTCTATTTCATCTCCAATGTAATTTGCTTCTATATCTTCTGTAGCTGTACTATTTTCACTATTTATCGAACTTAAATTAATTAGGTTATTTAACAATTTAAACTTAATAGATGGTGATTTTTCATTTGCAATTGTACTTACTCTATCAACAGCTGATAATAAATTTTGTCTATCAATAGTTAAATTATTATTATTATTTTTTGGTATTACTCTTGTGTAATCAGGAAAGTTTCCATCAATTAATTTTGAAATTAAAATTAATTTTTCGATATAAAAAATAATTTTATTTGAAGAAATATCAATTTCTATATCATTATTATTTTCAGACAGTAATTTGGAAAGTTCATTTATAGTTTTTTTTGGAATTATAACACCTGGAATTTCATTTGTTGAGTTTTCAATAATAGAAGTAGAGGTAGCTAACCGATGCCCATCTGTTCCAACAAAAGTTAAATTACTATTATTTTGATTTGGTAAAATATTAAAATACAACCCATTCAAAAAATACCTCGTCTCTTCATTTGAAATAGCAAATTTAGTTTTATTAATTAAGTTAAGAAAAGTTTGTGATTTTACTAATAATTTTTTTGAATTATTAGTTTCAGTATTAATAATTGGAAATTCATCTTTTGGTAGACATGATAAAGAAAATTTTGATACATTTGATCTTATCGTTAATATTTTTCCATCGTTTGATATAAATTCAATTTCACTCATATCGGGTAATTTTTTTATTATATCAAACATTATTTGTGCATTTAAAGTCGTTGAACCTTGTTCTATTAAATTACATGGTATTGTCTCTTTAATTGAAATATCCATGTCAGTTGATGATAAGGTTAAAGAGTTATTTTCAGCCTCAATTAATATATTTGATAGTATTGGAAGTGTATTTTTTTTACTTACTATACTTTGTAGGTGTGAAAGTGTTTTAAAAATATTATTTTTTTGGACAATAAATTTCATTTAATAAAATATAAAGAAATTTTTATTAAGAATCTATAAGTCTTTTTAAAAGTTCAATATCTTCATTAAAATTAACATCTTGTAATTTTAATTCTTCAATTTTCTTTACTGCATGCATTACGGTAGTATGGTCTCTACCACCAAATTTACGACCAATTTCAGGTAAAGATCTAGATGTTATTGATTTAGCCAAATACATTGCAATTTGTCTTGGCCTAGCGACTGATCTAGATCTTCTTGGAGAGTGCATATCAGTAATTCTTATATTGTAATGCTCAGCAACTTTTTTTTGTATTTCCTCAATTGTTATTTTCTTATTTGAGGACTTGAGTAAGTCTTGAAGAACAATTTGGGCCGTTTCGACAGTTATTGATGTTCCAACAAGTGTTGCATGTGCGACTAATCTATTTAATGCTCCTTCCATTTCTCTTACATTAGAGATAATTCTGTGAGAAATAAACTCTAACACTTTAGAAGGTATCTCTACTCCTCTTTTTTGAGCTTTTTCTATCAATATACCTAATCTAAGTTCATAAGTCGTTGGATGAATATCCGCAACTAAACCACAACCAAGTCTCGATTTTAATCTATCCTGAACTCCATCTAAATCTGAAGGTGATTTATCTGCAGAAATTACTATTTGTTTGTTTTGTTCAATTAAGGCATTAAAGGTATGGAAAAATTCTTCTTGTGTATTATCTTTTCCACTAATAAACTGAACATCATCAATCATCAAAACATCTATAGATCTAAATTGTTCTTTAAATGCGGATGTGTCTTTATATCTTAGAGCCCTAACAAACTGATACATAAATTTTTCAGCAGATAAATAAATAACTTTTCTATCTGGTTTTAATTCTTTTATCTTCCAACCAATAGCATGCATTAGATGTGTTTTACCTAAACCCACCCCTCCATATAAAAACAATGGATTAAAAGATACATTATCTGCCTCTGCAATCCTTTCAGAAGCTGCGAAAGCTAATTCATTTGGTTTGCCTACTACAAAATTATCAAATGTAAACCGCGGGTCAAGAGGAGCCCCAAACTCGTTCGGATATGAAGATTGTTGATTGGATCTAATATCAAGTGTTGACTTCCATTGAGTATCAGTGCTTTTTATTGTTCTTGCAGTTCCTGGAACAATTCTTCCACCATTTGGTTTAACAACAAACTTTATAACTTCGATTTTATCTATGTATTTTTTTAACTCTATTTTTATTTTATCTGAATAATTATTTACTATCCAATCTCTTAGAAACTTAGTTGGAAGAGAAAAAGATACTGTACTATTTTCATAATCAACAAAACTTAAATGTTTAATCCAATTATTATATGCACTATCACCAACAGAATTTTTTAAATCTTTTTTTAATGTGAGCCAATTTTTTTCTTCAGACAAATCAAAAGTTTTGCTCATTGGCCCCCTAATATTTAGCGATTTTTTTACATTTTAATTTTACGTAAAAAAATCAAACCCGTAAAATTTTACATTAATTATAATCACCAATTATAATAAAGATAGTCAACACTCTTTACGTGTTTTTATCAAGAATAAAAGTGAAAAAATTAAAAAAAAAATTAATTTTTTTTAAT